>Ga0182030_10002179_pt1 | contig 41384 bp, 30 predicted proteins | sample 812S3MmetaG_FD_121299 | JGI IMG/M metagenome (GOLD analysis project Ga0182030, IMG submission 121299) | Permafrost microbial communities from Stordalen Mire, Sweden - 812S3M metaG (Illumina Assembly) | ecosystem: Environmental > Terrestrial > Soil > Wetlands > Permafrost | place: Sweden...
ACCGCGGTCGAGGGATCGGGCATCAGGATCATGTCCGACTCATTGATCCCCTTCCAGCCCGAGATCGAGGAGCCGTCGAACATCTTGCCCTCGACAAACAACTCATCGGTCACATAGCGCGTCTGAATCGTGACGTGCTGTTCTTTGCCGCGCGTGTCCGTGAAGCGCAGATCCGCATACTTGAGTTCTTTCTCTTTGATCAGCTTGACGACATCACTCGGTCCCATATCCCCTCCAGGAAAAATTCGCGGTAAGTCCGGCCGCTTTGAGGTGCACGCTCCATGCCAAGCAGGGCAGCAGCTGCAGCTCCAACAAAAACGCCACGTTAGCTCGGTCCCGGGCTCACATCGCGAGTCCGGACGCACTAGTATAGTGCGTTGCATCGGGCTCCGCCCCTTTCTGGTGCGTCGCGAACTGTCAAGGGTACCGGGACGGTGCAGAGGGCGGCTGCGGCTGAAAAGCGCGGCGGTGCCGAACTCTACTTTATAATCGCCGCTTTTCGCGCACTGACTCGATCATCCTCGCAAGGCATGGGGCCCGAGCGCCATCGAAAGGTGCTGGCCTCAGGGGGCGCACCCGGGCGCCCGGGTGGGGCCGGCGGGCTGCTGAACAGGGATTAAATGAACAACGGCAAGCTGGGCGCCCGACCGCGCACATTTCAGGATCTGATTTTCACGCTGCAGCGCTACTGGTCCGAGGCCGGCTGCGTGATTCTGCAGCCTTATGACATGGAGGTTGGAGCCGGCACCTTCCACACCGCAACCTTTCTGCGCTCGATCGGCCCGGAACCGTGGAGCGCGGCCTATGTGCAGTCCTCGCGCCGCCCGGCCGATGGCCGCTATGGCGACAATCCGTTCCGCCTGCAGCACTACTACCAGTTCCAGGTGCTGATCAAACCCTCACCGCCCGATCTGCTGGAGCAGTACCTGGGGAGCCTCAAAGCGCTAGGCTTTGATCCGCTCGTCAACGATATCCGCTTTGTCGAGGATAACTGGGAATCACCGACGCTGGGCGCCTGGGGCCTGGGTTGGGAAGTGTGGCTCAATGGCATGGAGATCACGCAGCTGACCTACTTCCAGCAGGTCGGCGGGCTCGATTGCCGTCCGGTCAGCGGCGAAATCACCTATGGCCTCGAGCGTCTGGCGATGTACCTGCAGGGCGTGGAGAGCATCTTCGACATCCTGTGGACCGAGGGGCCGCAGGGACGCGTCACTTACCGCGATGTGTTCCACCAGAACGAGGCTGAGCAGTCGGCCTACAATTTTGAACACGCTGACACCGAGATCCTGTTCCGGCATTTTGATGAGCATGAGCGGCTGTGCACCCAGCTGCTCGAGGCCAAGCTCGCACTGCCGGCCTACGAGCAGGTGCTCAAAGCCTCGCACACCTTCAACCTGCTCGATGCGCGCAAGGCGATTTCGGTGACCGAGCGGCAGCGCTTTATCCTGCGGGTGCGAACGCTCGCACGCGGCGTGGCGCAGGCTTACTACGCCAGCCGCGAAGCGCTCGGCTTCCCGCTGCTCAAGGGACCCGCCTCATGAGCGGCGAGAAACGCGACCTGCTCATCGAACTGGGCACCGAGGAGCTGCCGCCCAAGGCACTGCTGACGCTCGAGCGCGCCCTGGCCGAGGGCATCACGCAGGGGCTGAAGCAGGCCGGGCTGGCACATGGTGCGGTCGAATCCTTTGCCACGCCGCGCCGCCTGGCCGTGCGCGTGCTGCGGCTCCCCGTGCAACAAAGTGAGCAGCAGATCCGCCGCCGCGGACCGCCGCTGCGGGCTGCGTTTGATTCAGCTCAAGCGCCCACGCGCGCAGCACGCGCCTTCGCCGAGAGTTGCGGCATTGCCCTCGAGGCGCTCGCGCGCGAGAGCGATGCCAAGGGCATCGAGTATTTGAGCTTTGCCGCGACCCAGCCGGGGGCATTCACCGCGACACTCGTGCCCGGGATCGTGCAGCAGGCACTCGATGCGCTGCCTATTCCAAAGCGCATGCGCTGGGGCGCCGGTGAGGCGCAGTTCGTGCGTCCGGTGCATTGGCTGGTGCTGCTGTTCGGGAGCGAGGTGATCCCAGCGACGATCCTCGGTGTTGCATCAGGTCAGTACACCTTCGGCCATCGCTTCATGGCGCCCAAGCGCCTGCGACTCGCCTCACCGGCCAGCTACGAGCGGACGCTGCGCAGCCGTGGCAAAGTCATCGCGCAATTTGCCGAGCGGCGCGAGCGCATCCACAGCCAGGTGCTGCACCTGGCCGCCACCGTCGGTGGCCACGCAATTGCGGGTGCCGCGCTGCTCGATGAGGTCACGGCGCTGGTCGAGTGGCCGGTCGCGCTGCTGGGGCATTTCGAGCCACGCTTTCTCGAACTGCCGCGCGAGGTACTGATTGCAACGCTGCAGGAGCATCAACGGTATTTCGCAGTAGAAGATGCCAGCGGCGCACTGCTGCCCTGCTTCATCACGATCAGCAATATCGAGAGTCGCGATGAGGCTGTGGTCCGTGCCGGCAACGAGCGCGTGGTGCGCCCGCGCCTGGCCGATGCCGCGTTCTTCTGGGCCCAGGATCGGCGCCAGAGCCTGGCCTCGCGCCGGCCAGCACTCGATGCCGTGACCTTCCAGGCCAAGCTCGGCTCGATGGGCGCCAAGGTGCTGCGGGTACTGCATCTGGCACGCTCGCTGGCAGCGCCACTCGGTGCCGATCTGGCGCTGGTCGATGCCGCGGCCTTGAGCTGCAAGTGCGATCTGCTGACCGCGATGGTCGGAGAATTCCCGGAACTGCAGGGCCTGATGGGCCGTTGCTACGCACTGGCCGATGGTCAGCCGGCCGAGGTCGCCGAAGCCATTCGCGAGCATTACCTGCCCCGCGGCGCCGGCGATGCGTTGCCGCGCACGCGCACCGGGCTCGCGGTGGCGATTGCCGACAAGCTCGACACGCTGGCCGGCATTTTTGCAATTGGCCAGAAGCCCACCGGCACGCGCGATCCCTTCGGGCTGCGGCGCGCCGCGATCGGGGTGCTGCGCATGCTGCTCGAGGAGCATCTGGATCTTGACCTGGCGGCCTTGTGCCAGCGGGCCGCGGCCGCACAGCCGGCGGCCGCGCTCAGTGTGCCGGCCGATTCGGTGGCCGATGAGGTGCTGGGCTACATGATGGAGCGGCTGCGGGCGCAATATCTTGAAAATGGCAGCGGCCTCACGACCGAAATGTTCGATGCCGTGCTGGCCAGCAATCCGGCTTCGCCGCTTGATTTTGATGCGCGCGCGCGCGCACTGCAGGGCTTCCTGGCGCGGCCCGAGGCCGCAAGTCTTGCTGCCGCCAACAAGCGCATCGCCAACATCCTGCGCAAGTCCCCGGCCGAGAACACCGCGGTCGAACCGGCGCGGCTCGCGGCACCGGCCGAGGCCCAGCTCCATGCCGCGTTGGAAGCGTTGCGACCGGGCGTCGAGTCGGCGCTCGCGCGGCGTGACTATGCGCGCGCGCTCGATCAGCTGGCGACGCTCCGGCCTGCGGTCGATGCATTCTTTGATCAGGTGCTGGTCAACGATCCGGATGCCGGATTGCGTGCCAACCGCTTGGCGTTGCTCGCGGCGCTGCGCCTGCTATTTGGTCGCGTTGCCGATCTGTCACGGCTGCCGGGCTGAAGCACATGCAACGGCTGCGCTCAGTCGTGTTTACCTGCTTTTTCTTCGCGTGGACGTTCTTCTACGGCATCTTCTTCTGCGTGGCCGCCGCATGCCTGCCCTACCGCGGCCGCTTTGCGCTGGCGCGTTTCTGGGGCGTTGCGATACTGGCGGTGCTGAAGCGCACCTGCCATCTTGACTACCGCATCGAGGGACTCGAGAACCTGCCCGAGGGCAATCACATCGCGCTGATGAAGCACTCCTCGAGCTGGGAGACGTTTGCGCAGACCGTGATCCTGCCCCCGCAGGTGTGGGTGCTCAAGCGCGAACTGACCTGGATTCCCTTTGTGGGCTGGGGAATCCTGCTGCTGCGCTCGATCGCTGTGAATCGCGGCGGTGGCGCCTCGGCCGTGCGCCAGGTGGTCGATCAGGGTCGGGCACGCCTCAAGGATGGTCTGTGGGTGGTGGTATTTCCGGAGGGCACGCGCATGCCACCCGGCGAAACCCGCCGCTACGGTGCGAGCGGGGCGCTGCTCGCTTCCGAGACCGGTCGACTGATCGTGCCCATCGCCCATGATGCCGGCTACTACTGGCCACGGCGCGGATTGCTCAAACGCCCCGGCACGATCCGCGTGCGCATCGGGCCACCGATCGTGGCCGCGGGGCGTGATGCACGCGAGATCAATGCCGAAGCCCAGGCATGGATCGAGGCTCACTCGACCCGGCCGGGTTAAGATACCCAGCGCGGATCCCTCTATAGTAGAGAGTGAGACGGCCATGGCAGCACCTAAGCCCGCCCACGAGCCTTCGATGAGTGATGCGGCCGTCAAGGCCAAGACCGGCAAGGACTGGGCAGCCTGGTTCAAACTCCTCGATGCCGCCGGCGCCCGGAGCCTCGAGCATCGCGCGATCGTCACGCTGCTCTCGAAGACTCACGGCGTACCGGGCTGGTGGCGGCAGATGGTAGCGGTCGAATATGAACGCGCCCGCGGGCTGCGCCAGGTTCATCAGAAGAGCGATGGGTTCTCGGTCTCGGCGTCGAAGACGCTGGCTGTGGCACTGCCCCGACTGTTTCGCGCGAGCGCGACCGCTGCGCAGCGCCAGCGCTGGTTTCCTGCCGGCTCCTTTGTCGCCAGCTCAGTGACTAAAGATAAATATGTGCGCGGTGCCTGGAATGGCGGCGCCCGCCTGGAGTTTGGTTTCTACGCCAAGACAACTGACAAGGCGCAGATCACCGTGCAGGTCAGCAAACTCGCCTCGGCGCGCGATGTCGAGCGTGAGCGCATGGCCTGGAAAATGGCGCTGGCCGCGCTCGCGCAGCAGCTGGGCGGCTGAACCGCTCGCGGTTCAGTGCCGCTGTCGCACGCGCGGCATGACCTGCTGCTCAAGCCAGTTGCGCAGCTCCGCCAGCTTCAGCGTCGGCTCGCGCAGCGCGGGCCCCAGGCCATGCTTCCAGCACAGGTGCTGGTTGCGCGGATCCTGCATCAGCGAGCGCAGCTCGGTGACGAACAGATCCCGCTCGGCTGCGCTTGCGAACAGCCCCTCATCAAGCAGCACCTGGCCATAGCGCAACGCAGTCGCGGCAATTTCGGCGAAGCTGTACTCGGGATGGTACTGAACGCCCCAGAAGCTGCCGCGGCCCGTGCGTAGTTCCAGCGCCTGCAGCCCCATCTCGTTGCTGGCCAGCGCGACGGCGCCGGAAGGCAGCTGCGCGATCTCGTCGCTGTGCACCGTGATCGCTTCGTAGACTGAAGGCTTGCCGGCAAACATCGGGTGCGCACGGCCGGCGGCATTGAGTTCGATCCGGCGTCCGAAGCCGAATTCGCGTCCGCGCGGATTACGCCGCACTTGCCCGCCAGCGGCGGTCACGGCTACCTGCAGGCCCCAGCAGCTGCCAAAGAAAGGCACGCCACTCTCGAGCACAGCGCGCGCCAGCTCGATCTGCCGCTCGATGTGCGCGCCGCCGTCATAGACGTTGAGCGCCGAGCCGGTCATCGCCACGCCATCGTAATCAGACAGCCCACTACCGGCGGCCCACCGCACCTCGCCATCGGCAGGACGAACGATATCGCAGCGCACGGCCCCCAGCTCCTGCAGCACCTGCGCGTAGCCTTCGCCAGAGGGTTTGCCGCCGGCCGCCACCTGCTGCTCGCGCGTCGCCGCGCGATTGCCATCGATGATCAGCACACGAGCTTCGTTCACGGGCTTTGCCTCCGCAGCGGTGCCGGCACTGCGCGGCCCTGCTGCTGCAGCAGCGCGCGCAGGCGGTCGGGCCGGTCGGTGATTATGCCATCGACTCCCTGGGCCACGAGCCCCGCCATATCGGCCGGCTCGTTGACCGTCCAGGGCACTACGCGCAAGCCGAGTGCATGGGCTTCAGCGACGCGCGCCGCATTCAGATCGCGGTAGTCGGGCGCCCAGGTCCCGGCACCGATGGCCCTGACGAGCCGCGGCACGGAATTGCCATGCTCGGCCGGGTTCAGTCCGCCCAGCCACGGTGAGGGTTGCGCCGCGCCGATCTGCACCGTGTCCTCGCCAGGCTGCTCATCGGTGAGCGCTGCGGTGGCAACGCCAGGGATATGCCTGTGCACGGCCTGCAGTACGCGCCAGTCGAAGGACTGGATGTAAACCAGTGCCGCGGTGCCGGTCGCCTCCAGATCGCGCTTGAGCAGCTGCACGAACGGGTCGGGCGCCATCGTCAGCTCAGGCTGCAGCGGGAAAATCTTGACCTCGATGTTGATGCGCACCTGGCCGCGCCCGCGCTCGCGCACCAGCCGCAGGACCTCGGCCAGTGGCGGGATGCGTTCGCCATCGACACTCTGTTGCTCCGGAAACTCGGCCGCCAGTGCGCTGCCCGGACGGATGCGACCGACATCGAATGCCTGCAGTTGCGCATAGTCCAGCTGCCAGATGGGCGCGCCCGGTGCCCCGAGGAAGTGGCCGTGCGCATCACGGGTGTGTTCGCCATTGAGGCGCGGGTCGTGCGAGACCACCACGATGCCATCGCGCGTTGCGCCGCAATCGAGTTCGACCGTCGACACGCCCAGCTCGATGGTGCGTGCAAATCCGGCCAGCGTGTTCTCTGGCCACAAGCCGCGCGCTCCGCGGTGGCCCTGCAAGTCAAACAAGTTCCAGATCTCCGCAAGTTGCAGCGTCGCGCCGCTGACGGGCGGCGCAGTATGCCAGTCCTGCAAGGAGCCGGACCAGAAGCAGGTGCCAATCCCGCTAGAGACGGTCGCGCTCGTACCACCACAGCACGCCGGTGCCAAGCGTGGTCACCAGCACCACGCCGACCAGCAGCAGGAATACCGAATTGACTCCGGCGGTCTGCTTGAGCCAGCCAATGACCGGCTCCTGCACGATCGGGCCGACCGAGCCCAGCCCGTTGATGATGCCGGCCGCGAGCGCGGCCTGGTTGCGGGTGCCGGCATCCATCGCGCAGGCACCGGACACCAACGAATCCGGGCCCATCGCCGTAAAGCCGATCAGCCCCAGCAGCACGACAAACAAGGTTACTGAGGACAGGCCCACGAACCACAGCAGCGTGGTAGCGACTAGGCAGCCCAGGATCATCCAGAAGATCACCGGCGTGCGGCGCGCACCGGCGAGGTGATCCGACCAGACACCGCCGACGATCACACCCATGAACCCGATCCAATCGAACGCGGTCGAGAGGTAGCCAGCGAGGCTGGCGGACAGATGGAACTGTTCGCTGATGATCAGCGCCGACCAGCTGTCGAGTGCGTAGCGCAGAAACTTGAGGCCGAAATAGATCAGCCCCAGCGAGATGATCAGCCCGATCCAGCCAGCCGGCAGCGGCGTCGAAACCTTCTTTGCGCCGGGCGCCGCCGCCACCGCGTCGGCTTCGGCAGTATCCTGCAGCGAAAGGCCCACGGATTCGGGTCGCTCGCGCGCCAGCAGCGCGAACAGCGCCGTCAGTGCCAGCAGTATCAGGCTCGCACCGAAGAAGCTCCACGCCATGCCAAGCCACCCGAGCAGGAAAGCCGCCAGGCTCTTGCCCGCAATGGCGCCGAACTGGTAGCACGTGCCCCAGATGCCAAAGAGCGTGCCGCGCTCGGAACGCAGCGTCCAGTTGGCGAACAGCCCGACGTTGTGCGGCCAGCCGGTGGCCTGGGCGAAGCCCTGGATGCCCATTGCCACGCACATCCACAGAAAACCGCTCGCGCGGTGCGCATCGACCAGCCAGCCCAGCCACAGGTTGCAGCCCGCAGCGATCGTCATGCCATACAGCAGCACGGTGCGGCTCTTGAAGTGCCGCCCGAGCCAGGCCGCGAGGAACTGCCCGAGCATGTAGGTGATCAGGTAGATGGTCCACGGGTAGGCCACCTGCAGATCATCGAGCCCGAAGCGCTCCTTGAGCGGCCCCTTCACGACCGCATAGATTTTGCGTACCAGGTAGAAGCCGAAGTACGACATCCAGGTGGCCGTGAACACCTGCGCCCGATAGCGGCGCAGCAGTGCCACCTGCGAGGCGTTCATCCCGGTCGCCTCAACGCCAGATCGGCACTGTCTGAATTCAGCTGCGCCCAGAAAGTTGCCGGCAGCTCGCGGTAGTCACGCAGCGTCGCGCTCGCAAGCGGCGTGTTCTCGGCCACATCGCCGGCGCAGCAGGTGACGAGCATCGAACGCATGCCGGCAGCCTGGGCCGCGAGCAGACCCGCGCGACTGTCCTCGAACACCAGTGCCTCCGCTGGCTCGACGCCCAGTTCACGGGCCGCGCGCAGGAAACCTTCCGGATCGGGCTTGCCGTGGCTGACATCATCGCCACCGACGCGCGCCCGCGGGTTCACCAGCTCATCGGCCTCCAGTGCCTTGAGGAAGCGATCGATCACGCTGCGCGGGCTCGAGGAAACGACCGCGAGCTTGAGCTGCTGGGCGGCGGCGGCCTTAAGCGCCGCGGGCGCCCCCGGAATCGGGTTGACCACGGCAGTCTGCAGGTTCCATTCAGCCAGCAATTCGGCGCTCAGCTGCGCGGCGGATAACTCGATCGGTGTCAGCGCGCGGATCAGCTCGGCCACATGCATCCACGTGCGGCCGCGGGTTTCACGCAGCGGTAGCCTGAATTTTTGCACACCATGGCGGGCAACGACTGCGCTGATCGCCTGATCGGTCTGCGGTTCACTGTCGATGAGCGTGCCATCCAGATCAAAGAGCAGGGCCCGCACGCGTCTGAATTGGCTCACCTTAAGCTCACCTCGCCTGTGAATATTCAGTCTGGCAGCGGTGCTGCGCTTGGGTCAGATGGCCACTGTCATGGTGCATGAATTCTGCCGGAGTGTCACTTAAGCGCAGCATCCCCGGGCTGCATGAACAGCTGATGACGCGTACACCAGCGGCCGGCACGCACTGCCAGCGGATTTACCAGGGCAGTGAATAAGTCTTGGTATTGCAGAAACTCTTCATCGCCTCCAGCACGCCTTCTTTGTAACCCAGTCCCGAGTCCTTGATGCCGCCAAAGGGCGTCATCTCCAGACGGTACCCGGGCACCTCGCGGACATTGACGCTGCCAACATTCAGTTCGCGCACGAAGCGCGTGATCAGATCCAGCCGGTTGGTACACAGCGCCGAGGACAGGCCATAAGCCGTGCCGTTGGCGATCCGGATCGCCTCCTCGACCGTATCGAAACGAATCACCGGCGAGACCGGCCCGAAAGTCTCCTCGCGTACTACAGTCATCTGCGGGGTGACCTGATCGATCACGGTGGGTGAATAAAGCGCGCCACGACGCACATTCCCGATCAGCAACTTTGCCCCCTGCGCGATCGCTTCGTTCACCAGCGCCTCGAAGCGGCACGCGGATCGCTCATCAATCACTGTCCCCATATCGGTCGCAGGATCCAGCGGATCGCCATACTTGATCACGCGGGTCTTCTCGACCAGCAGCTCCACGAAGCGCTCGGCGACCGGGCGCTGCACCAGGATGCGCTTGACGGCGGTACAGCGCTGGCCCGAGTTTTTGTAGGAGCCGCTGGCCGCGAGCATCGCAGCCTCTTCAAGATCCGCATCCTCGAGCACGATGAGCGGATCGTTGCCGCCCAGCTCAAGGACCTGGCGCTTATAGACCGCCGTGGCGGCGATGTACTTACCGATGGCGACCCCGCCGGTGAAGGTCACCAGATCCACATCGGCACTGGTGAGCAACTCATCGGCGATTTCCGCCGGATCGCCGGTCACCACCGAGAGCATAGGCGGTGGTAGCCCCGCCTCATAAAGAATGTCGGCCAGCGCGAAGGCGGTCAGCGGCGTCTTCTCGCTCGGCTTGAGCACCATGCGGTTGTTGGTCGCCACCGCAGGCGCCACCTTGTGGATGACCTGATTGAGCGGGTGGTTGAAGGGTGTGATCGCGGTGATCGCGCCCAGCAGCGGTTCGCGCAAGGTATAGACCTTGCGACTCTTGCCGTGCGCGGTCAGGTCGCAGGAGAAGACGCTGCCATCATCCACCAGCGCCTGGTTGGCGGCGAACAGCAGCACATCGGAGGCCCGGCCCACTTCGTACAGGGAGTCCTTCAGACACAGGCCCGATTCCAGAGTGATCAGGCGCGCGAGCGCGGCGCGGCGCGTGGCTACGATCGCACCGGCCTTCATCAGAATCTGATAGCGGTCATAGCGAGTCAGCGTGGCGCGGTAAGCCCTGGCAATCTGCAGCGCCTGGCGCACCTGAGCCAGCGTCGCCCTGGGTACCGTACCGACCAGAGCCCCGCTGTAGGGATGGCGCACTTCGATCACGCGTTCGCCCGCCACCTTCTGGCCGGCGATGCGCAGCGACTCGCGCAGCGGCGCGCTGCTCGCCGTTGGATCAGTTGACATCGAGGACTCCTGCATGAGTGCTTAGGCGACCAAATTCAGCCCAAGATCGAAGGCATCGAAGTTGCGCCAGCGGCGCTCGCCCGCGCCACTCTTCAGCGGCCGATTGGCGAGCAGCGGGACCTGCTGCTCGGAGAGCCCTCCGTGTGAGCGCAATGGCACATCAAGACCGGAGAGGTCGTGGCGGCTGCGGCTGGTGCCGAGGGTCGTGTCCTGGAGCGAGATAATGATCAGATCTCCAATCCGATCCGGCGGTAGTTCGAGCTGCGACGCGGCCTCGGCCCGTGAGAGCACTTTCTGGATGCCAGGAAGCGCGGCGATGCGCCGACCCAGCGCCTGTGGATCCACGCTCGCAGGCAGATAGACCAGGGCATATGAGCCCAGTGCCCCATGGTGCACCACATACGGATCGGTGATTGGCAGAATGACCCGCGCCTTGGCCGCGCCGAGCCAGCTATCGAGCGTGTCCTGCAGGTAGATCACGTTCGGCTCCCCGTGCGTGTTGTGCTTGGCATTCATCCCATGATCGGCCGTCAGCACGATCGTTGCGCCCAGTTCATCGAGCCGCGCCAGGCTCTTATCGATCATGGCGTAGAAATCATTCGCGATCGGAGTCCCGGGTGCGGCCTTGTGCTGGATATAGTCGGTGGTGGACAGGTACATGATATCCGGCCGCTCACGCTCCATCAGCTTGATGCCCGCGACGAAGATGAACTCCGACAGCTGCGCGCTGTAGACCGGAGGCACGGGCATGCCGACACGCTCGAGGATGTGTTCGATGCCATTCTCGGCCAGCGTCACCTGATCAGCCTTTTCCGAGGAGAAGCAGATGCCCTTGAGCTTGTGGCCGAGGAGCTTGCGCAATTTGTCCTTGGCCGTGATCACGGCAACCTTGGCGCCGGCATCGGCAAAGGCGGCGAGGATTGTCCCGACCTTGAGGTAGCGCGGATCATTCATCATCACTTCTTCGCCGGTCGCCGGGTCGTAGAAGTAGTTGCCGCTGATGCCGTGCACGGCCGGTGGTGTGCCGGTGACGATCGAGAGGTTATTGGGATTGGTGAAGCTTGGCATCACGCAGTCGGCCAGCAGGCAGGTACCCTGGCCAGCGAGAATCCTGCCGAGGAACGGAGCGCGCCCAGCGGCCACGGCGGCGCTGATGTACTCGAACTGGCTGCCATCGAGGCATACCACGACCAGCGGCCGCTGCATCCAGCGGTAGGTCCGGCCATTGACAGTGATATTGGGGTGCACGGGGCAGTACTCCGATTCAGGCTATGAGTTGAATTGTCAGCACGTTGAGTTCAGCGCGCCCGCCTAGGATCCAGTGCCGCTGCCTTGTGCATGCGGGCACGGCTGTCCGCGGCATGGCGGCGCAGCAGCCGCCCGGCGCGCTCGGCATCGTGGGCTGCGATCGCCTTGAGGATCGCCTTGTGCTCGGCGCTCGAAACCGCCAAGCCGCCGCCATCCTGCAGGCCGCGCAAGCGAAACAGCAGCAGCTCCTTGGTCAGCAGCCGATAGGTTTCACTCAGGCGCTCATTGCCGGCGAAGGCGACCAGCAGATCGTGAAAGGCGAGATTCAGCGCGTGGTAGCGCTTCAGATCCTCACCGGCGGTTGCAGCCTCCATCTGCGCCACGATCGCCCTGAGTTCGGCCAGCTGTTCGCTGCTGATGCGCTCGGCGACGCGCTGACCAATCAGCTCATCAAGCACTTCGCGAATGTCATAGATCTCATCGGCTTCGGCCACCGAGATCTGGCGCACGAACACGCCGCGATTCTTTTCGGCCCGCACCAGGCGGCATTCCTCCAGCGCCCGCAAGGCCTCGCGCACCGGCCCGCGGCTGGTGCCAAAACGGATCGCCAGCTCGCTCTCATTGAGCCGCTGACCGGCCGCAAGCTCACCAGCCAGAATCAGCTTCTCGATCTCGGCCTGCACCAGCGCCGGGAGCGAACTCGACTGGACCAGCTGCAGCGGGGTCAGAGGTGAGGCTGTGGGCATGGGACTTCCGGCTCATGAGGAACGCTCCGGGAGATCTTAATCCAATTGCTGATTGTCGACAATCTGCAATCGACGTATACTCTCCGGCAACAGAGGTACCGCGCGGGCCTTTTGGTTCCGCTTCGGCGCGTGAGTTCATTCGTGACGGAGGCGTCCATGAGTGCTGATCCGATCCTGCTGACCCCGGGCCCCCTGACCACATCCGTGCGTACGAAGCAGGCGATGCTCCATGACTGGGGCTCGTGGGATGCTGATTTCAATGCAATTACCGCCCGGGTGCGCGATTCGCTGGTGCGCATCGTCCACGGCGAAGCGACCCATGAGTGCGTGCCCCTGCAGGGCAGTGGCACCTTCGCGGTCGAGGCGGCCATCGGCACGCTGGTGCCCCGAGACGGGCATGTACTGGTGCCGCTCAACGGCGCCTACTGCCAGCGCATCGCCAAGATCTGCAAGATCCTGGGACGGCGCCTGAGCACGATCGAGTATGGGGAGGATCAGCAGGTCCGGGCGGCTGACATTGCCCAACGCCTGCTCGAGGATGCCTCGATCAGCCATGTCGCGCTGGTGCATTGTGAGACCAGCACCGGGATCCTCAATCCGCTGCAGGAGATCGCCCAGGTCGTGGCCCGCCACGGCAAAGGCCTGATCGTCGATGCGATGAGCACCTTCGGCGCGCTTGAGATTGATGCGCGCACGACGCCCTTTGATGCGCTGATCGCGGCCTCCGGCAAGTGCCTCGAGGGCGTGCCCGGAATGGGCTTCGTGCTCGCGCGCCGCGCGGTGCTCGAGCAGCGCGAGGGCGTGAGCCACTCGCTGGCGATGGACCTGTACGATCAGTGGGTCTACATGATGCGAACCACGCAGTGGCGCTACACCCCGCCAACGCACGTCGTGGCGGCCCTCGATGCCGCGCTCGAGCAATATTTTGACCAAGGGGGCCTTGCGGCGCGGGGCGCGGCCTACGCTGAGAACTGCCGGGTGCTGATTGCGGGCCTCAATCGCATCGGATTGCGGGTGTTCCTGCCGAGCGAGATCCAGGCCCCTATCATCGTCACCGTGCACGCCCCGGATGATCCGCGCTATCAATTCAAGCGCTTCTACGATGCCGTCAAGGCGCGCGGCTATATTCTTTATCCGGGCAAGTTGACGACGGTTGAAACCTTTCGGGTCGGCTGCATGGGACAGCTGGGAGCCAGCGGCATCGGCGGTGCGGTCGATGCCATCGACGCGGTGCTCGTGGACATGGGTATCCAGACCCGGCACCCCGAGCGCCAGCGCGCCTGAGCAAAATGCTCCACGCGCACCCGCACGCTTAAGGTATCGACGCCGCGCCCATGGAGCTTGCCGCGGTCAGTAACGCCCGTGTCGTCATCATCGGCGGGGGCATCATCGGCTGCTCGACCGCCTACCACCTGGCCAAGCTCGGGTGGCGCGACATCGTGCTGCTCGAGCGCGGGCAACTGTCCTGCGGTACCACTTGGCATGCCGCGGGGCTGGTGGGACAACTGCGTTCGCAGGAGAGCATGACGCGGCTGATTCGCTACTCCACGCGCCTCTACAGTGAACTGGAAGCTGAAACCGGGCTGGCCACGGGCTGGAAGAACTGCGGCTCACTGTCGGTGGCGCGTACTGCCGAGCGCCTGATCCAGCTCAAGCGCACCGCAGCCAGCGCACGCGCCTATGGCGTGGCCTGCGAGCTGATCAGTCCGCGCGAAGCCGGTGCGCTCTGGCCGGTGATGCGCACCGAGGATCTGGTGGGCGCGGTGTGGCTGCCCGGCGATGGCAAGGCCAATCCGAGCGATCTGACCCAGGCGCTGGCGCGCGGTGCGCGCAACGGCGGCGCCAGAATCATCGAGAAGACGCGCGTGACCGGCATCGAAACTGAAGCCGGTGCGGTGCGTGGCGTGACCTGGCAGCACAAGAGTGGCACCGAGGGGCGCATCGGCTGCGAGGTCATCGTCAACTGCGCCGGCCAATGGGCCAAGAGCATTGGCCGACTGTGCGGCGTGACGGTGCCAATGCATTCGGCCGAACACTTCTATCTGGTAACCGAGAAGATCGAGGGCGTCCATCCGGAGCTGCCGGTGATGCGCGATCCGGATGGCTACATTTATTTCAAGGAGGAGGTGGGCGGCCTGGTGATGGGAGGCTTTGAACCGGATGCCAAGCCTTGGGGGATGGCGGGCATTCCGGAGGATTTCGAATTCCGTCTGCTGCCCGAAGACTGGGCGCAGTTCGAGCCGCTGATGAACAATGCCATCCAGCGCGTCCCGGCACTTGCCAGCGCCGGGATCAAACAGTTCATCAACGGTCCCGAGTCCTTCACGCCGGATAACAACTTCATCCTCGGGGAAGCACCGGAGCTGCGTCGTTTCTATGTCGGCGCCGGCTTCAACTCGATGGGCATCGCCTCGGCAGGCGGCGCCGGCATGGCACTGGCCGAATGGATCGTGGCCGGCGAGCCGACGATGGATCTGTGGCCGGTGGATATTCGCCGCTTCGCGCGCTTCAATGGCAACGAGCGCTGGCTCCGCGATCGGGTCAAGGAGACCCTCGGCCTGCACTACGCCATGCCCTGGCCGAATCGTGAGCTCGACAGTGCCCGACCGCTGCGGCGCTCGCCGCTCTATACTTTGCTCAAGCGTCAGGGGGCCTGTTTCGGTACCCGCATGGGCTGGGAGCGAGCGAACTGGTTTGCCGAGCCGGGCGAGCCAGCGATCAACGAGTATTCCTTCGGGCGGCAGAACTGGTTCCTGAATGTGAAGCGCGAGCACCGCGCGACGCGCACGAGCGTGGCGCTGTTTGATCTGTCCTCGTTCGCCAAATTCCTGGTGAAGGGGCGCGATGCCGAGGCGGTGCTGCAACAGCTGATGGCCAACGATGTGGCCGTGGCGGAGGGACGCTGCGTATACAGCAGCATGCTCAACGAGCGGGCGGGCATTGAATCGGATCTGACGCTGACGCGCATCGCGCCTGACCAGTACTTGATCGTCACCGGCACGGCGCAGGCCAGCCGCGATTTCAGCCACATCGAGCGTGGCATCCCGCCGCAGGCGCACTGCATGATCGTCGATGTCACGCCGATGTATGCCGTGCTCGCGCTGATGGGTCCGCGTTCGCGCGAACTGCTGGCCAAGGTCTCGCCGGCGGATTTCAGCAACGCGGCCTTCCCGTTCGCTACCAGTCGCGAAATCGATCTGGGCTACGCGAGGCTGCGCGCGACGCGCCTCAGCTACGTGGGCGAACTGGGCTGGGAACTGTACGTGCCGGTCGAGCAGGCGGTCACCGTCTACGAGACCCTGCAGGCCGCGGGTGAAGATCTGGGGCTGGTCGATGCCGGCTACTACGCCCTCGAATCGCTGCGACTGGAGAAAGGCTATCGCGCCTGGGGGCGCGAACTCACGCCCGATCACCAGCCCCTAGAAGCCGGCCTCGGTTTTGCGGTGAAGCTTGAACGCGATATCCCGTTTCGTGGCCGCGAGGCGCTGCTGCGTTTAAAGCAAACGCCGGCGCGAAGACGGCTGGTCAGCATCACCCTCAACACGCCGGAGGCGATCCTGTGGGGCGGCGAGCTGATTGTGCGCGACGGCCAGCCGGTGGGCCACCTGACGTCAGGCGCCTACGGTTACTCGCTCGGGTGCGCCGTCGGCCTGGGCTATGTGACGCACGCCGATGGCGTGGCCGATGAGGCATTCCTCAGCAGCGGCCGATACGAGATCGATATCGCAGGGACCCTGGTTGGGGCGCGCACGCATCTGCGCGCGCCTTTCGATCCCAAGTCATTACGCACCAGGAGCTGATGCCGACTGGCGCCTAGCGGCGGTACTCTTCCAGCGCATCGCCCAGAGCCTCCTTGAGCGGGCCGAGCCACGGCTCACAGTGCTTCCACTGATCCAGTCCTTCGCGGAAGATCGGCTGCCGGACCTGCTCGGAACTGGCGGTGCGGATGTTGCGCTCGGTGCGGTAGAACTCCACGCACCCGGGTTCGAACTCCAGTCCGCAAAAGGACAGGATGCGGCGCACGCCGCCCTCCAGGTCATCGACGACATCTTCGTGCAGCACCCGCAGCACGCTGCCTGGCAATACCTGGTCCCAGTGACGCATCAGCTCCAGGTAGGTGCGGTAGTAGCGCGCAATGTCCTCGATGCTGTAGGCGAATTCCTGGCCGTTGGCGAACAGCTGCTTCAGATTGCTGAAGCAACAGGCCATCGGTTCGCGGCGTGCATCAATGATGCGGGCATTGGGTAGGATCAGATGAATCAGCCCCAGGTGCCGGAAGTTGTTCGGCATCTTGTCGATAAAATGGGGTTTGCCCTTGCGAAACGCCCGCGTGTCATTGAGATAGCGCTCCCCCAGACGCAGCAGGTCCTCCGGCTGGAGCTCGCGCAGGACCCGCGGATAGCGCGGCTGGTTCAGGTCCGGATCGCGCCCCTGCAGCTCGAGCACGATGCGCTGGATGTCGGCCAGTTCCTGGGTGCCTTCCACGCGCGAGTGCGAGGCCAGGATCTGCTCGATCAGCGTCGAGCCGGAGCGGGGCAGGCCGACGATGAAGATCGGCTCGGGGCTGCTCGAGCCGGTGCCCATGCGCGTGGCCAGGAACTCGCGCGTCACCACCTCGATCTGTGCACGGGTATTGTTTTCGATGATCTCGGGGCGATAGCGGCTCTGGCCGCGCTTGAAGGCATTGCCGCGCTGGTAGTAGCCCCAGGAGGCCGCGTACTCGGAGCGATCCTCGAGGGCCTTGCCGAGTGCGAAGCACAGGTGAAAATGATCAGCGAACGGCGTGTTCGGCGCAGCCTCCTCGCGCTGCATGCGCGCGAGTTCCTCGTCCGTGAAGCGGTAGGTCTTGAGGTTTGCCAGACTCCAGTACGCTTCGCCGAAACTCGGCCGGATGAGCGTGGCAGCGCGGTAGGCCTCAACCGCTTCGGCGCCGCGGCCGAGAGTTTTCAGGGAGTGCGCCAACATCAACTGCGCGTGCGCATCCCGCGGCGACTCGCTGAGCACCTGGCGGAACAGGCGTACGGCCTGTTCGTTCTCACCCATGCCCGCCAGCGCACTGGCGTGCAGTGTGCGGTATTCGCGATTGGTAGGGTCGAGCTTGAGCAGCAGCTCGAGTTGTTCGCGGGCCCGCGGGTAGCGGTGCTGCTCCACCAGCGTCACTGCGTAGTCATAGCGCGCCGCGCGGTATTCTGGCGCCAGCTGCAGCACCGCCTCGAGCAGCAGCTCGGCATCATCATAGACCTCGCGACGGAGCCCGATCCGTGCCAGCAGCCGCATGCCCTCCACATCGTTGCCGTGCTTGAGCAGGAAGGCCCGGATCAGCTTTTCCGCCAGCAGCAACTCGCCGTCGCAGAACAGCCCCGTCGCCTGGACCACCTCGCTCGGCAGGCGCGCGAGCGTCGCCACGTGCGCGGCCGCCATGCGGGCGTTGTCGGCCTGCCCGCTCATCCGGTACAACCCCTCGAGCATGCTCCAGCTGGCCGGCAGCGCCGGGTTAATGTTGACGGCCCGCAGGAAGGCATCGATGGCCCGCGGCGCATCTTTCAGGCCCACGTAACAGTGACCCCGCTCGGCGTACAGGTGGCTGTAGCCTGGATGGTGCTGCTCGAGGCGGGTGAGCGTCGCGAGTGCCTCAAGGAAGCGGTTGAGCTGGCGCTGCGCGAGCGCCACCAGGAACAGCACGTCGCGGTTCTCTGGTACCTGCAAGGCGAGCGCCTCGGCCGCGGCCAGTGCATCCTCGACCTGCCGCGCACGCAGCAGCCCACGGATTCGCTGCACTTCCTGTTCCACGGGCGTCGGCACGCGATTGGCGGTGGCTTGATTCATTGTGCATCCGGACAAGAAAAGGGCGGGTCGTTGCGGACCCGCCCTTAATTCTACTGCACCTGTACCGCCCAGGTGCCCGCTCAGATCATTGCTAAAACTTGAAGCCGACCTTCAGGCCCACCACGCGCGGGCGCAGCGGCACTTCGGTCTTGATGTACTGGCACGAGCAGGTGAAGGTGCTGGCGTCCGAGTTGCTGAGGTTGGTGCCATACAGTTCGGCGTGCCAGGCGTCCTTCTCGATACCGTAGGAGGCATCAAAGGTATCGTAGCTCGACTGGTAGTAGCGCAGCGTCGTCGTGTACGGCACCAGCAGTCCTGCACCGGAAGCGTACGAGGCCGGCTGGTTCCACATGCCGCCGACATAGTTGCCACCGACCATCGCGAACATCTTGTAGTCGTTGGCCATCCAGTCGTAGCGGATGCGCAGGTTCCCCTGCAGATCCGGCGAGAACGCCGGCACGCTGCCTGCCACGCCCAGCAGGTTGTGCAGTGGTCCGCGGGTGCTCGCCGTGATGCACTCGCCGAAGGTCGGCGAGGTCGGGACGTTCGAGATCAGGCAGGGCGAGTTGGTCTGCCACGCGTGGTTCCAGACGCCCGAGCTACTGATCGTCAGGCCCTGGGCGACGCGTGCCTCGAGCTGCAGCTCCATACCGTTGTAGGCGTAGGTCGGTCCGTTGACCGGGAAGGTTGTGTTTCCAAAACCGTCATACGGATCGTAGATGCCGAGCTGAATATTGCTCCAGACCATGTGGTAGGCAGAGCCATTGATCAGCAGGTGATGGTCGAAGAACTCGCTTTTCCAGCCGATCTCCTGGTTGACCAGCGTATCCGGGAATGCCTCGAGTGGCTTGTGGTACTGGCACTCGTTTGCGACATAGTCGGGTACACCCCCGGTATTCAGGGATGAGTGGCACTTGCCACCGGTGGCAAGCAGCGGCAACTCAATGGCGGTGCTGCGATCAAAGGTGCCGGGACGGAAGCCCTGCGAGAAGGTGTAGTACACCATGGCATCCGGCGTGACGTGCCAGGTCAGATTGGCGCGGCTCTTGAAGCCGTGATCGGTGCGATGGTCATTGAACAGCGGCCCGTTGATGCAGGTGCCGTTGGCCACGTTGGTGCACGCGGTGTCCGAAAACTGCTGGCCTTCGAGGTACTCGCCATAGTTGTAGTAGCGCGTACCGGCCGAGACCGTCAGCACTTTCGGGATGATGTCGTAATCGCCGGAGATAAAGAACGCGGTCTGCTTGTAACCGCGCTTGTCGTCCTCGCCGAAGGCAACGTTATCGCCGCGCACGTTGGGATTATTGTTGTAGGCGGCCGCCGGATTCATCGCGACCGTGCCCACACAGGGAGTAGTGGCATCGTTGGCAAGATTCGCCGGGGTGCAGGTCGGATTGGTGTCGTAGTTGAAATTCATCTGATCGCGGATGATGAAATTCTCCCAGTAGGCACCGAACAGGCCGCGCAGTCGCCAGTCATCGGGTGTGCTGATGCGGAACTCCTGCGTCTCATGGACGTTCTGGACCTGATCGTTCCAGTTCGTCACCGGCGAGAAGCACTGCGGCGTTGCGTGCGCGTTGGCACCGTGCAGGTTTGCAGTAACGGAATTCGGGCCACCCGAGCAGCTGTAGTAGTAGCCGCCGCCGGAGCGCGTGTAGTTCGAGTAATCGTTCTGCTGGTTGATATTGCGATCGAGATAAGAGCCGGTGTAGAGCAAACTGAAGTCACCGACCTTGCCATTGAGCGTCCAGGCGGTGTTCTCGTAGTGATCATGGTCCCAGGCCGGGCTGAAGGCTGTGTCCTGCCAGGGGCCGAGGGTCTGGAGGTTCGAACCGATCGGGTACTGCGTGAACTCGCCCTGCGTATCCAGGTCCTGGAAGCTCTGCGCAACCAGCAGGTCCCAGTTCTCGTTGAACTTGGCGGCAATCGAGAGGCGCGCACCCTGATATTCAACCGGATTGGAATCCGGGCCTACCAGACTTGCGTTGTTGGCTGTCGCGCTGAGCGCGGGGGGCGGATCCACGTCGTTGGCCGAGCGAACGAATTCGCTGTACACGTTGGTGATGTAGCCACCGCGCTTGTCATCGTAAATCACCGCGCGCACCGCCAGGGTGCCCGGGATGATCGGCACGTTCAGTACCGCGTTGACACTGGAGTTGTTCGCGCCGCCAGCCGTGAAACCGTAGCTGGCCTCGGCATTGCCCTCGGTCTTGTCGAGGTTCGGCTTGTTCGTGATGTAGCGGATCGCGCCGGCCTCGGCGCTGCCGCCGTACAGGGTGCCCTGCGGACCCTCAAGCGCCTCAATGCGCTCCATGTCGACGAAATAGACATCGGCATTGCGGGCCGGGAATTGCATCGATTCTTCATCGAGATACAGCGCAACGGTCGGAAACGGCGAGATCGTGCCTGCGGACTGCCCGCCGCGGAATCCCGCGCTCAAGCCGCGCATCTGGATATCGCCCGAGCCGGGGCCGTTCGTAGCGATCGTGACGTTCGGCAGCAGCTTCACGGCCTCTTCGATGCTGGTGACGTTCAGCTGCTCGAGCTGCTGTCCGGAGATGGCCTGGATCGTCATCGGCACGTCCTGGATGGACTGCGCGCGCCGCTGCGCCGTGACGATGATTTCCTCGAGTCCGCCGGTGTCCGCGGCAGCTTCCGGAACCGACTGCGCTACGGCGTGGCTGGCATAGGCGTAGACGCCGAGCGCCGCCGAGACAGCAAAAGCCAGTTTCGTATTGATTTTCAAGACCATTCTCCCTCGAAAACTTGTTGTTGGTTTGTTGCTAACAAGCAACAAATAGGCAAATTAAGTGAAGAATTTCAAACGGTTTCGCTCACTGTTTTGCCCTGCTCAGGCTATGGGGATCATCGATTTCAGTAATGCCCTGCAGTATTGAACGCCCCTACAGGCGTCGAGCGAAGGCTAAGTGACGTTTATGACAATTACATGACCGGTGCGAACTTGGCAACCTAGGCGCGCATTCAACGCGCGCGCCTGCGCGCGGGTTCTCGAGGCCGGCGCCGTCGCGAAAACCCCAAAACTCAACTTCCCGACGCAATCAATGACCGGTAGTGTCCGCCTCAAGTCGGATGCAGAAGCGGTAGGCATGGCGCGGGCGATGCTATTGCCCTGCCTCTACGCAAAACCTATTCTCAACCTCGGCAGCATGGCGGGTGAGGCAAGCGGAGCGTGCATGCGCTACGGGTCTTGTACGGCACAATAGAACAAGTTCTGTCGAGGTGGACTTCCAACGGCGGACGCTGGTGTGGTTCGACGCCGGCTTTCCGGCGTCACCAGCCATCCCTGGAGGCTTGTCAGAGGCGGGTGACCGCCACAATTCGCCGGCCACGCTGGCGTTGGGAGAACTGATGAATTGCGTGCGGCACCTGATTCTCACCGTGAGCCTGTTCGCGGCCTTCAGCTCGGGCGCAAGAGCCGACGATGCCAAGGTGCTGCGGATCATTAGCTGGGCCGACTACGTGCCTGCCGAAGTGATCGCACAGTTCAAGCAGGAGAGCGGTATCCAGGTGCAGGTCACGCTCTCCAATAACGAGGAGATGATCTCGAAGCTGCGCGCCACCGGCGGCGCCGGCTTTGATCTGGCCCAGCCGTCACAGGATCGTATATTCGGCGCCCAGCAGGAATTTCGCATCTATAAACCGATCGACCTGAGCAAGGTGCGAACCGAGGAATTCCTTCCTGATTTGCTGGCCACGGTGACCAAGAACGCTACTGTCGAGGGCAAACTCTATGGGTTGCCCTATGTCTGGGGCACCGAGGGCCTGGTCTTCAACTCCAAGCGCACCAAGATCAGCGACTACACGGATTTATGCCGGCCTGACCTGAAAGGCCGCACGGCGGTGCGACTTAAGCGCCCGACGCTGATGGCCTTCGCGCTCGCCTCGGGCAAGGATCCTTTCGCGCTCTACAGCAATATCCCGGCCTACACGGCGCTGATGCAGAGCGTGGGCCAGACCTTGAGCGCCTGCAAAGTGAATTTCCGCTTCTTCTATGACAACAAGGACCAGCTGCTTAACGGTATCCGCTCCGGCGAGATCGATGCGGCGATGATGTGGGATTCGGGTGGCTGGGCCCTGAACCGCGAGAATCCGGATATCAAGTTCATCAACCCCAAATCCGGCGCGATTGCCTGGATGGATACCTTTGCGCTGCCGGCCCGCGGTCGCAACGATGCAGGCGCCTATGCCTGGATCAATTTCACCATGCGTCCGGAGATTGCTGCCAAGATCGGCAAGTCGATCGGCAACTTCACGGCCTCCAAGGGTGCCGATGCATTGATGGACCCCAAGCTGCGGACGCAGTTTGCGGAGAGCTTCCCGGACGGGATTAAGAACGTAAAGTGGTATCCGGCGATCCCCCCGGGCCTCGAGGAGATCGAAGGCAGCGTGCTCGATCACATCAAGGCTGCCAATTGAGCGCGCCGCAGCGCACAGCAGCGGCGCCGGATCTGGAGGCGCGCAGCCTCACCAAAAACTTCGCCGGCCACCAGGCGGTCGACAAGCTCTCCTTCAGTGTGGCGCGCGGCAGCTTCTTCTCGATTCTGGGGCCTTCCGGCTGTGGCAAGACCACGCTATTGCGGATGATCGCGGGGTTCATCGCCCCCGATGGCGGCGAGATACAGATTGGCGGTCGCAGCATGGCAGGCGTCGCGCCCAACCGCCGTCCGGTCAATATGGTGTTCCAGCAGCTGGCGCTGTTCCCGATGATGTCGGTGAGCCAAAACGTCGCCTTCGGGCTGGCCCGACGCGGCGTGGCACGCGCCGAGCGCCACAGGCGTGCTGAAGAGATGCTCGAGCGCGTGGGGCTGGCCGGAGCTGGCAACAAGCGCGTCGATGAACTCTCCGGTGGCCAGCGCCAGCGCGTAGCGATTGCCCGCAGCATGGTGCTCGAGCCGACACTACTGTTGCTCGATGAGCCGCTCGGCGCGCTCGATCTGAAATTACGCGAGCATATGAAGATCGAGCTCAAGCAGCTGCAGGCAGCCTTCGGCACTACCTTTGTCTACATCACGCATGACCAGTCCGAGGCCCTGGTGCTTTCGGATCATGTGGGCGTCATGAATCGCGGCCGCTTCGAGCAGCTGGGAACGCCGCAAGAGCTCTACTACGCGCCCGCGACGCCGTTCGTGGCCGGCTTCGTCGGTGCCAACAACCGTCTGGCGGGTAAAGCCGTCAGTATTGAGGGTGAGATCGTCGAAGTGCTTGCAGCCGAGGGCTGGAGCATTCGCGCGCGCCGCCACGGCAACATTGCGGTGGGCAGCGCGGTTGAGGTTTTTGTAAGGCCCGAAGCCACTATTCTGGGACGCGCTGCCGCGGAATTGCCGGCTGGGCAGCCGGCGCACATTGGTGAAGTCGAGAGCCTGCTGTTCGATGGCGCAAATTCCGCCGTGCTGCTGCGGGAACGTAAGAGCCGCTTTGAGTTTCGCATCGCATTGCCGCAGACCGGGCAGTTCGCCGACCTGAAGGTCGGCGCCAGCGTGTTCTTTGCCTTCGATCCCGAGCGCGCGATCTGCTTTGGCGCGGCCGTCCGTGGCTGAGGGTATCGCTACTACCAGCTGGCATCGGCGGCTGATGCTCGGGCTGCTGCTGGCGCCGGCACTGCTGTGGCTCGTGGGACTGATCCTGCTGCCGCATGCGGACCTGCTGCAACTCTCGCTGCGCGAGCGCGTCGCGCCGCGTGAGTACGTGGCCAGTCTGGCGCAGTATCGTGCCTTCTTCGGCGAGCCGCTTTACTGGCACGTGTTCCTGCGTACCGCGCTGATGTCGGCGATTGCCACCGCACTGACACTGGTGGTGGCATTCCCGATCGCCTGGACGATTGCTAAACTGGCGCGTGGCCGCATGAGCGCGCTGCTGTTTGTCGTGTGCCTCATTCCATTCTGGGTCAGCGAGACGGTGCGCACGCTCGGCTGGATGATCCTGTTGCGCGAATCGGGTGTGTTGCCCGCACTGCTGGTAAAGCTTGGGATCACGCAGATGCCGGTTGAGTTGCTCTACCATGATGCGACGATTCTGATCGGCCTGGTCTACACCTCGCTCCTGTTCATGGTCGTGCCGCTGGTCGGGAGCCTTGAGAGCCTGGACAACGCGTTGATCGAGGCGGCCTACGATCTGGGGGGCAAAGGCGGCTCGATCCTGCGCGAGATCGTGATTCCGCACGCTGCGCCGGGGATCACCGCCGGGTGCATCGTGGTGTTCATGCTGACCTTGGGCAACTACCTGACTCCGACGATGCTCGGTGGCAAGAATTCGCAGTGGTTCACCGAGCAGATCTACACACAGTTCATCACGCGCTTTAACTGGGAGCAGGGCGCGGCCTTTGGCTTCCTGCTGCTGGGGCTGTCGACGGCTATGGTATGGCTGGGTTTGAAGTTAAGTGGCCAGCGGTTCAGTGACGTGATGCGCCGCTCATGATACCCAGCCTGCCAAGGCCGCCCTGGTTGCGCGCCGCCACTTCGCTGTATGTGGTTGCGTTCCTGGTGTTCTTGTTCATGCCGCTGGTGACGGTGGCAGTCTTCGCTTTCAATAATGCCCCCTATCCGGCGCCCCCCTGGCACGGGTTCACGCTCGACTGGTTCGTGGGCAATGCGAGCCTGGGGCGCACCGGGCTATTTGGCGATTCGGAATTGCTGGGCAGCATCTGGACCAGCACGATGGTCGCAATCTGGGTAACCCTGTTGTCGGTGCTGATCGGCACCGCGAACGCCTTTCTGATGGAGCGTGCGAAGTTTCCGGGCAAAGGCTTGCTCTCGGTGCTGATGCTGACGCCGCTGGTAATCCCTGGGGTGATCCTCGGCATCTCGATCCTGGCCTTTGCCAGCCGCATCGCCGATCTGTGCAGCGACCTGTTTGGCCTTGATCTGGATTTTTTGCGGCCCGGCCTGCCACTGGTCGTGCTGGGTCAGTTTTCCTATATCGCAGCGATCGCGACACTCACGATCAGCGCGCGACTGAAGCGTTTCGATCGAACGCTCGAGGAGGCTGCGCTCAATCTCGGTGCCTCCCAGACGGCGGTGCTGCGGACCATCACGCTGCCCTACCTGCGCCCGGCATTGATCGGCTCGGCCGCAATTGCATTCCTGATGTCGTTCGAGAATTTCAACACCACGCTGATGCTGGTCGGCTCAGATGCACCACTCACGATCATGATGTACGGCAGGATGCGCGAGGGCGCAACGCCGGTGCTCAATGCGGTCAGCCTGTTCCTGATGGTGGCCTCGGCGATCCTTGCGCTGACGCTGATGCGACGCTCCAAGCCTGCCGCGAGCTGAGCCGCAGGGCTTACTGCTAAGGCAGCCAAAATCGAGTAAATAGCGGCGCACCAACGCCACGACTCCACCTCGGTACGCAGTGGGAGCGCGGCGAAGGCTGTGGATTATCTGGCAGATTGGCGCTTTGAGGAGGCTCGCGATACCAGTGACTGGAAAGCCGACGCCAGCAGCGCCCGTGGACGATGATGTGAAGGTGCTGCACAGCCTGGGCTACGCCCAGGAATTGTCGCGGCGCCTGAGCCGCTTTTCGAACTTCGCCATTTCCTTCTCAATCATCTGCATCCTCTCGGGTGGCTTGAACTCGCTGGCTCAGGCCACCTCGGGCGCCGGCGGCGCCGCTATCGGCATCGGATGGCCGCTGGGCGTCATGATCTCGGGTTTCTTCGGTCTGGCGATGGCGCAGATCGCCTCGGCCTACCCGACTGCCGGCGGTCTGTATCACTGGGGTGCGATACTCGGCAACCGCTTTACCGGCTGGCTGACCGCCTGGTTCAATCTTCTGGGACTGGTGACAGTGCTTGGCGCCATCAATGTCGGTGCCTACAGCTTCTTCATCGGTGCCTTCGGTCCGGCAATGCACCTGAGCGATTCGGTCGCGGCACTGGTGGTGTTCCTCGCGTTGGTGACGGTTGCGCAGGCGCTGATCAATGCGTACGGCATCTCGGCGACGGCGCGCCTTACGGACTTTTCCGGCTATCTGATCTTTGGCGCTTCATTACTGATGGCGATTGTCTGCCTCACCCATACCCGCGGCTTCGATCTCTCGCGTCTCTGGCGCTTCGCGAACTACTCCGGGAGTGCCGGCGCTGACGTATGGCCGAGGCTCTCGGGCGGCTGGGTGTTTATGCTCGGTCTGCTGCTGCCGATTTACACGATTACCGGTTACGACGCCTCGGTGCATACGTCTGAGGAAACCAAGAACGCGCGCGTTGCGGTGCCGCGTGCTCTGCTCTCCTCGATCCTCTGGTCAGGAGCGTTTGGCTACTTGTTCCTGGTCGCCTTTGTGCTGATGATTCCAGATCTCGATGAGGCTGCGAAGCAGGGCTGGAACGTGTTCTTCTGGGCCATGCAGGCGCGCGTGCCGCTCGGCCAGCGCTATCTGCTCTATGGCCTGATCTTCGTGGCACAGCTGCTGTGCGGTTTGGCAACGGTCACCTCAGCCTCGCGGATGATCTATGCCTTCGCGCGCGATGGCGGGCTGCCGGCATCGAAGCGCCTCGCCCACGTTTCGGCGAGGCATCGCACCCCGGAGGCTGCCATCTGGGCCGCGGCGCTGCTGTCGTTCGCTTTTGTAATTGGCGCCAAGGCGCTCGAGGCCAGTGGCACGCCGGTGTATACGATCGTGGTCTCCTGCACGGTGATTTTCCTGTTCCTCTCCTGCGCGCTCCCGATCGGGCTCGGGCTGCTGAGCTATGGCGGCACCAAGTGGCCGCGCATGGGCCCGTGGAGCCTGGGGCGCGCGGGGTTCTCGCTGTTCGCTGTACTGGCACTGGCCTCGATGGTGCTGATCTTCGTGCTGGGGATCCAGCCGCCCAATCAGCAAGCCCTGAACGTGACGATCGGGTTCCTGGTGGTGACCGCGATCATCTGGTGTGCCTTGGAGCGCCGGCGCTTCACGGGACCCCCCATCGGCCCTATGATCGCAGCGCGCCAGAGGGAGATCGCAGCGGCCGAAGCAGCCCTGAAGAGCGGGCGGGACTGAGCTCAAGCGCAGTGGGTGCAGACCCTGCGCGTTGCTACACTAAGTAGATGAGTACCCAGCACCCGAGCCCATTATCCGGAAAGCTTGCCGATCCGAGCGCGGAAGGGGACGTCAACCTCTCCCCGCACCGCAAGGCCTGGCAGGCACGTCACCTGGGAGATGCCAGCCGCGCGCTGCTCGAGGCTGATGCGCAATATTTTCTGCATCAGTCACTGTCCACGCCCTGCCTTGAGTCGCTGGCCGCGGCCGAGGGCATCTACCTGGTAGACCTGGAGGGTCGGCGTTATATCGATTTTCACGGCAATAATGTGCATCAGGTCGGCTACCGCAACCCGCGCGTGCTCGCGGCAATACGCGCGGCCCTGGAGACCTTGCCGTTCTCACCGCGCCGATTCACCAATCACTACGCCGTCGACCTGGCGCGCCGACTGACCGAGCTCGCGCCCGGTGATCTGAACAAAGTGCTGTTTGCACCGGGCGGCGCCGAAGCGATTGGCATGGCCCTGAAGCTCGCGCGCCTGGCAACGGGGCGACACAAGAGCATTTCGATGTGGGACGCCTTCCATGGCGCTTCGCTCGATGCCATTTCGATTGGTGGCGAGGCCGTGTTCCGCAAGGGCATGGGGCCGCTGCTATCGGGTACCGAACACGCGCCGCCGTGCGATCCACACGCCTGCCTGTATGGGTGCGGTGGCATCTGCAATGCGCGCTGCGCGGACTACATCGAGTACGTGCTGGCCAAGGAGGAGGACGTGGCGGCCGTCATCGTCGAGACCGTGCGCTGCACGGACGTGCAGATTCCCCCGGTCGAGTATTACCAACGGCTTCGGGCCAGCTGCGATCGTCATGGAGCACTGCTGATTCTCGATGAGATTCCGATCGGACTGGGGCGCACCGGCCGTATGTATGCCTTTGAGCACTACGGCATCGTGCCCGACATGGTCGTGATCGGCAAAGGCTTAGGGGGCGCCGTGTGGCCGATGGCCGCCTTGATTGTTCGCGGACAACTCGATGTGGCAGGCCAGCAGGCCCTGGGCCATTACACGCACGAGAAGAGTTCGGTCGGTTGTGCTGCGGCACTTGCGACGCTCGATTGCTTGGAACTCGATGGGCTGCTGCAGCGCGCGGATCAGATTGGCTCGCGAGCCCGCGAGCGCCTCAATCGCCTGCGTCCGCGTGTGCCCCTGATTCGCGAGATCCGCTGCATCGGCGCGCTCATCGGCGTCGAACTGGTCCTCGCCGATGGTCAGGCCGCCCGCGATGCGGCCGAGCGGGTGATGTACGCCTGCCTCTCCCAAGGCTTGAGCTTCAAGGTCGGTCAAGGCAATGTGCTGAACCTTTCACCGCCGCTGATCATCAGCGATCAGCAGCTGGATACGGCTCTGGATATCCTGGAGCACGCGCTGCTGTCAGTGGTGGCCTAGCGCCTTGGCAGCAGCATTCGCGGTTGCGCCGGACTAGGGCGGCAATTCCAGCAGGCGGCGCAGGGGTCCAATATAAGGCTCGTAGTGATGCCAGCGGCCGGCCGAGGCCGTGTTGATCTTCTGCCGGACCTGCCATTTGCTGGCCGTGGTCACGCTGCGGCCGGCCTCGTGGAACTCAAGACAGCGCGGATCCCAGGACAGACCGGTGAATTCCACCAGCTTGCGGCTCCACAACTCCGGTTCCTGAATCAGCGACTCATACTGAATCTCGAGCAGCGCGCTCGACGGCAACAGGACGCGCCAGTGAGCCATCAAACGTCGATATTCGGTGTAGTAGCACGCCAGATCCTCGAGGTCATTGCCGTACGACAAGGCCGTGGAGAAATTCTGAAAATAGATCGACAGACAGGTGTCGATCGGGTGACGGCGGATGTGAATGATGCGCGCGTTGGGGAGTGCCGCATGAATCAGGCCCAGGTGCATAAAGTTCACCGGCATCTTATCGACCACCCGCAGCGCCTGCGGCGCCAGCTGCTGCTGCAGCCGCAGGTAGCTGGCGGCGGCGCTGGCGATCAGTCCCGCGCACGAGCTGCCGCCAAATGCCGCGCTCTCATAGCTGGCCGCCGCCATATTCCAGAAGGCCAGTTCGCCGGCCCCGAAGGCGGCCGGATGTGCGGCGATAATCTGCTCCACCAGCGTCGTCCCGGAACGTGGCATGCCGACGATGAAGACCGCGCGATCCGACGCAGCGCCCTCGCCGCTCTGGCGCTCGAGCCACTGTGCATCGAAGTAGGCCAGCTTGCGATCAATGAGCTGCCTCAGCGAGGCGACATCGCGCTGTAGCCCATATTGCTTGTTCAGTTCGTTGGCACGCCGGTAATTGCTGAAGGCCTGCGCATAGTCCTTCAGGTCGTCGAAATACTTGCCGATTGAAAAGCGCAGGTTGATCTCGTGCCGCACCGGAAGTCCCGCGGCGGCCAGCGACTCGGCGGCCGCCAGCCACTCGCCATCGGCACTGCCCATCTTGCGGAATCGTGGGATGCCGGCCAAAGCTTCCGGGAGCTTCGGATCGACTGCCAGTGCCTGCCGGAAGAGTTTCTCGGCGTCCTCGAACTCGCCCCGGTCGGCGGGGAATTCAGCCAGGAATGCCAGGGTCTCGGCATTGTTGGGCTGCAGTTCCAGCGCCCGGCGGCAGCTGCTTTCGGCTTCGCCGAACCGGCCGAGCTTGCGTAACGCCATGCTCAGGGCGGCATGGGCTCTGGCATCGTCTGGGCGCAGGGCCAGCACCCGGCGAAAGCTCGCTTCGGCTTCATTGAGTTGCAGAAGATCAAGCTGGGCAATGCCGAGATTCTGCTGCGCTTCCGCCAGATCCGGCTTGAGTGCCACGGCGCGCTCGGCGCTGGAGAGCGCTTCCCGTAGCTGGCCAACATCGCGCAGCGCGTTGCTGAGATTCGTGTGGGCTTCGGCATAATTGGGCTGCAGTTCAAGCGCCCTGCGATAGCAGGAGATCGCCGGTTGCATTTGCCCCTGTGCCAGCAGCGCGTTGCCGAGGCGGTTATGTACTTCGGCAATCGCAGGCTGCCGAGCCAGTATGCGCTGGTAGCCGTCGATGGCTTCGGAGAGCTGGCCGAGATCGCGCTGCATGTCCGCCAGTTCCACTTGCGCCTCCAGAAATTGCGGTCGCAATTCGAGCGCGCGCCGGAAGCTAGCCAATGCTTCATCCACTGACCCAAGCCGTTGCAAGGCCTTGGCCAGATTGTAATGTGCCGGCGCCAGGTTGGGGCTGAGCTGGAGGACCCGATGATAGGTCGCGACCGCCTCCGTCACCTGTCCCGAGTCGCGCAGCGCATTGGCAAGATTGCCCATCGCGGCTACAAACGCGGGCCGCAGCGCAAGTGCCTGCCGGTAGCAGCTCATTGCCTCCTCGGTTTGGCCTAGCCCACGCAGTGCCATGCCGAGATGATTGTGGGCCTCAGCCAATCCAGGCTGGATCGCGATCGCGCGCCGGTGTTGGGCGACGGCATCCGGCAGCTGACCGAGATCACGCAGCGCCGTGCCCAGCGCGTCGTAGGCCTGGGCAAAATCCGGCTTGAGCGCGATCGCCCGTCGCTGGCACTCGACTGCTGCGGGCAACTGAGCTCGATCCTGCAAGGCGTTGCCAAAATGGAAAAAGACCTCGGCATCCCGGGGCAGCAGCTGGGCAGCACGTTGCAGCTCGCGCAGTGCGTCCTTGCCCTGTAGCGTCAGGGCGGCGCCCAGTATCTTCCACAGGCGACCTTCACTCGGATACTGGGCGCTGAGCGTGCGTGCGGCGGCCTCCGCATCTGCGTATCGGCCGCTGTTCATCAGCTGTGCCAGCTGATTGAGGCTCGCGGCGGCTGCGATCGCTGCCGCCCGCGAGGCCTTGGGTGCAGCCGGCGCCGCTGCCGCGCGCTTAGGCGGGACCGCAGCCGCCTGGGCACCGTGGCAGTTCTTGTATTTTTTCTGGCTGCCGCAAGGACAGGGATCGTTTCGGCCGATCTTCACAACTCGCCTGCTGGGCCCGGAGGCTACGCGCTCCTGTAGCGGAGCGGCCGACATGTTGGGGTGTGGCGATGCCCGGGTCAAACATCAGCTGAACTGCGGGCCGTGCAAAACATCTGTTTGCGCCGGCCGACCCCGCAGCCCCCACCCCGACTTCAGCATCCTGGCCGGATCTAGATTAACCCAGTACCGCAGGGTACCGACCGGAACCAGATCGTATGGGTCCGCAGCTTTGTTTGCGCAGCAATTAAAGCGACCCCTAGCCGGCCAGCGTGAGATCGCCCTTGACGGCAGAGCGGAACAGTCGCGCATAGGTTGCTGCATCCGTGGGCAAGGGATTGCCACCGGCCGACGGATCGAGCGAAGCCTCACGACCAATCGTCTCGGAATCGGTGTGCGGCACACCGATCTCGGCCAGCGTGTGCTGGATCTTCAGCCGCTTGCGGAACGCCAGCATCCACTCGAGCAGCGCCTGATACGGCTCGCCCTGAAGATTCAGTGTGCGTGCGATCACCGCCAGCTGCGGCTCGATCGCCGAGCGGTTATGGACCAGCACATACGGCATCAGAATGGCATTCGTGAGCCCATGGTGCGTGTTGAAGAACGCGCCGACCGGGTGTGCGATCGCATGCACGCCGCCCAAGCCTTTCTGGAACGCCGTCGCGCCCATGCTGGCCGCCGCCAGCATGCGGGAGCGGGCCTCGATGTCCTTGCCGTTCTCATACGCCCGCGGCAGGTAGGTCTGGATCAGGCGCATGCCCTCGAGCGCAATGCCATCGGCCAGCGGATGAAAACCGGGGGCGCAGTAAGCCTCGAAGCAATGCACGAAAGCGTCGATACCGGTCGCGGCCGTGATCGCCGGCGGCAGGCCCACGGTCAGTTCCGGATCGCTGATCACGACACCCGGCATCATCAGCGGGTGGAAGATGATCTTCTTCTGGTGTGTCGCTTCGTTGATCACCACACCGGCGCGGCCGACCTCCGAGCCGGTGCCGGCCGTGGTCGGTACCGCGATGATGGGTGCGATGCCCTTGGGCTCAGCGCGCGTCCACCAGTCGCCGATGTCCTCAAAATCCCACATCGGACGGCTCTGGCCCGACATGAAGGCAATGACCTTGCCGGCATCGAGCGCCGAGCCACCGCCGAAGGCAATCACGCCATCGTGGTGGCCGCTGCGGTAGACCGCGAGTCCCGCATCGATGTTCGCGGCCACCGGATTGCCGCGCACGCCCGCGAACAAGCCTGTGCCTGGCACGAGCGCCAGCGCCTGGCGGATCATCGGCGTGTCGCGCAGTCCCTCATCGGTCACCAGTAGCGGCCGCCTGATTCCTAGGGTCTCGCAGGCCGCCGGCAGTTCGGCAATGCGGCCCGGGCCGTGCCATACGCGGGTCGGGTAGTTCCAGTTGGCTCTGAGGATCGCGCTCACGTTGTCACCCGCAAGTGAAAGGACTTGGGTCGGGTCAGGTGTTCATAGCCAACGACCGAGAGCGTGCAGCCACGCCCTGAGTCTTTGACGCCGACCCAGGCGAGGGCCGGATCCAGATAGTCGCAGCGGTTCATGAACCAGGTGCCGGTATGCACCTGATCACCGATCGCGAGCGCCGCTTCTTCATCGGCGCTCCAGATCGCCGCGGTCAGGCCAAAGGCACTGTCATTCATGCGTTCCACGGCTTCCTCATCCGAGTAGACCTTGGCGATCCCGGCGACCGGGCCGAACACTTCCTCGCGCATCACCGCGCAGTTCGGCGGCGCATCGAGCAGCAACTGCGGGGCAAGGTAGGGCGTGCCCACGGCGCTCTTGGGAAATTCCCGCTCATCAATCATGCGCCGCGCGCCGGCGGCTACCGAGGCGTGCACCTGTGCGCGGATGCCGTCGGCCGCCGCGGTGCGCACCAGCGGACCGAGCGAGGTCTCGGGATCGAGCGGATCGCCCAGTGTGTACTTGCGGATCAGCTCGATGCAACCCTTGGCGAAACGCTCGTAAACGCTCTCGTGCACGTAGATCCGCTGCAGGCCGCAGCAGGACTGGCCGGAGTTGAAGTAGGCGCCATCGACAATGTTCTCGATTGCGTGTTCGACATTGGCATCGTGGCGCACGTAGACCGGATCACAGCCGCCCAGCTCCAGGCCCACGCCGATGAAGCGTTCGGCCGCCACACGCTGCACCGCATGGCCGCCTGCGACCGAACCGGTAAAGGCAACGAAGTCGATGCGCGGATCGCGGATCACGCGCTCGGTGGCGGAGTGTTCCAGATGCAGCACCTGGAACACACCGTCCGGAAGGCCAGCGGTGTTGAAGCACTCGGCGAAGCGATCGGCGCATAGCGGCGTTTGCGCCGAGTGCTTGAGGACTACCGCGTTGCCCGCCATCAATGCCGGCACGACACTGTTGACCGCGATCAGGTACGGATAATTCCAGGCAGCGACTGTTAAGACGACGCCGAGTGGCTCGCGGCGAATGAAGCGATTGAAACCCGGCTTCGGACCCGGATCCACATCCGCCAGCGCGCTCGCCGCAACGCCGATCATGTAGCGCGCGCGCTCGAGCGTGCCACGTATCTCGCTGGGCGCGTAGCGGATCGGGCGTCCCATCTGCCAGGAAAGCTCCTGGGCAGATTCGGCGCCGCGCGCCTCGAAAGCGCCACAGAAGCGCTCCAGAATCACGGCCCGCTCAGCCACGGGTAGCGCGCGCCACAGCGGCTGCGCTGCACGGGCACGCTCGAGCGTAAACTCGATGTGGGACGGTGTTGCCGCGGTGCGCTCGACATAGACGCGTCCGTCTACGGGGCTGATCGTCTTAATCATCATATGATCTCGAAGTAACGGGACAGTTCCCAATCCGTCACCGCACGGCGGAACTCGCGCTCTTCCCAGTCACGAGTCGCGGCGTAGTGGGCCACGAAGGCTTCCCCAAACAGCTCTTTGGCCGCCTTGGAATTGGCGAGGCGCTCGGCCGCTTCACTCAAAGTGCGCGGCAGTTGCCGCTTGGCCGGGAGTTTCAGATCGTAGGCGTTGCCGCTGATCGGTTTATCCGGCTCAACCTGATGCTCGATGCCCCAGAGGCCCGAGCCGATAGCAACCGCGATCGCCAGGTACGGATTGATGTCAGCGGCGGCAATGCGATATTCGACCCGCTGAGCCTTGGGGCCGCCCTGGATCACGCGCAGCGCGCAGGTGCGATTCTCGATGCCCCACGTCGCGGCCGTCGGGGCCCAGAATCCAGGCACCAGGCGCGAGTAGCTGTTGACCGTTGAGGCCACCATCGCCAAGAGCTCCGGCATCAGCGCCTGCTGGCCCCCGACGAACCAGCGCATTTGATCGGACATGTCACCCGGCTTGCTCTTGTCGTAGAACGCCGAAGTGCCATCGGGCCGCGCCATCGATACGTGCAAATGACCGCTCTGGCCGGGCAGTGACTGCGACCACTTGGCCATGAAGGTGGCCATCAGACCGCGCCGCTGCATCAGCACCTTGGTGAAAGTCTTGAACAGTGCCGCCCGATCGGCCGCCTCGAGTGCCTCGCAATAATGCAGCGCAGCCTCGATGACACCCGGGCCAGTCTCGGTGTGCAGTCCTTCGATCGGCATGCGCATGTCGATCGCCAGCTTGAGCAGTTCCTCGTAGATTTCGCTATGCACGGCGCTGCGCAGTACCGAATAACCAAAATATCCTGGTGTCAGGTTCTTGAGATTGCGATAGCCCTTCTCACGCACGCTATCGGGCGTTTCGCTGAAGACGAAGAATTCGAATTCTGCGGCGGCGGAGGCACTGAGTCCGAGCTTCTCGGCGCGCGCGAGCACACGACGCAATGTGGCGCGTGGGCACACTTGCTCGGCATGGCCGGAAAACTCGCCAAGGAACAGCAACATGTCGCCTTCCAGTGGCAAAGCCCGGCAGGTCCCCGGCAGCAGGCGCACCGGTGCATCGGGAAAGGCGGTGTGCCAGCCGGTGAAGGTGATGTTGTCGTACTGCTGGTCATTTGAATCCCAGCCGAGCACCACGTCGCAGAAGCCCATGCCCTTGTCGAGCGCCGAGAAGAATTTGTCGCGATCAATGTACTTGCCGCGCAGGATCCCGTCGTTGTCAAAGACACCGACTTTCACGTGCTGCAGATTGCGCTCCTCGACAATGGCACGGGCCTGCGCGGTTGTGCGCACCTCTTCCGGCTGCATCGTGGTGTCTCCTTAAAACTGTGCGTCGCGAAGCTGATCGCGCTCTTGCCGGCGCACCCCCGAGACTGTGGCCCGGGCTCAGCGCGAGCGGCTCAATATCTCCTACGAATGTCCGTATGGCAATATCGGCGGGCGCGAATCCGAACACGGCGGATCTGCAGCCTCTGGCAGCGGGAGCCGAGGCCAGCCGGCCTTAATGGCCGAGCTCTCTTAGGCCGCGGGGGCATCGACGGGCGGAGCTGTCCCGGGCACCAGCCAGCGGCGGCAGCTCAGCGCCGCAAACAGCGTCAGGAGCGCGGCAATGCCCACCAGCAGCGCATGCAGGGACCAGAACTGAACCCCCGAGAGCCGCTCGAGCAGGCCGCCGAGCCAGCCGACCAGATTATTGGCCGCGAACAGATGCAGGAAATAGACCCCGATCATTGTGCCCGCGACCCCGCGAGGCGAGGCGCGTGCATACAGCGCCAGGCCGACCGGCAACACATTGGAAAATCCAATGCTGTTGAAGAGCTCGAAGCCCAGCACCCAGCCGAAGCTGGCCTTGGCTCCTGCTGCCGAGCGCGTGGCGGCGCCAATCAGGCACAGCACCGCCACTGTGCAGAGCATCAGCCCCAAGGCCATTTTCATGATCTCGCTGGGCTCCCGAAAACGCCTTGCCCACAGGCGCCAGAACGCAACCGATGCCACCAGAAAAGTAATGCTGACGGCGGCATCCAGGGTGATCAGCCAGGTCGTGAGCAGCGAATGCCCGAAGAACACCAGATTCACGTGGGCAGGTATCCACAACATGTAGGCGTTGAAGATTTCCTGATTGCCGACGATGCCGATCGCCTGCACCGGCAGCAGCAGCACCAGAATCAGGATCGTGACGCGCTCGTGAGGCGTCAGCGGCGCCCGCGCAATGCGCTCGCCCCGTTTGGGCAGCTCATCGCGCGGCAGCCACTTGCGACCGCAGAGGTAGACGATGAGCCCAATGATCATGCCGACGCCCGCAGCGCCAAAGCCATAGTGCCAGCCCAGATCCTCCCCCAGGGTGCCGGTGACCAGCGGCGCGACGATTACCGCGCCACTGATGAACAGGTAATAGATCTGATAGGCATCGGCACGCCGCAGGTCATCGGGGGCATAGAGCGCCCCGATCTGGCTGGCGAGGTTGCCTTTGAAGCAGCCGGTGCCGGCCAACAGGCACGCCAGTGCCAGCAAGAAGGAGGCGTCGAAGGCCATCAGGAAGTGGCCGGCTGCCATCAGCAGGGCACCTAGCGTGACGGTGCGCGTGCGGCCAAGCCAGCGGTCGGCAAGCAGACCTCCGCCAATCGGCGTGAGATATACCAGGCTCGTATAGAGCCCAAAGATCGCCGAGGCGAGCGCGACGGTGGTCAGCGTGCGGCCATAAACATGCTCGAGTGCAGTGCGGAACACCGTGAAGCCCGCAATATGCTCGAGATGTCCGGGCAGCAGCAGCTGGCGCACCATGTACAGCACCAGCAGCGTCTGCATGCCGTAATAGGAGAAGCGCTCCCATCCTTCAGTGAAGGCCAGGTAGGCGAGTCCACGCGGATGGCCGATGAAACTGCGATCAACGGCGCTCGGCGCGGTTGCGGTCGATGCGATAGTCATGCCCGATGATCCCCAGTGATCGGGCGTCTGGCAAGTGTTCCGGCTGACGCCGCTCACGACGGATCGGAGAATTTGGTTGATAATCGGCGCCAGCGCTCAATGGACGTTCAAGATTCATCCCGATTCAGTGCGCCTCCCGGAGGGGCCGACATGCGATTCACCGTGCCTTGTGCAGTAGCTGCCCTGATCCTGTCGCTGCAGTACTCAGCCTCATTGAGTGCGGCACCAATGCCGAGCCTCACGCCACCGGCACCATTCAGCTTTGATACGGCGTTCGGCCGACTGCCCAAAAATGTGGTGCCACTCGACTACGACCTAGCGCTGGTACCGGATGCGGAATCCCATACATTGAGCGGCCGCGAAACCATCGTGCTGCACTTTCGTGCCGTCACCGACACGATCATCTTCAATTCTCTGAACGAGACCTTAAGCGACGTGCGCTTCGACGGCCGGCCGGTCGCGAGCGTCAAGAGCAGCGATGAGCAGCAGCTGACCACTGTCCTGCTCAAGGAACCGGCGATCCGCGGCCAGCACACCTTGAGCTTCAGCTACACCGGCAAGATGGAAAGCGTCGGGCGCGGCATGTTTTCGCAGTCCTACAGCCAGCCCGATGGCACCAAGGGATTGCTGGTGTCGACCAAGTTCGAGGCGACTGACGCCCGCCGGATGTTTCCCTGCTGGGACGAACCGGCATTCCGCGCCCGTTTCCGGCTATCGGTCACCGCGCCCGGGCGCTGGGTGGCAGTCTCGAACATGCCAGTGACCCAGCGCACGACGCGCGCGGGTCTGGCGACCACGAGCTTTGATCGCTCACCGAAGATGCCCACCTACCTACTGGAGTTGACCGTGGGTGACCTGGCCAAGATCAGTGCTGAGCGTGATGGCGTCACGCTCAATGTCTGGGCGGTGCGTGGGCAGGAGCAACAGGGCGCTATAGCGCTGGCCAATGCACAGCAAATCCTCGGTGACTACGACAGTTATTTCGGCTATGCCTTCCCACTGCCCAAGCTCGATTCGATCGCAATCCCCGGCGGGTTCTCGGGCGCAATGGAGAACTGGGGTGCGATCACTTACACCGACCAGATCCTGCTGCTGAACAGCTCGAGCACGATGGCTAATGAGCAGGCGGTCTTCAGCACGCAGGCGCACGAAATGGCCCACCAGTGGAATGGCGATCTGGTGACGATGGGCTGGTGGGACGACATCTGGCTCAATGAGAGCTTCGCTTCCTGGCGTGCCGCCAAGGAAACTGACGAACGCCATCCGGAATGGCGCTGGTGGGAAAAGGAGGATGCGAGCAAGGAAAACGCCATGGCGGCCGATGCCCGCGTCAGCTCGCATGCAATCCAGACGCATATTGCTGATGAACTGCAGGTTGTAAACGGATTCGATTCTGAGATTGCCTACGACAAAGGCCAGTCGCTGGTGCGCATGCTCGAGGCCTACCTTGGCCCTGAGGTATTCCGTGACGGTGTCCGCCGCTTCATGAAAGCCCATGCCTTTTCGAACGCCACAACGACCGATCTGTGGAACGCGCTCAGTGCCGCCAGCGGCCGTGACCTCGCGAGCGTTGCTGGCAGCTGGGTTGGGCAACCAGGCTTCCCGCTGGTGTCGGTGGTTGCCAGCTGCGATGCCGAGGGCAACCGCAGCTTGAATCTGGCGCAAAAGCGTTTCCTGTTACGCGGCGCAGACGCCGATGGGGCGCTCTGGAGCATTCCTTTGCGGATCCGTTCAGGCGCTTCAGGGGAAGTGCACTCGCAACTGATGTCCGATGCTGCCCTTACCCTGGCTGCGGGCCATTGTGATGAGCCGCTCACCGTAGATGCCGATAATGTCGGCTTCTTTCGCGTCGCCTACGATGAACCGACGCTCAAGGTCGACATCCAGAATTTCGCCGCGCTGCCGGATGCCGATCGGATTGCGCTGCTCGATGATCAGTGGGCGCTGGTAGAGGCGGATCAGCAACAGTTGGGCAGCTATCTGCACCTTGCCAGCCAGATGGGCGCGGACCTGAATACCCGCGCCTGGATCCAGATTATCCATGCGCTGACTACCGTGCATGAGGCCCTGCGCGGGAGCTCCGATCAGGAAGCCTTTGATGCCGTCGCGCGCGCCTTGCTACGCCCCAACGCGAATCAGCTCGGCTGGAATGCCGGCGCCCAGGAGCTGCCCGATCGGCAGGAGCTGCGACGCGCACTTATCGCGGCGCTGGGCACCTTTGGCGATGCCGAGATTCTGGCCGGCGCGCGCCAGCGCTTTGCGGCCTTTCTGACCAATCACTCTGCGATAGCTCCGGATGATCAGCCGATGATCCTCAGTATCGTCGCCAGGCATGCCGATTCCGCGACCTTTGAGCAGTTACATGCACTCGCCAAGTCGGCCAAGACCGATACCGAAATGCGGCGGGACTACTTCGCGATGATGAACACCGAGGACCCGGCGCTCGCCACTGAGGCGGCGAGCATCGCGATGTCGGCCGAGATCCCGCCGCAGGCAGCAGTGCTGCGTTTTTTCATGCTGCTGTCGCTGGCGAATGATCACCCGCAACTGGCGTGGCAGACGGTGAGCGCGCACGTTGATGAACTGATCGCCCCGCAGGGCCGCTACGCGCCCATTGTGCTCACTCGGAACTTGCCGGCCGCGCTCTGGGATGCACTGCCGCCGGAGGAGCTTGAGGTCTGGCTTACAGCGCATGTACCGCCCGGGCTTGCTGCCAACGTGACGCGGGCGATGGAAACAGTTGCGTTTCGCCGCAGCGAGAAGCGCGCGCTGGCGGCGGCGGCTACTTCATACCTTCACGCCTTAGCAGCTGCCCCGGGCAGCTAGGGATCGTGCCGGCCTGCAGGCGATGGTATGGGAAGCTCGGCTTCCATGAATACCAGGAAGGGCATCAGTTCGTTGGGGTACACGCGGTACGGGGCACACTCCCGGAACCCCATCGAGTGATACAGCCCGATGGCCTCCTTCAGCAGATTGGCAGTATCAAGGCACATCCGGGTGTAGCCCGCGCGCGCCGCCGTGCACATCAATTCGCGACACAGCAATCGCCCGGTGCCCTGGCCTGCGAAGCGCTCGGGCACGAACAGTCGTTTCATCTCGCAGATCCCGTCGGCAAAGCGCCGAAAGGCGCCGCCGCCACTGATCGCGCCGTCCCGCCGCGCCAGCAGGGTCGTGCCATTGGGCGGTCCGTAGGTACTGGCCAGGGTCGCAAGTTCAGCTTCGAGCGACTGGTAACCAAAGACCTGTTCTACAAACCAGGGATCCGATTCGTAGCGCACGCGACACCATTGCACGTATTCGCTGACGAGGCCGGCAAAGGCCCCGTAATCGGTAGCGCTTGTGGCAATAAACAGCTGATCAGCCAAGGCCGGACTCGGGTGGCGAAGCACGCCACTGTTGGGGACCGCCATGGTATCGCACTCACTCAGTACAGCTTGCTGGCCAGGCTGGCAGCTGGCCCATCGCCAACTGCCGGCCTGCGGCTCGGCGGCGCTTCAGGGTTGCTTTTCCAGGACCGCGGTCGTCTTGGTGCCATGAAGCTTGTCGGAGTCGACCGACGTGAGGCTCTTGCCGTCGGCTGACACAGTCCAGGTCGTGACGTCGGTCAGCTTACCCATGCGGTGATCGAATTCCTCGATCTCATTGTCGCTGATCTTCTTGAATGAGGATGTCGTCTTACCCGCATCGTTCGACCAGGCGTAGCGCTTACCATCGAACTTCGCATCCACCACCTGACCGTTCCACGTCATCTGTATCCCGTTATCGGTGCCTTTAAAGGTCGTGAGTCGGGCGGCCTCGGAGATTTCAGACAGGCCCTCCTGCATCCAGGAGCCCGATATCGCGTGCGAGCCGGCCGGGCCCGCCGCGGTACGCTTCTCGCTGTAGGAGCCGGTGATGGATTTGTCGCCAGTATTGTTGGTAAATTTCCAAGTGAGCTTGGAACCGTCGGCCGAGACAGTCGCCACGGCATCGTTCATTATTTTACCGGCTAGCTTTTCGGTGATTTGGATGGAGGATTTGTCGATGATCTTGACGGCTATGTGATCGCCGTAGGCGCGCCCCGACACCGGCTGGTCGGTACCATCGGCCGTCACGGAGTAGCTTGGGGCGCAGCTGGAACAAGAGTTAGGTGCCGTTGCCGATCACAAACACATCGGGTTTGCCGGACACTTTGACCGAATCGAGTCTCATCAACCAACTGCCGTCAAACGCGGTGCCGGCCGACGCGATCAGCGGTGCAAACAGTGCGAGGGCGAGTAGCCTCTTCATGTGACTTTATATGGACGCCTCCCGATGTGCAAGGTCTGTTCGGTGTAATGATCGACAGATAAGGCTGCAGGTTTATATCCGGCCTGTTTTGCAAGCCGAAGCCTGCGGGCCCTGATGGATTTCGCTG
>Ga0182030_10002182_pt1 | contig 41369 bp, 38 predicted proteins | sample 812S3MmetaG_FD_121299 | JGI IMG/M metagenome (GOLD analysis project Ga0182030, IMG submission 121299) | Permafrost microbial communities from Stordalen Mire, Sweden - 812S3M metaG (Illumina Assembly) | ecosystem: Environmental > Terrestrial > Soil > Wetlands > Permafrost | place: Sweden...
GGGATAGAGCAGCGTGGCGGCGATATCGGCGGGGACGTTGGTGGGGCGGATGAGATCCACGCGGCCGGCCTCATTGCCCGCGCGCGCCGGCAGGTTCTGCGCCGCCCAGAGCTTCAAGTCTTCGCGGGACTGCACGGCGTGCTGGTCGGCATCGGCATGACGTGCCAGGGTGGGCGCCAGGGGCTCGGTTTTGGCGTCGGCGTCCCAAACGCAATCGGGCGGAGCCGCGCACGCCCGCGCGATTTCGTCCCCCAGGCCGCGCAGTTCCTGGTATTCGGAAGCCTTCAACCGCCGGATCTGTTTTTCCACGGTGCGTATGCTGGCTACCTGCCCCACATTGGTGGGCACGCCCCAGAAAAGCAGGTAACGCGCCACATCGAAGGCGCGGGCGGCGAGGTTGCGCTGGTAGGCGTCCGGCTTCATGTCGCTGGGGCGCGGGAGGCGCTCGCACAGGGTGGCAAACGCCAGGTCCTTCACCTGAGCGTAGGCGGCCAGCAGAGCCTCGCCCGCGGCCTGGTATTCCGCGGCCGAATCGCCCGCCAGTTCCGGCGGCGTGATGAACCCCGAGCGCGAAAAATCCTGGTAGCGCGACGACTTCGCCTGCCCATCCCAGAGCGGCTCGGCCTCGATTTCCGTGGCCGCCAGCTCGCTGATGCCCTCAAAGCATATGACGGCGTGGCCCAGGTCCGCGATGGAAGCGTGCCCGTACTGGAAGTAAAAGCTCTCCAGGAACTTCTCCGAATTGTGCGCGCGCACCCACTCCACGCTCTCGCGGATGGAATCGGGGGACCGGCTGTAGCGAGCCAGGGCGTAGGCGCTCTTCTCGGGCGGCATGGGCGCTACCGTGATGACGCGTTTCGTGGGGGTCAAGACGCTATCATAGCGGGGAATGCAGATCCGAATCCAACGCACCCACCCCCAAGCCATCCTGCCCGCGTATGCGCACGGACCAATCGAAGACGCCGGCATGGATTTACACGCGGTGGAGGACGTTCTTTTGGAACCCGGCGCGCCGCGCCTGGTGCCGACCGGGCTGACCATCGAGATCCCTCCCGGTTACGAAGCCCAGGTGCGGCCGCGCAGCGGTCTGGCGCTCAAGTACGCCATCACCATGCCCAACGCCCCGGGCACCATCGACCCCGGGTATCGCGGCGAACTGCGCGTCATTCTGCTGAATCTGGGGCGCGAGCCGTACACCATCCACGCCGGGGACCGCATCGCGCAGATGATTCTGGCGCGCTACGAGGCGGTGGAGTGGCTGGAGGGCGATCTGGCCGATTCCGCGCGCGGCGCCGGCGGCTTCGGGTCTTCGGGGAGGTAGCGGAGGCTACTTCGCCCGGCCCTTGGACTTCGTCTCGAGCAGGATCGGCGTCCCCATGAAGCCGAACTTCTTCCGCATCTGGTTCACCAGGTACCGCTCGTGCGAAAAATGCAGCGCCGGCCCCTTGTCCGTGAACACCGCGAAGGAAGGCGGACGGATGGAGTGCTGGGTGATGTAGTAAATCTTCCGCTCTTCGAAATGCAGGCTCGCCACGAAGCGGTTCAGCTCGCCCGTGGTGATGCGCCGCGAAGCCGAGTCGTATACCTCGCGAATCAGCTTGAACAGCTTGCCCACTCCCGCGCCCGATTTGGCGGAAAGAAATACGATGGGCGCGTAGTCCAGAAACTTGAACTCGTCGCGGATCTTCTGTTCGAACTCGTTCCTCTTCTGCCCGGACTGCCCCTTCATCTCGTCCCACTTGTTGACGCAGACAATCAGGGCGCGCCCGCCCTCATGCGCGTAGCCGGCGATGGTGGTGTCCAGCGTCACCACGCCTTCGGTCGCGTCGAGCAGGAGCAGCACCACGTGGGCCATGCGGATGTGGCGGCGCGCCATCACCACGCTCATCTTCTCCGCCATATCGCGCGTCTTGCCCTTGCGGCGGATGCCCGCCGTGTCGATGAAGATATACTCCGTGCCCTGGTGCATCACGGCCTGGTCCACCGAATCGCGCGTGGTTCCGGCGATGGGCGAGACGATGGCCCGCTCTTCGCCCGTGAGCGCGTTGAGCAGCGTCGATTTGCCCACGTTGGGGCGGCCGATGATGGCCACCTTGATGCCCGCCGGGGCGGGCGGATCTTCCACCGGCGCCTCGCCGCGCGCAAAGGTTTCGGTCACGCGGTCCAGCAGCGCGTCCACGCCGATGCCGTGCTCCGCCGATACCGGGAAGACGTCGGCGATGCCGAGCCCGTAGAACTCGTTGGTCAGGCCGTCGCGGATCTGCGAGTCGATCTTGTTGACCGCCAGCGAGACCGGCTTGCCGAGGCGCTTCAGCATCAGGGCGAGGTCGCGGTCGCTGCCGGTGATTTCGGCGCGCCCGTCCACCAGGAAGATGATGTGGCTGGCGCTTTTCAAGGCGACTTCGGCCTGCCGCAGGATCTGCCCCGGGATGTACTCCTGGTCGTGCACGACGATGCCGCCGGTGTCGATCACCTCGAAGTGCCGGCCGTCGTGTTCGGCAGTCCCATGTATGCGGTCGCGCGTGATGCCGGGTTCGTCCCCGACAATGGCGCGCCGTTGTCCTGTGATGCGGTTGAAAAGGGTGGACTTTCCTACGTTGGGCCTGCCCACGATGACGACCGTGGGAATGGCATTGGACATGATCCTTCATGATAGCAGGCGCGCCACCGTGACTTTCGTTGCGATAGGCGCATAATAGGACCAGATGAGGCGGCTTACGATGACGAATAGTAAACGTCCGGTTTTTTGTGCTTGCCTTCTTCAAATCGGCATCTGCGCCGCATTTGCCCAACCATCGTCCTCCACCGCGCGATGCCAGGTTTCCACTTCGCCCGTCCTGGTGCGGGCCGAAGGCCTGTCCGAGCGCCTGGGCGATATCGTCCTGCAATGTTCCGGCGCCACTCCCGGCGCGGTGTTCACGGGCAATTTCACCCTCTACCTCCCGGTCGCCGTTACCAACCGGGTGGACGCCAACTATCAGACTCGCGACGCCGTGGTCGCGGTGGATCTGGGCGGCGGCTTCGTGCCTACCGCGATTGCCGGCCAGGTTTCCGGCAGCACCATCAGCTTCAACGGGATCTCCTATACGGCCCCGGCCAGCGGCAATATCAACCTCAGCATCTCTGGCGTGCGGGCCGCCATGAACCAACTCGGCTACACGTCCGCGGTCCCAGCCCAAGTCACGGCGCTGCTGTCCTCCAGCCTGGCCGTGGATCAATCGCAGCTCACCCTCGCCTACTCGGAGGCCGGGATGCTGGCCAGCATGTCCAGCACCGGAATCTCCTGTTACGGATCGCCCGCCCCCGCCACTCTCGATCTGCCCGGGCTCTTCGCCGCGGGAACGGCGTTGGCATCCACCCGTGTCACCGAAGGCTTCGCCACCGCCTTCGAAGCCCGCTCCACGGGACTCGATAGCGGCATCCGGTTCCTGGTGCAGTACACCGGCGTCCCTGCCACCGCGCACCTCTATCTCCCCGACGCCGTGGCCGGTTCGGACGCGCTCCAACCGACCGCGGGCGGCGACATGAACCTGCCACGGGCGGTCGGCCAGTACCTGCCCGGCAGCGGAGCCCTGGTGCTGGTGCGCGTGATGGGCGCAGATTCCACCGGCGCCGGCGGTTTTGCCGTCATGCCGCCGCAGGGCAACGGCCCGGTCACGCTCGCCTCGGTCAGCGAAGTCCCGCTCACCAACGGTGCGGGCTACGCGGTCTACGAAGTGGCCGCCGCCAACTCCTCCGTGCAGGAGTCGGCGCAGTTCCCCACGTTCATCACCCTGCCCAGTGGGACCCCTCCCACCGTCGCCCAGGAAACCATCGCCCTGGCGCCGGTTTCGGCCGTGACCACCGCTTCCCCCACCGCCCCCATTCCGCGCTTCGCCGCCGTCGTCACGGAGAGCGATTGCCAGCTCTTCGGCGATTGCGCCGCTCCCGTCGTCTCCGTGCCCAGACTCCTGGTCGAAGCCTCGCCCATCACGATCGGCGCGGTCGCCTCCGGCGGCGCCATGACCACTTCCCCCGGGGGTTTCAAGGTCCACAACGTGGGCGGGGGCAGCATGCCCTGGAGCGTCTCCGTCATTTATCAGGGGGGCAACGGCTGGCTGGTGCTCACTCCGTCATCCGGCACCAACGACGGCAGCGTGCAGGTTACCGCCAACACCACGACTTTGACGGCCGGGATCTCGCTGGCCACCATCATTGTTAATGCCGGAGCTGCCGGCAGCAATAGCATCGCCGTCTTCCTGACCGTCGCCGCCGCTCCGGCGCCGGTTCCTCCCGCTCCCGTGACACCGATCGTCGTCGTCACCCAGGTGTTAAACGCCGCTACTTTGCAAGTGGCGCCCCTGGTGGCCGGATCGCTCGCCACCCTGATGGGCTCGCACCTCTCCGGCAAGAGCGTCGCCGTCACCTTCGACGGCACCCCCGCTACGGTGATCTACTCGGCCGATACCCAGATCAACCTCCAGGTTCCAGCCGCCTTGGGATCCAAGAGCGCCACCAGCCTGGTGGTGACCGTCGATGGGGTGAGCAGCACGCCGCTAACTGTCCCCCTCGCCGCGGCATGGCCGGCCGTGTTCGCCCACGGCGTCCTCAATCAGAACAACCAGGAGAACACGCCTTCGAACCCCGCGAAATCTTTAGACATCCTCCAGATCTTCGCCACCGGGATCCCCGAACTCGCCACCGTCAGCGTGCAAATCGGCGACCGCAATGGTCTCGTCCCGGTCTGGGCGGGCGACGCCCCCACCGCCCCGGGCGTGCAACAGGTCAACGTGGCCGTCCCGGCGGGCGTCACGGGCTCGCTCAACGTCGTGGTCTGCGCCACCACCGGAGGCCAGCAGTACTGCTCTCCGGCATACCCGATCACCGTGCAGTAAACCGGCGGGCCGCGCCGTGGCGGACCGACGCCATCCGCAAGAGCACGCACAGCGGCCGTCCCCTGGGAACGCCGGATTTCGTCGCACAGTTGGAGAAGGCGTTGCGGCGGCGCATCGCGCTGCAAAGGGGAGGCCGTGCGCCGAAACAGCAATCCGATGAGAGGCAGACCAGTTAGTCTTTCGTGCGGGCGGAAACAAGGGTAACGTTCCGTCTGTCCCCGGTTTTTGCGTGTCCCCGGTTTTTGCGCCGCATGCTACATTTTGGAGGTTGCCACACTACCCCGTATTTCTCGACCTGAAAGATCGCCCGGTGTTGGTGGTGGGCGCCGGAAAGGTTGCCCTGCGCAAGACCCGCGGACTGCTGGAAGCCGGCGCTCGCGTCACCGTCGTCGCCCCGGAATGCGAGCGGGAATTCGAAGAACTGCCAGTGCGGCTGGTGCGGAGGCGCTTCCGCGCCGCCGATCTGGCCAACGCCCTGCTGGTCTTCGCCGCCACCGACGACCGGCTGACCAACCACCGCATCGCCATCGCCGCCAAAGGCAAGGGAGTCTTCGCCAATATCGCCGATTCCGCCGCAGAGTGCGGCTTCCTGGTGCCCGCCCGGCTGCATCGCGGCGACGTGCACATCGCCATCTCCACCGGCGGGGAAAGTCCGCGCCTCACCGCGGAACTGCGCAAGAAACTCGAAGAGATCCTATAGGGGTAGGGCACGGCCGTATCTCCCCGCCTGCCCCTAAAATCAAGAACCCGGCCCCGCGAACGGGACCGGGCCGAAAAACCACACAAGTACAGCTACTGCGCGCACCTGACGTTAAGCAACCTGTTGAGCCCTGGAATGGCTCACGATCGCTTCCATCTGATCTTTCAAGCGGAGTTTCAATTTCTTCAGCCGCACTTCCTCCAACTGCTCCTGATCGGTCAGATGGGGAAGCGCTTCCAATTCGTCCAACTTGTGGGCGAACTCTGAGTGCTGGCTGGCAAGGCCCCGATACTCCTCATTGGTAGCCATCAGATGCGCTTTCAACTCTTCGAGTGCGATCCGTTCCATATTGGGCAATTCCTCCCAGTGAGGTTGCCGCGCCGGGCCGCTTACTACCCAATGACCCGGTGGGTAATCTCTCATTTTCATTGACGACGGCGTCACCCGTCCTAAGGCCACCTTAACATGAATGAAACTTCATGACAATAGCCGTTTCGAAGGGTGAATCGTAGTACCCTGGGCGCCTGCTAAGTTCCTTAAATCCTAATGACTTATAGAACTTTAGAGCTACCGCGTTGGACTCCCGTACCTCCAGAAATACCGAGCCGCGAAAGGCCCCCAAAGCCGCGTCCACAAGCGCGCGGGCAACCCCTTTCCGACGGAAATCCGGCGCCACGGCAAGGTTGAGAATCTCCCGTTCGTCAGCCGCCACATTACGCGCCACCAGGAACCCCACGACGCGATTTCCCTCTATTGCGACCCAAAAATCCTGCTCCAGGTAGTCGGCCACCCTCCACCGGGCCGCCCCGGGACTGGCCTGCTGAATGGCGGCGACGGCCTCCAGATACTCCGCTCCGCCGCGCCGGATTGCTGTCATATTGTGATTATGCACGTGCTCGTCCCGTTATTCTTTTTCCTGGCCCAACCGTTCTGGGAAACCAAACCTCCGGAGGCGTGGACCGATGCCCAGATCCAGTCCCTCCGAATCGAAAGCCCCTGGGCGCAGCAGACCGCCGAGTCGCCCGTGGTGGTGGTCTACCTGGCCACCGCGGCGCCCATCGAGCAGGCGGAAGCCGAGCTGCGCCTCCGCCTCAAAAAGAATCCCCACCCCTTGCCGGAGCCGGATCCCGACTATGTTGAATATCTCAGCGCCCACCGCGAGGACACTTTTGTCTTAGCCATCACCTACCCGACGCTGAAGGGGCTGGGCGATGCCCGCGAGAGCAAGCGCATGGAAGAGGAGTCGGTCATGCTGATCGGCAGGAAGACCTACCCGATCGTCGGGCATTTCCCGCCCACGCCGTCGGATCCGGTGCTGCGCCTCATCTTCCCGCGGGCGGTCACGCCGGCCGATAAATCGGTGCTCTTCCGCCTCTATTTGGGCGGCCTCAAGTTCCCCGAACGCGAGATGGAGTTCCGCGTGAAGGACCTATCCTACCAGGGCAAACTGGAGATGTAATCAATCCCAGTTCAGAATCACCTTACCCGAGTTGCCGGAGATCATGGCCTCGAAGCCTTTTTCGAACTCGGTGTAGTGGTAGCGGTGGGTAATCACCGGCGAGATATCCAGGCCGGATTGCAGCATCACGCTCATCTTGTACCAGGTTTCGTACATTTCGCGGCCGTAGATGCCCTTGATGGTGAGCATGTTGAAGATCACCGTGCGCCAGTCGATGGACATTTCCTGGCTGGGGATGCCGAGCATCGCAATGCGCGCGCCATGACTCATGTTGGCCAGCATGTCGCGGAAACCGGCCGGGCTGCCGGACATCTCCAGGCCCACATCGAACCCTTCGCTCATGCCCAGCCGCTGCTGCACTTCGGCCAGCGTCCGCTCGCGCACGTTGACGGCCATGGTGACGCCCAGTTTTTCCGCCAGTGCGAGGCGGTAGGGGTTAAGATCGGTGATCACGGTGAAGCGCGCCCCGGCATGCCGTGCCACCGCGGCGGCCATGATGCCGATCGGTCCCGCCCCGGTGACCAGCACGTCCTCGCCCAGCACCGGGAACGAGAGCGCCGTGTGCACCGCGTTGCCGAAGGGGTCGAAGATGGCGGCCACGTCAAGATCGATGCCATCGTGGTGACGCCAGATGTTGGTCATGGGCAGCGCGATGTATTCGGCGAAAGCGCCCGGACGGTTGACCCCCACCCCCATGGTGTGCGCGCACAGGTGGCGCCGGCCGGCGAAGCAGTTGCGGCAGCGCCCGCACACCACGTGGCCTTCCCCGCTGACCATGTCGCCGGGGAAGAAATCGGCCACATTCGACCCCACCGCTTCAATCCGGCCGACGAACTCGTGGCCGATCGCCATGGGCACGGGAATCGTCTTTTGCGCCCACTCGTCCCACTTGTAGATGTGCACATCGGTGCCGCAGATGCCGGTCCTCAACACGCGAATCAGCACGTCGTTGATGCCGATTTCGGGAGGGTCCACGTCCTCCAGCCACAGGCCGGGCTGGTTCTTGCTTTTGACCAGAGCTTTCATGACTCTACGATAGCGCCCCACCGGCCGTTGGTGGGCTCGATGTACTCATCTGAACAGACATCCCCTCGGGCGGCTTCTATCATTGTGTCAGTGCCGCCAGACAGTGGAAACCATGGCTTCGATTCCCCTCCGAGAAGTTGGGCCGCTCCTGCGCGTCACCTTTGAATCCTGGTATAGCGACCGCGCGCCGCGGATGGGGGCGGCGCTGGCCTACTACATGGCCCTCTCGCTGGCCCCCAGCCTGGTGATCATGCTCGCCATTGCCGGTTTTGCGTTCAGCGCCAAGATCGCGGAAGGGGGGCTGCTCTGGCAGACTCGCGACATGCTGGGCACGGAAGGCGCCATTTTGATTCAGACCATCGTGGAAGGCGCCCACCGGTCCCAGCATGGACTCGCGGCCACCGTGCTTGGCCTGTTCACCTTGTTCTTCGGCGCCACCGCGGCCATCAACGAACTCCGCGACGACCTGAACACGGTCTGGCAGATTCCCGACGATCCCACCTGGAGCCATGCCCGCAGCGCCTACAACATCGTCAAAGACCGCTTTCTATCGCTCGCCATCGTGCTGGGCGCCGGCCTTTACCTGCTGGCGTCGCTGACTCTGAACCTTTGGGTGTCCGCCGCATACAAGCTCCTGGACCCGACCGCGGATCCGCCCCACTTTCTCAGGCAGGCCGCCGGGTGGCTGGTCTCCTTCGTGGCCATCACGGTGCTCTTCGCCCTCATCTTCAAGATGATGCCGAACGTTTCCCTGGAATGGGGCGATGTGGCCATCGGAGCCGTATTCACTTCCCTGACGTTCACCGCGGGCAAGTTCCTGCTGGGACTTTATCTCGCCGGGGCCGGCTTCACCGACACCTACGGAGCGGCCGGATCGCTCGTGATCCTCCTGGTTTGGGTGTACTGCTCGGCCCAGGTCTTCCTGTTCGGCGCGGAATTCACCCGGGCCTACACCAACCGGTACGGCTCCAAGTCGCACTTGATCGTGCTCAAATGATGGCACATCCCAAATCGCCCGTGTCCTCCGGAATTCGGAACCTCGCCATTCTGGTGGCCGTGGTTGCCGTGCTATACCTGGCCCGTGCAATCCTCATCCCCCTGGCGTTTGCCGTCATACTCTCGCTGATTCTGGCGCCGGCTATCGCCTGGCTCGCGAGACTGCGCCTGGGACGCGTCCCCGCGGCGGTCGTGGTGTTGCTGCTGTCGATGGCCGGCGCCATCGCCGGCGCGTGGGCGATCTTCAATCAACTGGTCGACGTGGCCAACCAGCTTCCCGAATACCAGCAGAACATCAACAAGAAACTGGAGGCCATCCGCGCTCCCAGTACGGGAGCCGTGGGACGGGCCGCCGCCAGCGTGAAGGCGCTGGGGAAGGAACTGGCGAACCCGCCAATACCCGTTGTGCCCCCGGCGGTCAGCGATCGCGCCGGACGGCGCATTGCCCCGAGCCCGGCCAGCCATCCCCTTCCGGTCCAGGTGGTGGAAGCGCCCGCCAACGAATTGCTCTACGTGCGCGACCTGATCCAACCGTTCCTTCGACCCCTGGGAGTGCTCGGCATGGTGTTGATCTTCAGCCTGTTCCTGATGATCGGACACGACGACCTGCGGGACCGCCTCTTCCGCCTGGTGGGAGTGAGCCAGCTCAACGTCATGACGCAGGCCCTGAACGACACCACCCGCAGGGTGAGCCGCTATCTTCTGTTGCAAGTCCTGGTTAATGCCGTCTTCGGTGTGCTGTGCGGTATGGGCCTGTTCCTGATCGGCGTACCCTATGCCGTCTTGTGGGGCGCGGTGGCGGCCATTCTGCGCATTGTGCCGTACGTCGGATCGGTGGTAGCCGCCGCCTTGCCCATCCTGCTTTCGCTGGCGGTATTCGACCATTGGATGCACCCGCTATTGGTGTTCCTGATGTTCAGCACTCTGGAACTCTTCACCGGCAATTGGGTGGAACCCAGGCTCTATGGGACGCATACCGGAGTCTCGTGCCTGGCCCTCATTCTGGCCACCGTGTTTTGGACTGTCCTTTGGGGGCCGGCGGGCCTGATCCTCTCCACTCCGCTCACCGTCTGCGTGGTGGTCTTGGGCCGCTATGTCCCTCAATTCTGGTTTCTGCACATCCTGTTGGGCGATGAACCGGCCCTGGCGGAGGAAGCCCAGTTCTATCAGCGCCTTCTGGCCATGGACGACCAGGAGGCCAGAACCGTGCTCGATCGCTACCTGACCGGCCACTCCATGCTCCAACTCTGCGATTCGGTGATCATCCCGGCCCTTACGCTGGCCGAACACGACCGGCATAAGGGCGCGCTCGACCCGGATCGCGAGGAGTTTTTCTTCCTCAGTATCAAGGAAATGTTGGCGGAGTTGGCGGAAAGGGCGGGGAAGTCCGGATTTGCGGAGGTCGAAGCCGCCGGCGATGCCAAACCGGCGCCGCCACGCGGCCGCGTGCTCTGCCTGGCGGCCAGCGATGAGGCCGATGAGGTCACCGCGGCCATGCTGGCCCTCCTGCTGGAGCACTCCGGCGGTATCGTGATTACGCTTGAGGCCGACCCCGCCTTGCAGCAGTTAGCCTTCGTACAACCGGCCGCGGACGATATTTTCTGTGTCTGCGCCCTGCCGCCGTTCGCCTTTGCCCGCGCCAGGACCCTCAGTCATCAGCTCCGTATACGTTTTCCGGGGGTCCGAATCGTCGTGGGAGTGTGGGGATTCGCGGGGGAAACGGAGCGGGCCATGGAGCGGTTCCAGGCGCCGCGCCCGGACAAACTGGTGACCAGCCTCGCCGATGCCATCCAGGCGGTGCTAAATCCCGCCACTAAGGGTTGACGACGGTCCTCCGAGTCGAGGCCGCACTACAAAGCTAAGACGAGCCGAGACCGAACTCTAGGACGACGCGCGCAGGCCGCGGCGCACCTGGACCCATCCGGCGGCGGCAAGCAACAGCCCCAGCAGGAACAAGCCGCCAGTGGAGAGCGCGGGCGCGGCATTCGCGGTGGGGGTGGTTGCGCCCGCCGGCGCGGGCAGCCCCGCCTGGGCATACACGAGCAAATCGACTCCGTTGCCCCCGGTGCCCGTCACATCGCCGTTCGTGCTGAGGTTGGAAAAGGTGGAATAGGGACCGTTGTCCGACAGGTAAAACGAAATCTTGTAGGTGTGTCCGACGACCGTGGTGATGTTCTGGCTGATGGCATCGTACGCCTGCACCGCGCCATCATACCAGCAGGCTCCCGAAGGTTGAGGCCCCCCGCAGCCCGACGTCTCCACCACTCCTCCAGCCTGTGCGCCGTATACGTTGGCGTAGGTCCAGCCCACAGGCGTCCCGCCGTTGGTTCCGCCGGAGAAATCGCCGTTCGTCAGCAGATTCGCGCCGGGAACCGTCTGGTCTACGACCGTAACTTGCTCGAGCGATAGAAAGGCCGGGTCCTCCCGGAATGCGAACGTAATTGCGGTGCTGGTGAGGTTGGCAACGAAGCTAACTGAATACGACTGGAATGTATGGGACACCGGCGTGCCACTCAGGTCCAGAATCGCACCCGTCGGGGGAGCCACATTGTTGGGATCGACGGCCGGATTCGGCTTGGAAGAAGCAAACATCGCGGTCTTATTAGCCCTGATAGTCGCGGGATCGCGTGGTTTGCCAGTCTCAAAAGCCGGCCGTACCGACCCGGGCTTCAATGTCTCGGCCGCTGGAGCTATCTGGCCAAGCAAGGCCGCGAGCACCACCGGGAAAACCCGCCAACTCACAATGCGCATTCACTCTTCTCCTCTAGGATGTCCGTTCAGCCGGTAGTTCGCTCCGCACTTAGGGTAGAGGCGTCGCGAGACGGCAGTTTCCGACCAAACGGTATGATAAGGTAAGGCTGGCCGCAAAGCAAGGTTTTTTTGAGGCCTTTTTTGAGTTTAATCCGGCTGTAACCAAAGTCAGTCTGTCCCCATTGCTTAGTGAAGATGCATGGTTTACAATACGCAATGATTCTGGATCGCTCCATTCAACCGCAATTCCGTGGTGCCGGGGAGTCGCTGGCTTGACCTCTTCCGGCTCGCCGCCAAGATCCGCCCCAGTGCCTCGCTCCGGGCCCGGTTCCATCCGGCCAGGACGGTTCGCGGCTATTTTCGGGGTCTGTTTCCTCACTGCCTTCGGTGTGCTGATGACGCCGCCGGCGCAGAAGATCGACCAACAATTCTCACGCGCGCTGGTGAAAGTCGCCGGTGGCCTGATTCATCTCTGCGGGGGGAAAGCGCTCATCCAGGGGGCGGTACTGCGCGACCCCGTGGCCGGATTCGCGGTCGAGATGCGCGACGGCTGTAACGCCGTCAACGTGACCTTCCTGTTATGGTCCGCCGTCCTGGCGTTTCCCGCGCCGCGCAAGCAGAAAGCCCTCGGCCTGCTGGCCGGCAGCCTGATCATCCAGGTGGTGAATATCGTGCGATTTATCAGCCTGTACTACATCGGTCAATACAGCCTGACCTGGTTCGATTTCGCCCACGGATACCTCTGGGAAACGCTGCTTGTATTGGACACGATGGTGGTTTTCTGGCTGTGGGTGAACCGTGTCTTCCGCGTTGGGGCTGTGGCGAATGCCGGCCGTTAAACCGCAGACCCGGTTTCTGCTGCGCGGCTCGGCCCTGCTGATCTCGCTATTGATCGTCTGGTGGTTTTTTCTGGTTAACCCGCTGCTGTTCTTCCTGCGCGGCGCCCTGGAAGTGTCGGGCAGCCTGTTTTACGGCAGCGCGGTAGCGCGTGAGCTGGTCACCGAAACGCCCTCTGGCGACTGGAGCTTTCGCGTCCCCATGGAGATTGTGCTGCCGCCTTCGCCGGAGCATCCCACGGGAGCCCGGGGCCACTCGATTGACTTTGACATGCCGCGGTCGGACGTCATCGCGTTCACGTTCAGCCTGCCGGTTTTCTGGGGCATCGTACTGGCCGCTCCCGGAATCCGCCGCGTCTTGTGGCCGTTGATTCAGGGCACCGTGCTGGTGACGCTGCTGGAAATCGTCCTGGTGGTCTCGTTCGTGGAGATTTCCGCGCACAAAGTCGCCGCCCAGTTCTATCCGCCGCAGGGCCAGGCGGCAAGCTGGCTCCTCCGCTTCGGCGAGTACATGGTGGTGAATGTGATCCCTTATGCCGCGCCTTTCCTGATCGCCATTACCTTGCACCGGGAGTTGCGCTGGCAGATGTTCCGGTGGGGGATGGCGGAGGCGGAGATTCCGCCGCCGAAGCCGGGCGCGGCGCGCGGCAATCAAGCGCGGAAACCCTAGCGAATGGAGAGTCCGAGCATCGAAGCGGATTGACAGGCTGAAGCCTGTCCCACCCTGTTACTTCTTACAAACCGCGGTCAAGAAGCGCGCATCCGGGCTGCCGTATTCCTGGACGATCTCCAGCCCGCCGTGATCGTGCAGCAGCCAGCGAAAGGCTTCCGGCGTAAACGCATACTGGAAGTTCATGCCGATGCGCTCGCCGCGTTCCAACTGGATTTCTTCCCCGGCCACGGTGGCCGAAAGATCGCGCGCCGCGCGGAAATAACGCGTGATCAGGTGCAGTCCCTGGTGCCGCGAATCCGTCTTCTGGTCGAAACGGATCTCCCCGTCGGAGTCCGAGATGCCTACCGAGGCCAACAGCGCCGCCAGAAACTTGCGGGCCGCCGGATTGTCGCGCCGCGCCATGGTTTTCCCGGCATCGTGAATTTCGCCGTCGATGATCAGCCGGTCCCCCGGCTTCATGCACTGCGCCACGTAGCGGATCTCCGCCAGCGGGTCGAAAGAGCCCACGGTATTGCCGGAAAAGATGAACAGGCGCGGCGGATCGGCCGCATCGGCGGCGTAGATCAGGTGCACCGGGCTCGAAATATCGGCCTTGATGCCGGTGGTCTCGATGTCTTCGTCGTCCGCCCCGGCGCAGGCCATTTCGAGCATGGTCTGGCTGGCGTCCACGGGGAAGTACTGGCACGTCGCTCCCGCATCGTTGAGCGCGCCCATCAGCAGCCGGTCGCGGGCTCCGTTGCCGCTGCCAAAGCTGATCACCGGCACCTTGCCGCCGAAGTGTTTGGCCATCTCCGGCGCCGCCGCGGCGATCTCCTTCCAGGTCTCCCATAGACCGCCGTAGAGTTCCGCGTGCTCGCCCAGCGCCGCCCACTCGGCGGCCGAGCGGGTGAACCAGAAGAAAAACTTCTCCGGCAGATCGCGAGCTTCGATTGCCTCGGCGAACTCCTGCGCGATATCGGCTTCGGTGAGGACGACTTCGACTTTCATAATTTAGGACTCTAACTTCTATTATGGTGTCAGAAACCCATGATCTGCATGCCGGCGTCCACAAACACGCAATTTCCCGTGACTCCGCGCCCCAAATCGCTGGCCAGGAACACCGCCGTGTCGGCCACTTCGGCGGGATCGGTGTTGCGCCGCAGGGGCGCGCGCGTCTGAATGGTATCCAAAATGGTGGAAAAATCCTTGATGGCCCGCGCCGACACCGTCTTGATGGGACCCGCCGAAATGGCGTTCACCCGAATCCCGGATTCGCCCATTTCACCGGCCAGATAGCGCACCGCCGCTTCCAGCGAGGCCTTGGCCACGCCCATCACATTGTAGTTCGGCACCACGCGCGTCGAGCCGAGGTACGTCAGCGTGGTCAAGGAGCCGCCTTCGGTCATGGCCGGAGCCGCGGCGCGCGCCACCGCCACCAGCGAATAGGCGCTGACATCCTGCGCCAGCAGAAAGCCCGGCCGGCTGGTCTGGAGAAACGGCCGCGTCAGATCTTCCCGATTGGCGAAGGCCAGGCTGTGCACCACCGCGTGCAGGGGCCGGTTCAGCCCCAGCAGCGATTGCGTCAGAGCCTCCAGGTCTTCATCCCTGGTCACGTCGCAGGGCAGGATCGCGGCCACATTGAGATCCTTGGAGAGATCCTCGATGGCATCCTTCTGGCGCTCGCCCAGATAGGTCAATCCCAGCGTGGCGCCCTCGCGCGAGAAGGCCTGCGCAATGGCATACGCCAGACTCCACTTGTTGGCAATACCCAGGATGAGGGCAAACTTGCCCTCCAGCAGTTTGGACATGGATACCTACAGTGTATCCAACTCCGCAAGGTCCACGATTTCCAGCCGGTGGGTTAACCATGGAGAGTACTGAAATCTTGCCCGTACGCAACGGCGGCCCAGTACACCTCTGGTACCTAACCCGGGCCCCGGCAACTTACGCTTACCCCTCCCCTCCATTTATTCTGCCCTTGATGGTACTGAAAATACTTTTACTCCTCTCCTTATTAACCGCCGGCCAGGCGTTTGCAACCTCTACGCTCACCGTCGTGGGCCCCGATAACGCCACAGGATTGTCTAATCTCTGGATCGACGAGAATGGAACGCCAACCCAGGCTGGTTGGGTGGGTGGCCTCGATGTCTCGGGGACGGGCATTGTCCCCCTTGTATACTGCGTGCAGTTGTCCGTCGGTATCACCAACGGCACCTACAACACGGTCTTGGATTTCTCCGATCCCGCCGCCGACCAGCGCGTCGCCTGGCTGATGGAATACGAGTGGCCGTCCTCGTTTTATTCGGGCTCCCAGTTGCAGATACAGGGAGCGGCCTTCCAACTTGCCATCTGGGACATTCTTGTGGACGGCGGGGATGGATTCGGGACCGCCACTACAAAGGCGGGCAACGTGAGCCAATCCACCGGCTCCACTGCCACCCCCGCCGCGGTCATAACCGCCGCCACCCAATACGAAAGCCTCAGCTTCGGCAAGACCGCCACGAGTTTCGGCGTTGTCTACGACAACACCGTCATCGGTACCGGAGCGGCGGCACAGAACCTGATGGGGGCCACTCCCGAACCGGCAGCCATGGTCCTGATCTGCAGCGGCCTGGCCATGATCGCGGTGGGCTGTGTGCGCCGCCGCAACCCACGTTAGCGGACAGCCAGCTGCAAATCCACGATTTTCGGCCGATGAGTTAACTATGATGAGGACTAAAACCTTGCAGGTACGTAAAGGCAGCCCGGTACCCGTCTGGTACCCACTCCGGGGCCCGGCAACTTACGCTTCCCCCCGCCCTCCTTCTATTCTGCCGTTGATGATACTCAACAGGCTTCTACTATTCGCGCTGTTAACGGTTTGCCCGGCCGTCGCCAACACGATCCTCGTCAGCGGCGTCGATTCCAGTCTGGGATTGCAGCAATCCCTTTATATTGACGAGAATGGAACCCCCACCCAGATCTACTGGGCGGGCGGAATCGATATTACGGTGGATGGTTATACCCGCGCGGTCTACTGCGTAGAGCTGTTCACCGACATCTACCTCAACACCACCTACAACACGACCATGGAGAACCCCGATACCGCCGACCTCGAACGGGTGGCATGGTTGCTGCAAAACGACTCGCCGGCGGCGCCAACCTATACGGGCGCCGCCCTGCAAACGCAGGGGGCCGGCCTCCAACTGGCCATCTGGGACATCATCGAGAATAATGGCGATGGATTCGGCACGGCCACTACCACCGCCGGTACGGTTTCGCAATCCACCGACCCCAACAACCCGACCAACCCCGCGGTCTTACTTGCCGCCCAGCAATACGAAGCCCTGAGCGCTGGAAAGAGTTCCACCTCGGGCATCGTCTACGTCAACGTCACCGTCGATGGCGGCACGGCGGTGCAGAACCTGATGGGGACGATCCTGGAAGCCCACGAGGATGGCGGCCCGTCCCCCGCTCCCGAGCCGGGTACCGTTATCCTGATGCTCGGCGGCCTGGCCATGCTCGTGGCGAGCCGCCTGCGCCGCCGCGCCGGCTCGCGTTAGCGGAGCCCCACCGGTCCGCCGCCCTGCTGCTTGCTACGCTGCGCGGCATCCATGAACGCGAAAATCTCCAGGGTTTCTTCGTTCGATACCGGCGGCTGTCCCGTCTGGAAGAACTTCACAATTTCCGCCACCAGCAGCCGGTAATCGGCCGCCGCCGCGGCTGGCGGATGGCTCTCCACCGATTCCCGCCCGCGAAACGCCACGGCGCCGTAATCGCTATACGGCCGCACCGCTTCCACCGTGCCGATGCGCCCGTCCTTCCAGCGCCCCACAATCACATCCACGTCCTTCCCCGCGGTGCGCGTCACGCTCTCGCACCCCGTCCCCATGATGGTGTACAGCAGTTCCACCGGATGAATGGCGTACCACGCCAAATCCAAAGGATGATGCGGCTCGAAGGGGCCCGGGCCCCACGTGGTGGCCCCCGTCAGGCCGGGCAGTTGTTTCATGGCCGCTCCGATGGCGCCAAAGCGCAGGCTCGACGAGCTGAACCACGGCACGCCCGCCGCCTTGGCCAGCCGGGCGATTTCCCGCGCATCCTCCAGCGTCGCCGCCAGCGGCTTATCGATGAACAGCGGCTTGCGCGCCGCAATGACCGACCGCGCCTGCTCCAGGTGGGCGCGCCCGTCCAGGCTCTCCAGCAGCACCACGTCCACTTTGGCGAGCAGGGTGGGAATGTCGGCCACAATTTCCACGCCGTATTTGGTCTTTACCTCGCCGGCGAACTGATCGACGCGGCCGACGCTCTCTGCCAGGTCCTTGCTGCCTCCCTTGTAGGCCGCCACTACGCGTGCGCCCGCGATGTGGTCGGGGGCGGTGGCGTCGTTCAGCAGTTTAGCGAACGCCGGCACGTGCGACGTGTCGGTCCCGATCACGCCCACGCGGAGGTCGGCGGCCGGGGCGCAGAGGGCGGCGGCCAACAATACGAAAATTGTTTTCACGTGAGCATTGTACACTGGGGGAACGAGGCATGGACCTCACCACTTCCCTGCGGCGGGTATAGCCTCTGCCCATGGGTTGGGGACCTGCTAACGGAAGCATCCGAGCCGCCGTCCGGCAGTGTTAAGATACGGACGATATCTGAAGGTCAGCACCTCGTAACATGAGCCGCCATCAGTGGCAAGCGAACCTCGACGGGCTTTGCCGGAGGCTGGAGGACTATGCCATTCAGAACGGCATTGGGGTTCCGAACCCCTCGTCCGGGGTGGCAGCGAGTTTGAGCGATTCTCTTTACCTGGCACATTCGACTTCCGGCGAGAAATTCTCGGATATCTGTGCCAGCGGGTATCTATATTCAGCGGCAAGCCTCGCCGCCGCCCGCGATGAATCACCGGCGCCAGGGTGCGCCGAGGTCGTATTGGGGACGGCCGGCTCTGTGTTCTTCTACGTTTCGCCATTTAGATACCCGAACACCGCGTGCGGCTTCCTGTTCGCCAAATCCCTGGAGTCCCACCGGTTCGAAGACGGTGTGGCCACCCCTTTCGATTCCGGCGGGCTGTTGGGATGGTTTACCAGCCCCGATCCTGCTGAATTGCCGCGGGACCTTCTAGCGCGTCACGAACTGCCGATTCCGGAGCACCGCCGCTATCTCGGCTTGTCCATGGCCGTCCTGTTTGAGAAGCCAGGGGATTACTTCGAGGGCACGGACCCACTCTGGCCGGGACCAATCGGACTGACCGGAGGAGATCGCCGGCGCTGGACGCATGAGGTTCGCATTCCGGACCGGGTCTTCGTGCGCGGCAGCCATTTGCAGGCCGTCTTCTCCCCGAGGGCCCGAGTGGCAGCCGACCCGGATGTGGAGGGCCTCTTCCAGTGGTGCGCCAGGGAAGGGGTGGACCGCATCCTTTTTGACGCACCTCGCGAGAACGACTTCGAAGCGCTGCGAGAGGAGTGCCTCGCCTATATCCGCCGAAAGCTATACTAGGATTTTCCTATGACACCCCCTTGGAACCTCGACGATCTTGAGATCGTGGGCTACGCAGACGTCCTCAAGGAGACTATGTTACCCGGGGTGGTGCCGCCGGTCGATTATTGCTCCTCTCGGCAACAGCCGGCGCCCGCAGCGGCGGAGTCCAGTCCCTCGCGGCGGCCGATGTCGAACGTGGCCTGCATACGAGCGCTCGAAGCCGCGTAGAACTGCCGATGCCCTTCCCCTACATTTTCACCTTCTATAGCTTCAAGGGTGGTGTAGGCCGCAGCATGGCTCTTATGAATGTGGCCTACACGCTGGCGGGGCGGGGCAGGCACGTTCTAGTGGTGGATATGGACCTGGAGGCTCCAGGACTCAGCGGCTTCCTGCACCGCAGCAAGGAGCTTGCGGAACCGGAGGCGGCCCACCCGAAAGACATCCTGACTTTGCTCGGGGAGGCGACTAGGGCACTACGCGCCGGTGGCGCCGTCGAGGAAATGGTCCAGCGCCTGCCGCCGCTCGCCGACTATATCCGCGCGGTCGCTGAACAGAAACTGGAAGCGCTTCAGCCGAAGCTCGGGAAGTTGGGCCGCCTGGATGTTCTTGGAACGGACCTGGCGCGCGACTACCTGGGGCGCCTGGCTCAATTGGACTTAAAGGATCTTCCGCAAGATCGGTTAATTGCCCTGAGCCGCCTGCTCCACTACTATTTCAAGGCTCAGCACTTCCCGCACCGGCCGTTGGGCGTGGAGGCCTTTGAGCCGCCACTCCAAACCTCTTACGACTACGTGCTGGTGGACAGCCGCACGGGCATTACGGAAATTGGCGGGTTGTGCGTGGGACCGCTGGCAGACCGGCTGGTGGTGATTACCGGCTTGAACGACCAGAACGTGCATGGCACGTTGGACTTCCTGAAAGAAGCTGGAATCGAGCCTAAGCCGCGCTCCAAGGACGACTCTCCGCGGGATGACGCCGACCCTGTCCGCTCGGCCGGTGCAGACAACCCCAGCCTCGGTCCCAAGCCAACGATTGTCGTTGCCAGTCCGGTGCCGGCCGGTGAAATCACCTACAAACGGCAGCGGTTGGGCGAACTGGAGAAACTGATCGGTATCCACCCTATTTCGCTCTCCTATCATCCCCTGATGGCTCTGATGGAAACTGTCTTCGTGCGCGATTACCCGGAGGAGAGGCTGGCAGGCGAGTACGAGAAGTTGGCGACGAACTTGATGGCGCAAGTCGGAGACGATGCGCAGCGTCTGGCGGCGGAGTCCGGGGTGTTGTGGAACGAGAAGAAGGATTTGGCCGGGGCCATCGCTTGCGCCTTGCGAGTTGCTTCTCAGGCTCCGGAGCTTGGTGTCGCACTGCTCGGAACGTTGGGGCGACCTTTCCAGGAGTTCGATGGCAAAGGTGTTCCAGAGATGACGCAACTGTACGCTGTTCTCTCCCGGAATGCCGGATTCAGGGTGGGCGCGTTGCAACGCTGGGGCCTTGCGCTCATCAGCCGGGCCACAATGAAGGGCGGGGGGCAAGCCGCGCAGTTGTTGCAACAGGCGCGCGAGAAATTACTCGAAGCCGAACGCTTGCGTCCCGGAATCGCTGCCCCCAATCTCGCCTATCTCGAAGCGATCGAGGGAAATACAAGCGAGGTGATCCGGTGGTTACAGATAGGTAAAACTGCCGGGGAGCGGATCTCCAGAGCAATGATCGCCGGGGAGGACTTCGACCGAATCCGCAACGATCCCGAGTTCGTACTCCTGATGCAGTCGCTGGCCGAGAATTAGGCCGCCGCATTGTACACTGGGGGAACGAGGCATGGACCTCACCACTTCCCTCACCTCCGTCAAAGGAATCGGACCGGCGCGCGCGGCGATGCTCGAAGCCAAGGGCCTCACCACGGTGGAAGACCTGCTTGGCTACGTGCCTTTCCGCTATGAGGACCGCTCCAACATGAAGACCATCGCCCAGCTCGCGCCGGGCGAGATGGCCACCGTGATCGCTACCGTGCGCGCCGTCAAAATGAGCGGATTCAAGCGGCGCAGCCTGGGCATGTTCGAAGCCCGCTTCACCGATGCCTCGCGCGCCATCCTGGTGGGCAAGTGGTTCCATGGCGGCTACCTGGCCAACGTGCTGGCCGAGGACATGAAAGTGGCGCTCTTCGGCAAGGTGGAATTCGATAGCTACGCGGGCGAGCTCACCATGCTGCACCCCGAGTTCGAAATCCTCTCCGGCGACGAGGACGAGGGCGAGGCCACGCTGCACGTGGGCCGCGTCGTGCCCATCTACGAAGGCACGGGCAAGCTCACCACCAAGATCCTGCGCACGCTGGTACACCGCATCCTGCAAGCCATCGAGCCGGTGGACGACGCGCTGCCGCGGTTCCTGCGCGACCGCCTCAAGATGCCGGACCGCTGGACGGCGCTGCGCGACATCCACTTCCCGCCGCCGGAAAGCGACCTGCGCCTGCTCAACGCCTTCCGCGCGCCGGCGCAGTTCCGCCTGATTTACGAAGAGTTCTTCTGGCTGGAATGCGGCGTCGCCCTGAAGCGCGGCAAGGCCCGCGCCGTCCCGGGCATCGCCTTTGAACTGAACGACCGGGTCCGCGAGCGCGTCAAGACGATGCTGCCGTTCAAGCCCACCGGCGCGCAGAAGCGGGTGCTGGGGGAGATCGCCGCCGATATGGCCGCGCCGCATCCCATGAACCGCCTCTTGCAGGGCGATGTGGGCAGCGGTAAGACCATCGTGGCCGCCGAAGCCGCCGTCATCGCCATCGAAAACGGCTATCAGGTGGCGGTGCTCGCGCCCACCGAAATCCTGGCCACGCAGCACAGTTTCACCTTCAAACAGATTCTCGGCAAGCTGGGGTACGTCACCGCCCTGCTCACCGGCAGCTTCACCGGCCGGGAAAAGGTGCAGCTCAAGAAACTGCTCGCCGAAGGCCTGGTGCACGTGGCCATCGGCACCCACGCGTTGATCGAGAAGGACGTGGAGTTCAAAAAGCTCGGCCTCGCCATCATCGACGAGCAGCACCGTTTCGGCGTGCTGCAGCGCCTCGGCCTGGTGCGGAAGGGCGTCACGCCGGACGTGCTGGTGATGACCGCTACGCCGATTCCGCGCACGCTGGCCCTGACGATGTACGGCGATCTGGACGTCAGCGTGATCGACGAGATGCCGCCCGGGCGCAAGCCCATCGTCACGAAGCATTCCACCAGCGACCACATCGAAAAGGTCTACAGCTTCGTGAAGGCGCAGATCGAGGAAGGGCGGCAGGCGTACGTGGTCTACCCGGTGATCGAGGAATCCGAGACGCAGGCGATGAAGGCCGCGCAAAAGGAGTACGAGCACCTGGCGCGCGAGGTCTTCCCGGAGATCGCGGTGGGCCTGATGCACGGCCGCCTGGGCTCCGACGAAAAGGAAAGCGTCATGCAGCGCTTCAAGGACGGGCAGGTGAAGATTCTGGTCTCCACCACCGTGATCGAAGTGGGCGTGGACGTGCCCAACGCCAGCGTGATGGTGGTGGAACAGGCCGAGCGTTTCGGCCTGGCGCAATTACACCAACTGCGCGGCCGCGTGGGCCGCGGCGCGGCGCAAAGCTACTGCCTGCTGGTGACCGAAAAGATGAACGATACGGCGCGGGAACGCATACGCACGCTGGTGGAATCCACCGACGGCTTCTACATTTCGGAGATGGATTTGAAGCTGCGCGGCCCCGGGGAATTCTTCGGCACCAAACAATCCGGCCTGCCCAGCCTGCGCATCGCCAACATCCTGCGCGATGCCGAAATCCTGGAGATCGCGCGGCGCGACGCGGTGGATTTCATCGCGCGCCCGCCCTCGGAAGACGACCTGCGCCGCGCCGTGGCCTACATTAGGGACCACTGGCAGCGCCGCTACGGCCTGGTGACGGTGGGCTGATGCGCATCATTGCCGGCGAGTTCCGATCGCGCCGCCTGGAGAGCATTCCGGGGGATGCCACGCGCCCCACGGCGGACCGCGTGCGCGAGGCGCTGTTCAATATGCTGCAAACGCGGATTTCGGGCGCCAGTTTCGTGGACGCCTACGCGGGGACGGGCGCGGTGGGCATCGAGGCGCTGAGCCGCGGCGCGGCGCACGCCTGGTTTCTGGAGCGCGACCGCCGCGCGCTGGACACCATCCGCAAGAATCTGGCGTCGCTCGGCCTGGAGCGGCGGGCCACCATCCTGGCGGGGAAAGTGCTGGTCACCCTGGAGCGCTGTCCGGCGGGGATTGTCTTCCTCGATCCGCCCTACGGCCTGGCGGACGAATACGCCGGCGCCCTGGAACTGCTCGGCGGCCACCCGCCGGCGCTGGCCATCGCGCAACACTCGATACATCTGAAGCTGAAGGATGCCTACGGGGCGCTCCATCGCACGAGGATGGTGAAACACGGCGACAACGCGTTGAGCTTTTACGCGGCGGCGGGGTAGCGGGCGGAAGATTATGCCCCTGCCACGCTCGTGTTCGCCGGCCTATTCGCCCGTTTCCACGCGCGTGCCGCCGTCGCCGGCCGCCAGATCGTCGAACGCCTGCGGTGGATTGTAGTACAGAATGCGCTGGCAGCTCTCGCAGAAGAGAATCGATTCGGTGTGCTTCACGTCCTGGAAGTGTTGCGGCCGCAGCGCCATGTGGCAGGCCGTGCAGCGACCCTCCACGACCTCGGCCATGGCAATTCCCCGGCGTCCCTTGCGCACGCGTTCATACTGCTTGTAGGTGGACGCGGTGACGTCTTTGGCGATACTTGCCCGCTCGGTCTGCAACTCGGCGGCGGCCTTGCGGTCCACTGCCGTGCGCTCGCGAGCGACGGACTTCTCGCCTTCCACCTGCGCCTTTTCGTCCTTGAGCGCCGCCTCCGCCGCCTTCACGTTCTTCTCCAGCGGCTCGGATTCCCCCATCATTTGCAGAATGCGGTCTTCCAGCCGGCGGATTTCCTTCTGGCAGAATTCGATCTCGTTTTGGAAGGCGCGGTACTGCTCGTTCGTCTTGGTGCTGAGCATCTGATCCTTGAGCTTGGAGATCTTCTGCTCCTGCACCGGGATGTCGGTTTCACACTTCTTGCGCTCTTTTTGATTGGCCGCCAGCGCGGCGCGGTCGGCATCGAGCTTACGCTCGTGCGCCACCAGTTTCTTCTCGATTTCAGCGATGTGTTTGGGCAGGGCGGCGATTTCGCGCGCGAGTTCCGCAAGACGATTATCGATTTCCTGCAGACGGATCACCAACTTCAGGTCAAGGAGCATTACTACCCGCAGTGTAACACCTAATCCGCGCGCCGCAGTTCCACCTGCTTGTAGATCTCCTCGGTCTGCTCCAGGTTGGCGAAATTCATGCCCGGCAATCGTGCCGACGCCGTACCCGCCGCCACACCCCAGCGCAGCGCTTCCACCGCATTGTCCTTGCGCTCCATGGCCCAGGTATACGCCGCCGAAAGCGCGTCGCCGGCGCCGATGGGGCACACCGCGTCCACCCTCGGCGGCAGGGCCTCGAACAGACCCTCGCGAAACGCGCCCACGGCGCCGCGGCTGCCGAGCGAAAGCACCACCGATTCCGGCCCCATGGTGCGGATCCGCTCCGCCGCCTCCAGATAGTGGGTGCGCGTCAACAGCGTGCGCCCCAGCAGGCGGTCGGCCTCCTGCTGATTCGGCGTGGTGAGCGTGGGCCGCTCCTCGATTCCCAGGCGCAGCGGCTCCCCATCGGCATGCAGCAGCGTCTTCACCTTCTTCTTGCGCGCGGCCGCGATCAACCTCCCGTAAAACTCGGCCGGCACGCCCGGCGGAAGGCTGCCGCACATCAACAGCCACGAGGCGCGGTCGAGTGTCTCCTTCACCACCCGCTCCACCCGCGCCACTTCCTCCTTCGATAAAGTAGGCCCTACCTCGTTGAGGTTCACGGTGAGCCCGTGCTTGTCGGTGATGGTGAGGTTGGTGCGGATCTCGTTGGCCACGGGCACCACCAGAAACGGCAGGCCGTCGCTCTGCAGGTGTTCTTCCAGGCGCTTGCCGGCGGCGCCCCCGCAAATCAGCACCGCCAGGGTTTGCCCCCCGAAGGAATGGATCACGCTGGACGAGTTGATGCCCCGCCCGCCGGCCGATTCGTGGCTGGAATTGATGTACGCCCGGTCTTCAAACGCCAGGCGGTCCACGCTGATCACACGGTCAATCGTGGGATTAATGGTGAGAGTGACGATCAAGTCTAAAGTTTACCCCGCATCCAGCACGGGCTGTGGATCGCGGGCAAGTCGTCATAGATGGCGCAGGTGGTCGTAGCCCAGCGGCGGCAGCGCTTCACCGCCCATTTGCACGGCGCCCGCGGCTCCCTTACGCATGGTGCCAATTCGCGTCAGCGCCAGCCCCTCGAATGCACGGGGCACGCGGACGCGCGCCGGCGCCGTGAAGAGCAATTCGTAATCCTCCCCGCCGTGCAGCGCCTGCTCCAGCGTTGCCCCGCGATACAATGGCGGCGCCGCGATCTCCGCCTCCAGCCCCGAAGCTGCGCACAAGCGGTGCAAATCCAATGAAAGCCCATCGCTCAGGTCCATCGCCGCCTTGACGCCCACGCGGGCGCGCAGAAACTTTCCCAGCGCCAGGCGCGGCTGGGGCCGCTTGTGCCGCAGCCAGGCCCTGCCGCGCCCCGCCGCCAGGCCCAGCGCCGACCCGCCCAGCGCGCCCGAGACATAGATCGCGTCGCCGGCCCGCGCCCGGTCCCGCCGCAGCGCTTTGCCGCGCGGCACCGTCCCCGCCACCACGATGTCGCACATCACGCGCTCGGTCCGCGCCAGGTCGCCGCCGAGCAACGCCGCCCCGGCACGTCCGGCCAGCGCCAGCAGCCCGTTATAGAACCCGTCCAGCCAGCGCGCATCCACCCAATCGGCCACCGCGAGGGAGAGCAGACAGAAGCGGGCCTCGCCGCCCATCGCCGCGATATCGCTGAGCCCGCGCGCCAGCGCCTTCCAGCCCACATCCGCCGCCCCGTGAGTTTCGCGCAGAAAGTGGGTCCCTTCGATCAACAGATCGGTGGTGTAGAGCCAGTCTTCGCGCGCCCCCCGCGGCCGCACGATGGCGCAATCGTCGCCGATCCCCAGCACCACCTCCGCCATCGCCGGCAGCCCCACCCGCCTCCGCAATTTTTCGATCAGTTCCGGTTCGTTCACAGTTCACCACCGCTTCCGAAAGGTGCTTGAAAATACTAACGCCATCTGAGAGAATACCGTACGCAGCCGGACCCCGTCCGGCATGAATCAGGAGATTGGTACGGTGAAGGAAAAAGGTGTGGTGAAGTGGTTTAATGCCGCCAAAGGCTATGGATTCATCCAGCGGTCGAGCGGCGACGACGTGTTCGTGCACTTTTCGGCGATCGAGGCCAACGGCTATCGTTCGCTGGATGAAGGCTCGGAGGTGGAGTTCGAGGTCAAGCAGGGGCCGAAAGGTCTGCAGGCCGAGAACGTGAGTCGGGTATAAGTTCCCGCCAAAATTCCAAAAAAACAAAAAGAGGGCCCATGGGCGGGCCCTCTTTTTCTTTCCGCAACTCTATCGCCGGCAGCAGTAAGCGCCGATTATTGAATTGTCGGCACCGAGCCGTTGGTTACAAACACGGTGAAGGTGCTGGCATCGATTCCCGGCGAGCCCGCCACGGTGAAGTGGCTCTCCGGAATCCCGGCGATCGAAAGGTTGACTCCAGCCTTGGTCAAGGTTCCATAACCGGTGGTTGGAAGCAGGTTCAAAATCGCCGCTGGAATCGTGAATGTTCCCGCGGACCCGTTGGCGTTGCACAGGATATAGACGTAGGAACTCACCAACGGCGACGACGTCACCAGAAGGCCGTTGTAGGCGAAGATGCTCACCATCGGGAATGCCGCGCCGCCGGTCCAATTGAGGGTCAAATTCTGGGCGCGATTGACGCTGGCCGGGATGTTGGTCGGGGTAACGGGACTGGGCATCGTCATGCTCCAGTTGAAAGGCCCCACGTTGGCGCCTCCGGAGCCGTTGGCAACCGAGTAGGCACCGGGTTGAATAAAGACGGAAGGCGCGACGGCGAGATCGGCCGCAAAATAGCCCGTGGATATTGTCGCCGTGGTAGTTACGGGGACGGTCTTGCTTCCAGCGGGTCCGGTAACCACCAGGTTCGGGCCGGCATCCAGATACGTCGGCTGAATGGGATCTTTCAGCACCAAGGAACTGGCGCCGATCTCATAGGCGAGGCAACTGCCGATGGACGGGAGGAAGCTTCCGCCGTAGGAGCGGATGATGCTGTCGAGAGGGAGGGTGCCGAAATAGGCCAGCAGGGTGTCGTTGCCGTCGGCGACGCGGCTGACCTGCGCCCCCGCGATGTTCAGAGAGCCGTTGGCGATCGCCTTCTGCAGGTTAGCGGCGGTCAGCAGGCCGTTCGCATCGCCGCAAGTGGTCTGCCCGGCAGGGGCCACGGACGTGGTGGTCACATTGCCGGTCACGCCCTTGACGGCGACGACAATCGACACCTTGCACCCGCTGGTTCCGGCCGGCACCACGAAGTTGATCTGATCGAGTCCGGGAGAACTGCTGCGTCCGCCGTATTGTACGGTTGCCGCTTGGCCGCCCACCAGGACTTGCACGCCCGTGCCCAGATCGACCTCCGGCGGCGGCTGGGTCTCGTCTCCGGTCACCGCGCCGAGGCCGGTGCCCCACAGAATCAGTGAGTCGCCGGGATGCGCCGCATTGATCATGGTGATGGGATTGTAAGAGGTGTCGGTGACAACTCCGGGCCCGGTGCCCCCCTCGTTGAGCGTAGACGTGCCGAAGTTCGCGGCCAAAACCTGGATGGCAATCGAGCCCTTCGCGCCCTGGTAGGAAAGTGTCAGCGTCCCAGTTCCCACGGGCGTGGCGGACGGAAGAATGGCGGCAACCTGGGAAGCGACGGTATAGATCATGGGGCAGTTCACGGTCACGCTGGCGACGGTCACCTGTATGGTGGTTCCTCCCAGGCCCTGCGTGGTGGGCAAGGGGTAGCTCTGCACCTGCTGCAAAACGGCGGGACCGAGACCGGTCCCGGTGAGCGTGAAGATGGCGCCCTGCGCAATCCCGGAATTAGGCAATTTCGGAGGCACCCAACCAGCGGCGTTATAGATTCCGGTGAGGGTCGGGGCGGCGGTCAGCGCGGCGGCACAGACAAAACCAAGAGCGGTGAGGCGAACGTGCCGCACCATTTCCCGGCGGTGGTTTCTCAAGGTATTTTCCTCTCAATCGGGATTTTTATATTTGGACCGTAAAGTCCGATCTAGTATACACCTGGCCTCTTTCGTGGACCATGGCCCAAGCGAGGCATTTGGGGAGTACCGTTTTCGCCCCGGCCGCCCCGCTTGCCGCCTGGTTCTGGTAACCTAATTGCTTCGGATTACGTTTATATACTGTTAGTCTGTCGCCATAATGCGCCCCACCCACCGCCACCGGAGAGCACTGCTGATTGTGCTGCTGTTGTGCGTGACGGGCATCGCGCAGTTTGCCGCCCTGGCTTCGGAGCGGGAAACGCACCACGCCTCCGATCATTGCTGCCTCCTGTGCCACGCCGGGCCGCTGGCGTTTCTGGAAGTCAGCGCATCGGCTGGAGTGGCGCCGGTATTTGAGGTGGTCTGGCTCACCCCCGCTACGGTTGTGGCCACCGCCCACGACGTCCAGCTTCCCGCCAGCCCCGCCCGCGCGCCGCCGGCGCTCTAGCACTCCCCGCTCGATGTCCTTTCGCCGGCGCCAATCGGGCGCTGACGGATCCATTTGCAATTGAGATCAGGAGGAGCTTAGCCATGCGCGTACAGTCTTGGCGCTTTCGTGAACGGACGCTGGGGCCGGCATTCCTCGGCCTGCTGCTGGGCGTCTCGCAGCCGGCCTGCCACATGCTCCAAAAGCCGGAGAGCAAAGCCGAGGCCGCCTCCACCGTGGAACCGGGGATGTTCACCCTCACGGCGGACCAGTTGGGCCATCTCAAGACCGTCGTGGTCGGCAAGACCACATGGTCCGTCGCCGTGCACACCACCGGCACGGTGGATTGGGATGCCGACCACACCACGCAAGCCATCACCCAGGTCAACGGGCCCATATCCCGCATCCTGGTGGACACCGGAACGCCCGTCAAACTGGGCGATCCGCTGCTCTACGTGGCCAGTCCGGACGTGGCCGCCGCCGTCTCCACCTACCGCAAGGCGCGCAACCGGGAACTCTTCAACAAGCGCATCGTGGACCGGACGAAAGAGTTGCTGGACAATGGCGCCGTCGCCCTCCAGGCTTACGAAAGCAGCCAGGCCGATTACAACGACGCCACGACCGACGTGCAGAACACCGTGCAAGCCCTGCGCATCTTCGGTATCACGGCACAAGAGATCGCCCAGGGCGAACAGCAGGGTACGGCCATCAACACCGAACTGGCCGTGCGCTCGCCCATCTCCGGTGTGATCGTGCAAAAGCTCGTCTCTCCCGGCCAGGTGATTCAGGCCGGACAAACCGCCTGCTTTATGGTCAGCGATGTCTCCACCGTCTGGGTGCAGGGCCACATCTTCGACCGCGACCTGCCCGGCGTGCGCAATGGCGATGCCGTGCAGGAAACCAATCCATCGCTCGATCGCGCGTTTCAGGGGACGATCGCCTACATCGGCTCCTTCGTCGACCCCAACACGCGCACCACGCCCGTGCGCATCGTGACCCGGAATCCGGGCGGCATGCTGAAGAAAGACATGTTCGTCGATGCGGTGATTCACACCGGCTCGCAGGGCAACACCGTGGTGGTGCCGGTTTCCGCCGTGCTGCGCGACGATAAGAACGAGCCCATCGTCTTCGTGCAGATGGAGTCCGGAAAATTCGCCCAGCGCCAGGTGGCGATCGCCGGCCAGCAGAACGGGCTGATCGCCATCACCAGCGGCTTGCAGGGCGGGGAAACCGTGGTTTCCTCCGGCGGCCTGTTCCTGCAGTTCGCCGGCACCATCCAATAAGGCGCAAATCGAATGATCGCGAAACTTGTCTCCTTCGCCCTGCAACAGCGGTTCCTGATTGTGGTCGCTTCGCTCGCGCTCATGCTCTGGGGCGCGGTGTCGTTCCAGAAGCTGCCCATCGACGCTTACCCGGATCTCTCTCCCACCCACGTGGAGATCATCACCCAGTGGCCCGGACACGCCGCCGAAGAGGTGGAGCGGCTGGTCACCATCCCCATCGAAATCGAGATGAACGGGATTCCCAAACTGGATTCCCTGCGCTCCATCTCCCTCTACGGGCTTTCCAGCCTGCAGATGAATTTCGAGTACGGCGCGGACCCCTATTTCGTCCGCGAGCAGGCCTTCGAACGCGTCGGCGACGCCACGCTGCCGTCGGGCTTGCAGCCCAGCCTCTCCCCTCTCTACAGCCCCAGCGGCTTGATTTACCGCTACGTGCTGCAAAGCACCGACCGCACGCCGCAGGATTTGAAGGTGATCGAAGATTGGGTGGTGGAGCGCCATTACCGCTCCATTCAGGGAGTGGCCGACGATTCGGGTTTTGGCGGCAGCGACATGCAGTATCAGGTGCTGCTCGATCCGAACAAATTGTTCGCCTACGGCCTCACCGTGCCGCAGATCTCGCAGCAGTTGAGCAACAATAACGCCAACGCCGGCGGCGGCTTCTATTCCCAGGGCGGCCAGTTCTATTACATCCGCGGCCTCGGCCTGGTAAAGGACACGGCCGACATCGGCAACATCATCTTGCAGCAGAAGGGCCATATCCCCGTCTATGTGAAAGATGTCGCCAAGGTCGAAATCGGCCACGCCCCGCGCCTCGGCCAGTTCGGCTACATGAAGCAGGATGAAGCCGTGGAAGGCGTCATCCTGATGCGCGTGGGCGAGCAGGCACAGGTGATTTTGCGCAAGGTCGAGGCCATGACGCAGGAGTTGAACGAACACGTCCTGCCGCCCGACGTGAAGGTGGTGCCCTACTACGACCGCCAAAGCCTGATCGAAGAGACCACCAAGACCGTGGAAGCCAACCTGCTGCGCGGCATGCTGCTGGTGCTGGTGATTCTGGGCGCTTTCCTGTTCAGCGTGCGCACCGCGCTGATTGTCGCCATCACCATTCCGTTCGCCCTGATGTTCTCGTTCATCTGCCTGGATTGGCGCCACATTCCGGCCAACCTGCTCTCCATCGGCGCCATCGATTTCGGCATCATCGTGGATGGCGCGGTGGTCATGGTGGAGAACATCTTCCGCGAGCTCTCGGCGCGCCACAACGAAGAACATTTCAACGTCGGCGAAGTGATCCGCGCCGCCGCCCACGATGTGGAGCGGCCTATCTTCTATGCCATCGCCGTCATTATCGCCGGCTATCTCCCGATCTACGTTCTGACCGGGCCTTCGGGACGGTTGTTTCAGCCCATGGCGGATACCATGTCGTTCGCCTTGCTCGGGTCGCTGCTGTGCGCGCTGACGCTCTTGCCCGTGCTCTGCTCCTACTTCCTGCGTAAGCACGTTCACGAACCGCACATGGTGGTCTATGAGTGGATACGCGCCGTATACGGGCGCATGCTGGGCTGGTGTCTGCGCAATCGCCTGGTCACGGTGGGCCTGATCCTCGCCATCTTCTGCTGTTCGCTGCTGCTCATCCCCTTCATCGGCGGCGAGTTCATGCCGCACCTCGATGAAGGCGCGCTCTGGGTGCGCGCCACCACGCCTTACACGATTTCCTTCGAGGAAGCCTCCAGGCTCTCGCCCCAGATCCGCGATATTCTAATGGCGTTCCCGCAAGTCACCACCGTGGCCAACGAGTTGGGCCGGCCCGATGACGGCACCGACCCCACCGGCTTCTTCAACAACGAGTTTTATGTCGGTCTGAAGCCCTATTCCGACAAAACCTGGGCCGGCGAGCTGCGCACCAAGCCGCAGTTGATTGAGGCCGTGCAGAAGAAGCTGGCCGCGTTTCCAGGCGTGATTTTCAATTACACCCAGCCCGCCGAAGACGCCGTGGATGAGGCCGAAACCGGCCTCAAGAGCGCGCTCGCCGTCAAAATCTTCGGCCAGGATCTGTCTACCCTGGAAGGCAAAGCCACCCAGGTCAAGGATATTCTCAAGAGCATTCCGGGCATCGCCGAAATCACCGTGGTGCGGGAGTTGGGACAGCCCAGCCTGATCGTCACCCCGGACCGCGCCAAACTGGCGCGCTACGGCTTGAACGTCAGCGACGTCAACACCATGGTGGATACCGCCCTGGGCGGCGAATCGGCCACCAAAGTCATTCAGGGGGAGCGCCAGTTCGACCTCGTGGTGCGCATGCAGGAACCCTTCCGCAGCGACGAAACCGCCATCAGGAACCTGCTCATCGCCACCCCCGACGGGCAGTATCTGCCGCTCAGCGAGTTCTGCGACATCCGAGTGGAGAATGGCGCGTCGTTCGTCTACCGCGAATCCAATTCGCGCTACATCGGCGTGCAGTTCAGCGTGGAAGGCCGCGACCTGGCGAGCGCCGTGGGCGAAGCGCGGCGCAAAGTGGACGCGGCGGTGAAACTGCCCATCGGCTACAAGTTCGATTGGGGCGGCGAATACAAGGAATACCTGGCCTCGCAGGAGCAGATGAAGATCATTCTTCCGCTCACCGTTCTGTTGATCGTGACGATTTTGTTTTTCCTCTACGGAAATTTCAAGTTCCCGGTGATCATCTTCTTCAGCGTGCTGGTCACCGAACCGGTGGGCGGCCTGATCGCCCTCTATCTGACGCACACCAATTTCAGCGTCTCGTCGATGCTCGGTTTCGTGGCGTTGATGGGCGTGGCGGTGCAGACCAGCGTGATTCTCTACTCGTTCATCAACAAGCTGCGCCTGGAAGGCATGGATATCCGCACCGCCACGCATGAGGCCTCGATGTTGCGCCTGCGTCCCATCATGATGACCGCCCTGGTGGCCTGCTTCGGCCTGCTGCCCGCGGCCATGTCCACCGGCATCGGCAGCGATTCGCAGAAGCCGTTCGCCATCGTGATCGTGGCCGGCCTGGCTTCGCGCCTGCTGCTCTCGATTTTCCTTTCCCCCGTGCTGTACTCTCTCGCCGCGCGCGAGGGCGACACGTTGCAGGTTTGATCCGATGCGGATAGTTTGATGAGAACACGTTTAATCCCTCCCATCCTGGCCGTACTCTGCGCCGCCCTCCCGGCCGGCGCGCAGACCGCCCTGAACTGGGAACAGGTGAAGGCGCGGTTTGCCGGCGCCAACCCCACCTTGCAGGCCGGGCAACTGAATATTTCCGAATCCAAGACGCTGGAGATCACCGCTTTCCTGAAGCCCAATCCAAACGTGACGGTCAGCTTGGATCAGTTCGATCCCTTCTCGGGCAACCCCTACCGCCCCCTCGGATCGGTGCTGCCGTACGTCGCCTTCGACTATCTGCACGAGCGCCAGCACAAGCGGGAACTGCGTCTGGAGAGCGCGCAAAAAGCCACCGGCATTGCCGAGTCGCAGCAACAGGACCTGGAACGCACCATGATCTTCACCTTGCGCTCCGCCTTCGTCCAGACCTTGCAGGCCAAACAACTGCTCGTGCAGGCGCAGGCCAACCTGGATTATTACAACAAGGAGCTGGGCATCTTCCGCAGCCGTTTTCAATCCGGCGGCATCGCGCGGGTGGACCTGGACCGGGAACTGCTGCAGAAGGTGCAATACGAAAGCGACTACCAGACGGCGCTGATCAACGCGCGCACCGCCAAGATCACGCTGCGCCTGATGCTCAACGAGCAGACGCCGGTGGACAAGTTCGACGTCACCGGCCCGTTTGAGTTCACCGACCGGGTGCTGGCGCTGGAAGAGTTCCACGCCATCGCCGAAGCCGCGCGCCCGGACCTGAAGGCCGCCGTGCAGGCCATCGAGAAGGCGCATACCGACCACCAGCTGGCCGTCGCCAACGGCAGCGTGGACCCCACCTTCGGCGTGGACTTCGCCCGCAATCCGCCCATCCCGCTCTACATGGGTTTCAGCGTCAACATTCCCTTGCGCATCTTCGACCGCAACCAGGGCGAGAAGGCGCGCACCTCGATCGATATCGCGCATGCCGAGCGGCTGAAAGATGCGGCGGCGGCGCAAGTGTTCAGCGACGTGGATTCGGCTTACTTCACACTGGTCAGCTCCGCCAACCTGCTCAAGCCCTACGAGGGCGCCGATGGATATCTGGCCACCGCCACGCGGGTCAGGGACACCATGGCTTTCTCCTATCAGCGCGGCGCGGCGGCGCTGGTGGATTACCTGGACGCGCAGCGCGACTACCGCGCCACCGTAGTCGCCTACATCAATCTGGTGGCCGCCTACATGACGGCGGCCGGCCAGTTGAATCTGGCTGTGGGCCGCGAAGTGGTGCTGTAGGGGGAGTTTTGATCCGGCACCATCATGCCGGCCGGCGAAGCGGCGGCGTCACGGCGTACTCGACGGACATGGGATTCGCCATGCGCTTCGATGCATCGAGAATCTCGAAACTCACCATGTTGCCGCCGGCGTCGTAGTCCAGGATGACGCCGGGCTTATCCTGATCGCTCTCCGCGACCGGCGCATCGCTCAGCACGACGCTGAGGACGTCCACTTCGGGGTCGTAAGCTACTTTCATTCGGCGCTCCAGTACTTCTCAATCTTGCTGGTTCGGTAAGCCGTGATAATCGCGGGCGGCTCTTCCTGTTCGTCCACCACGACTCGCAACAGATATATTTTCCCATCTTCGAATGCCATCCGCGACCGGTAAATTCAACGGCCCGGGCTGGATTCGTCGACAAGCCGTTGTTCCGGTTGGTCCATGACAGCTTGGACCAACTCGCGCGGGATGCCGCGTCTGCTCATCTCCCATTCAGCATGGCGGGAAAGGCGGAAGTCCATGGTTGACCTACCGTTCTCCCATGGTGGTTCGTTCCATCTCCGGCCGCGCAGATCCAGCCCTCGCCAGCAACTCCATCTCTTTGTCCAGCAACTGAGGGTTCCGGCAGACGTGGAAGGCCCACCTTCCTAGCTGGCCCCAGCCTGAACTTCACGTACATCAATATGTTCGCCCTTAAGGAGGTCAACAGCACTCTTTATAAGATCAAAGGCCGCCTTGGTTGCCGAGAGACCAACGGAAATGCTCATGTGCCCTTTGTACTCTGTCCTCCCGTCGTTCGCAAGGGGCGGACCCCAGGCGGACCCCCGACCCGAAGGGCAGAAAAAAGCCCAACCCCCGAAGGCGTTGGGTCAAAGGGCAATGCAGATACCGTCTCCCACTACCTCATCTCTGCCCAAGCTCTTCAGTCAAATGCTGGTGCCTCAGGCCGTGCTTGCCGAGTTGCTTCACGAAGACGCTCCAGCGGCGGTTCGAAGCTGGGCATCCAACCTGCCATCCTGGATCCGCACCAAAGAGAATCCCGCCCTGCCAACCGCGGGGCTGGAGAACCTGCAAGCTGGCGAGCAAGCGGCTATCCTTCTGGCCGAGTCCCTGAAGGCTGTTATCATCCTGCTTGACGAAAAGGCCGCGCGGCGTGTCGCCGCCGGCGGCGGCGCTGGTGGATTACCTGGACGCGCAGCGCGACTACCGCGCCACCGTAGTCGCCTACATCAATCTGGTGGCCGCCTACATGACGGCGGCGGGCCAGTTGAATCTGGCCGTGGGCCGCGAAGTGGTGCTGTAGCGGGAGAGCGCGCCAGTCTCTCGCCACGCGCCGTGCCGCTTGCTAGGATAAAATTTAGTCCCCCAAACAAGCAGCCCTATGCCCGAGAAGCCCTACGACCATATCCAAATCGAATTGAAGTGGCACGAACGTTGGCGTAACGCCGATTTCTACAAGGCCGAAGAGAGTTCCGCCAAGCCGAAATTTTACGTCCTGGAGATGCTGCCCTACCCCAGCGGCACCCTCCACATCGGCCACATCCGCAACTATTCGATCGGCGACGCGCTCGCCCGCTACAAGTGGATGCGCGGCTTCAACGTGCTGCACCCCATGGGCTGGGATGCCTTCGGACTCCCCGCCGAGAACGCCGCCATCGCCAACAAAGTGCCGCCCCGCGAGTGGACCATCCGGAATATCGCCGCGATGAAGCAGACCCATCGCCGCTTCGCTTTCAGTTACGATTGGGACCGCGAAGTCTCCACCTGCGAGCCTGAATATTACCGCTGGAACCAGTGGTTCTTCCTCAAAATGCTGGAGCGCGGTCTCGCCTACCGCAAGCGCGCCCTGGTCAACTGGTGCCCCAAATGCGCCACCGTCCTGGCCAACGAACAGGTGGTGGAAGGCTGCTGCTGGCGCCATGAGGACACCCCGGTCGAACAACGCGCCCTGGAACAGTGGTTCCTCAAGATCACCCACTACGCCGACGAGCTCCTCGACGACATGGCGCAGCTCGAAGGCGGCTGGCCGGAGCGCGTCCTCACCATGCAGCGCAACTGGATCGGCCGCTCCGAGGGCACCGAGGTCGATTTCCACCTCGATGGCCCCGGCACGCCCATCCGCGTCTTCACCACCCGTGTCGACACCATCTACGGCGCCACGTGCGTCATCCTCGCGCCCGAACATCCCCTCAACGCGGAGCTTCTCGACGCCGATTTGAAGGCTCGCGCCAAAGCCATGGTCGATTCTCGCGCCGGCCGCGACCCCGGCGATATCGATAAGGAAGGCCTCTTCACCGGCCACTACGCCATCAACCCTTACAGCGGCGAAAAGGTCCCCATCTGGATCGCCAACTTCGTCCTCATGGGCTACGGCACGGGCGCCATCATGGCCGTCCCCGCGCACGATGAGCGCGATTTCGAATTCTGCCGCAAATACGGGATCGCGGTGCGCCCCGTGATCCGCCCCGTGGATGGCACGCTCGCCGTCGAACCCGGCATGACCGAAGCCTTCACCGAGTACGGCATCACCGAAAACACCGGCGAATGGAGCGGCCTCCCTAGCGCCGAAGCGCGCCGCCGGATGAGCGCGCACGCCGAGGCGCATGGCTTCGGCCAAGCCGCCATCACCTACCGCCTCAAGGATTGGGGCATCTCGCGGCAGCGTTATTGGGGCACGCCCATCCCCGTAGTCCATTGCCCCGCCTGCGGCGTCGTCCCGGTGCCCGAAAATCAGCTCCCCGTGATCCTCCCCGACCGCGTCGAAATCACCGGCGCCGGACGCTCCCCGCTGGAAAACGTCCCCGAGTTCGTCCACGTGGCGTGTCCCGTGTGCGGCGCCCCGGCCCGCCGCGAAACCGATACCATGGATACCTTCATCGACAGCTCCTGGTATTTCTACCGCTACTGCGACGCGCACAACTCGACGCAGCCATTCGACCCGGCGAAGATCGCCTACTGGTTCGAGATCGATCAATACATCGGCGGTGTGGAGCACGCCATCCTGCACCTCATCTACTCGCGCTTCTTCACCAAGATGATGCGCGATATCGGCCTCATCAAGAACAGTGAGCCGGCCCGCCGCCTCTTCACCCAGGGGATGGTGATCGCCGAAGGCGCCAAGATGTCGAAATCCAAGGGCAACGTGGTGGGCGCGGACTGGCTCGCCGAAAAATTCGGCGCCGATACCGCCCGCATGTTCGTGCTCTTCGCCGCGCCGCCGGAAAAGGAAGTGGATTGGCGCGTGGAAGGCGCCGAGGGCATCTATCGTTTCCTGGGGCGCGTCTACCGCTTCGCCACGCGCAACACACCAGCGGAACCGCGCGCCGGCGCTTCCGATCGCAAGATCCTCCGCAAGCTCCATCAGACCCTCCGCAAGATCACCGGGGATTTCGAAACCCGCTGGCACTTCAACACCTGCATCGCCTCCATCATGGAGCTGGTCAACCAGCTCTACGCCGAGGAGCAGAGCATCTCCGGCGAAACCATGCCGCGCGTGCTGGAAATTCTAGCCCTCATGCTTGCGCCCTTCGCGCCCTATGTCGCCCAGGACATCTGGGAAGCGCTCGGTAACGAAGGCCCCGTCTTCCGCCACGCCTGGCCGGCCTTCGACCCCGAACTCGCCAAAGACGAGGAAGCCGAGATCGTCTTGCAGGTCAACGGCAAGCTGCGCAGCCGCATTTCCGCCCCCTTCGGCACGGCTAAGGAAGAACTCGAAGCGCGCGCCCTGGCCGACGAAAAGGTGCAGCCCTTCCTCGAAGGCAAACAGGTGGTCAAAGTAATCACCGTCCCCGACAAGCTGGTGAATATCGTGGTGAAGTAACCTACTGGAAGTGCTTTAACAGTGCCCGGATATTCCGCCGCAGGATTCCATCCTAATGCCACATACTTTTCCCGGGTGGGGCGGTCCCCCTGGACCGCGGCCGACGCCCCCGTCGGCCTCTTCGTGCCATGCAAGATGCTGATATCGTTGTGCCGCCGGCGGGACGCGGGCGTCCCGCGCGGACCGGGGGTCCGCCCCACCATTTCCGCCTAGTTCGCAGCTCTGGCAAAAAGTATGTGGCCTTAGGATTCCATCCTGCCCCACATTAAAGCAGCATCCTCACTCGGTCAGAAACCCAGTCACTCACGCCGAGCGTTTCTCGGCCACCCAGTCCTTCTTTCGCGCCGCCATGCGGGAGCGAACCTCATCGCCGTCGATCGACTCGCCGCGTTCCGCCTCCGCGAAGCCCAGTTCGATGGCCGCCGCAATCTCGTCCCGATTTTCCGCCAGCCACTCCTCCTGCGCCAGCAGCATCTCCAGAGCCCGATCGAGTACCTGTTCGGCATTCTGGTAGACGCCGAAGCGAAGAACGTCAGCCACGCGGCGTTCTTGCTCGGGGCTCAGTGTGAGTGTCATGAGGCGTCCCCCAGCCCCAGCCGCACCACCGTCTCCAGATGGTACGTCTGCGGGAACAGATCCACCAGCGTCATCCGCTCCATGCGATAGCCCGCCGCCACCAGGCCCGCCAGATCGCGCGCCAGGGTCGCCGGGTCGCACGCCACAATCGCGATCTGCCGCGGACGCAAGGCGATCAACCGCGCCACCACCGCTTTGCCCAACCCCGTACGCGGCGGATCCAGCACCACGAAATCCGGCGCCTTCTCCAACTGCGCCAGATGCTCCTCGGCCGTCTGCGAGATGGCGCGCAGATTTCCCAGGCCCGCGCGCGCCGCGTTGAATTGCAGATCGCGCACCGCGCCCGCGCCCGATTCCACCGCCGTCACCTCGCGGAAGCGCCGGGCCAGCGGCATGGAGAGCAGGCCCACGCCGGCATACAAATCGATCGCCGTTTCGCCCTCGGCGCCTTCCGTCGCCGCCTCCACCAGGCGGTCGAGCAGCAGCCGGTTCACCTGGAAAAACGAGTTGCTGCTCACCCGGAACTCGCCGCGGTAGTCCAAGGCGCCTTCCACCAGCCCCGGAATCAGAGTCCCGCACCAGTCGAAGAAACGCCGCGCCACCGGGCGATCCGTTTCCAGTACGTTGATCTGCACCTCGCGCTCGTCGGTGAACACTTCGAGCGACCGTATGAATCGCGGCCAGCGCCCGTCGCGCGTCATCGCGCTTAACGCCGCGATCGCCTGGTTGATCTTCGGCGACCCCACCGGGCATTCGGCCACCGTGCATAGCCGGTGGGAGCGCGCCTCGCGATAGCCGAGCCGGTTCTCTTCCACGTGCAGTTGCACCCGATTGCGATACCCGAACGGCTCCGCTGCCACCACTGCGATCTCCGCCGGCGGCGCCATCTTTCCCAGCCGTTCGAGGGCTTCCACCAGAATCGCCCGCTTGGCAGCCAGTTGGTATTCATACGGCGCGTGCTGATAGTGGCAGCCGCCGCAGCGGCCGTATGCCGGGCACGGCGCCGCCACCCGATCGGGCGCGGCCTCGAGCACTTCCAGCATGCGCGCCCGCACCATCCCGGGCTTCTCCCGCTCCGCGCGCGCCAGAATCCGCTCGCCCGGTAGTACGAAGGGCGCGAACACTACGCGCCCATCCAGGCGCGCCAGCCCGTCGCCGCCGTACACCAGCTTTTCCACTGTGACTTCAAAATTGCTTACGATAAAAGTTACTCCTCTAAATTACTGCCACCTACCATGAGAACACGAGTCTTCTCCGGAATGCAGCCTACCGGTAATCTCCACATCGGAAATTACCTCGGCGCGCTCAAAAACTGGGTCCGCATCCAGCACGATTACGAGTGCATTTTCTGCATCGTCGATCTGCACGCCGTCACACTCTATCAGAACCCGGCCGAGCTGCGCGCCAAAATCAACGAGATCGCCGCCCTCTATCTGGCCGCCGGCATCGACCCGAAGGATTGCGCCATCATGGTGCAATCCGCCGTGCCCGCCCACGCCGAGCTTGCCTGGATGCTCACCTGCGTCACCCCCGTCGGCTGGCTGGAACGCATGACGCAGTACAAGATGAAGGCCGCCAAACAGGAATCCGTCGGCGACGGCCTGCTCCAATATCCCGTCCTCATGGCCGCCGATATCCTTCTCTACCAGGCCGGCATCGTCCCCGTCGGCGAAGACCAGGCCCAGCACCTGGAACTCACCCGCGATGTCGCCCAGCGCTTCAATTCGCTCTACGGCGACACCTTCGTGGTGCCCAACACCAGCCTCCCCACCGTGGGCGCGCGCATCATGGGACTCGACGACCCCACCCAGAAAATGAGCAAATCCGCCCCGGGAGCGAATCACGCCGTCGCCCTCCTCGACCCGCCCTCCAAGATCCGCAAGACCATCATGCGCGCCACCACGGATTCCCTCCCGGCCGTGGATTTCGACACCGCCGGACCCGGCGTGCTCAATCTCATTTCCATCTACCAGGCCTTCTCCGGCGAGTCCGATGACGTTATCAAGGCCACCTTCACCGGCATGCGCTACGGCGATCTCAAGAAACAGGTCGCCGAAATGGTGATCGCCCACCTCGAACCGTTCCAGCAGCGCTATCGCCAGATCACCGCCGACCCGGCCTACCTCGCCGCCATCCTGCGCGATGGCGCCGACCGCGTCGCCCCCATCGCCAATAGCACCGTCCGCACCGTCAAGCAACGCATGGGCCTCTACACGTAGGACAGGCCTCCGGTCTGTCCGTCCGCCGCGATCCTATTACAATGGAAGAGATGCGACTTTTATTCGCCCTCATCGGTCTCACCGCTGTCGCATACGCTCAGAGTTCGGCGCCGGTTATCACCGCGGCCACCCCCAACCCCATCGACGCCGGCGGGCCCGCATTTACCCTCACCGTGACCGTCAGCGCGCAGGCGTCCGGCGCCATCGTCAATTGGTCCGGTCAGCCTCTGGCCACTGCCTACGTCAATGACAGCACCCTGGCCGCCACCGTCCCCGCCGGCCTGATCGCCATCTGCGGTAAGTATTTCGTCACCGTCACCCAGGGTACTGCCGTCTCCAACAGCTTCGCCGTAATCGTGAAGCCGGTTCTCAAGTCCCTCAATCCGAACCTCGTGCCCGCGGGCAGCGCCGGAGGCACGGTGACGGCTACCGGCCTTGGCTTCTCCTCCAACGTATATCTGACACTCAACGCCTCCGGGTCCCAAACCAACCTCGCCACCGCCTACGGAGGCACCACCACCCTCAGCGGTTATGTCCCCACCAGCGCCTTGAACGGCACCTATCCGGTCTCTTTGTTCGTCACCGACCCGCAGACGGGCGCCGTCTCCCAAACCCTTCCCATCAACATCGCTTTCGCCGCGGTCTCGGTGATTTCTCCGACGACGGTAGACGCCGACATTGCGTCGTACACCGCATTAACC
>Ga0182030_10002184_pt1 | contig 41360 bp, 38 predicted proteins | sample 812S3MmetaG_FD_121299 | JGI IMG/M metagenome (GOLD analysis project Ga0182030, IMG submission 121299) | Permafrost microbial communities from Stordalen Mire, Sweden - 812S3M metaG (Illumina Assembly) | ecosystem: Environmental > Terrestrial > Soil > Wetlands > Permafrost | place: Sweden...
ATGGCAACCATTTTTCGGCGAAGACCAGCGTGCCGGCCAAGGTGCCCCGCGCGCGGGATGGTCGGTTGAGCCAGTTCATCAAGGGTGGGCAGCGGCAGCACCTGGGTGCCGTCCGCCACCCGCATTGCAGAGCTTTAGCCGTGAAGTTTGACGGCGATGCGCGCGATTTCCGCGCCCTGGTAGCGCGCTGCGGCCAGCTCGTTGTCGCTGGGCTGGCGCGAGCCGTCTCCGCCCGAAATCGTGGTTGCCCCGTAGGGAGCGCCGCCGCTGATTTCGTCGAGCGTCATCTGACCGGCAAAGCCATAGTTGAGTCCAACCACCAGCATGCCGAAATGCAACAGGTTGCCGATGATGGAGATCAACGTGGTTTCCTGGCCACCATGCTGCGTCGCCGAGGCGGTGAAAGCGCCCCCGACTTTGCCGTGGAGTGCGCCGCGCGCCCACAACGCACCAGCCTGATCAAGGAAATTGGCCATCTGGGAGCTCATGCGCCCAAAGCGGGTGCCTGTGCCGACGATAACGGCATCGTAGCGCGCCAGATCCTCGATCGCTGCCACGGGCGCCGCCTGATCCAGCTTGAAATGAGAGGCCTTTGCCACCTCGGGAGGCACGAGTTCCGGCACGCGCTTGATGTCGACGCTGGCACCGCCCGAGCGCGCGCCTTCGGCAACGGCCACAGCCATTTTCTCGATGTGTCCGTACGATGAATAGTAGAGAACCAGAACGCTTGCCATCTTGCAGCTCCTGTCAGCGTCGGCTGGATGATTGATTGCCTGTCATGCGGGTTTGCTCAGTCTCTCGGCGAGGTCCCAGAGCGATCCCATCTCACCCATGTGCAGCAGGATCGGCGCCGCCTCGGTACGCGCGTGATGTTCGACGCGGCCGAGAAGGATCGTATGGTCGCCTTCCTGGTGGCGCGAATAGGTTACGCACTCGAAGGTCGCAACGCTGTGGCGCAGGCGAGGACAGCCGCCGATGCCGGGCTCGAAATCGTGTTCCCAGCCTTCGAATTTGTCGGCGGCCGAGCGGGCGAAGTGCTGTGCCAGCGCTCGTTGCGAAGCCGCAAGGACGCTCAGGATGAAATGCCGTCCGCCGATGAAGGCCTCGGCGCTGCGCGCATCATCGCGAATGCTCCAGAGAATAAGCGGCGGATCGAGCGACACCGAGGCGAATGAATTGATGGTCATGCCTTCACGCTTGCCGCTGGCGGTCACGGTGCTTACCAGGCAAACACCGGTCGGAAAGCTGCCGAGCGATTGTCGGAAGGATAGCGCATCGGTCGTGACGGGCGAATCGCCGGTAATCAATGTCCACGAATACATCAGTACTGGCCCTTGGGCGTCATTCCCAGCAGGTGCTGTCCGACCATGGCGGAGACCGCATCCCAGTTCAGGGTGATGTGTCTGACGATGGCATTCGCATCGCGCCACATGCGCTGAATCGGCTGATCCAGCGCCAGCCCATTGCCCCCGACGGTTGCGAACAGGGTGTCCACCGCCTCGCGAGCCAGCCGTGCGGCGAAGGCATGATCGCGTCGATTGCGGATGCGTTGATCGACCGTCAGTGTCCGACCCTCCATGACCGTGCGCTCCACCTCGGCCGTATCGCGCTCGATGAGCAGATGCGCCGCATCGGCGAGAGCCGATGCCTCGGCGAGGCGCGACTGGACCGGATAGAAATCGCGCACGTGAGTGCCCGCGCCGCTCACTGCCCCGCGCGTCACGCGCGTGCCGCACAGTTCGATGAACTGCTCGATGGCGCCAAACGCCGTGCCCAGCAGCGGCGATAGCAGGCAGACCGGCAACGCCGATAACATGGGCACGCGGTAGAGGCTGTGCCGGTTAAGCGCTGTCCCGGGCGATGCGCCCGCGCTGGCCGCACTGACCAGCAGCCTGCGGTGCCCGGGCACGAAAGTGGGCGTCGCCACGCTAATGGTTTTCGATCCGGTACCGGCCTGTCCGGCAACGTGCCAGTCGTCCTCGATGCTCCATGACCCGCGCGGCAGCAGCAGGAAGGCGGCCTCCGGCGCCAGACCCTTCTCGGCCGAGGGGATGCTGGCGCCGACGATGGCCCAGCTGGAATTGTCGGCGTTCGAGACGAACTGCCAGCGACCATGCACGAGTACGCCGCCCTCGACGCGCTGCGTGGTACCGGTTGGCGCGTAGGAGACGCAGGCGAAGGCGTCCGGATCCTGGTGCCACACATCCTCCTGCGCCTCGGCTGGAAAGCCTGCGATCAGCCACTGGTGGCTGACGCCGATCGCGCAATTCCAGGCCGATGCCGTGCAGGCGCGGCCGAGTTCCGTGATCACATCCATGAAGGCCGTGAAGCCGTACTCGAATCCCCCGTAGCGCGCCGGTTGCATGAGTTTGAAGAAGCCGGCGCGCCGGAAATCGCTCATGGTCTGCGCCGACACACGGCGTTCTGCCTCGGTAGCCTGGGCGCGCTGGCGCAGCACGGGCAGCAGTTCGCGTGCGGCCGCCACGATGGCCTCCAGCGGCGGCGCGGATGCCACCGCCGAGAGGCGGCCGGGCGCATCGACAGCCGTGGCCCTACCCTCCCGGTGCGCCTGAGGCTTCCGGGTCGCCCGATGTCAGGTAATCCCACATGCGCTCGATGATCCGGCCGGAGGTCACCGCGCGCTCGCGCACCTCCGTTTCGTCGAGCTCCAGCCCATCGAGCGCAGTTGCGAGTACGGCGAGTTCGACCCGCGCCGCATCCTCCAGATACCAGGACATGACCAGCGCTTCTTCGAGTGATGAGCCCACGGCGATCGCGCCATTGCCGCGCATGACGATGGCGCGCGCGCTGCCGAGCGTTGCGGCCAGCGCCTCGGCAGCTGGCAGATCGCGCACCAACCTCGGGTTGCCGTGCAGCGGGGGCGCGGGCGCAAAATAGGCACCAAAGCCGTGACGCGCGCGCGGCGTGCGCCCGAGCGTCGAAAGCGTCGTGATGGCCGGAGACTGAAAGCGCGCAATAGCCTGCACGTCCCCGCGGCGCCGATAGATGCACTGATGCGCCAGGACCTCGGGCAGCGCGTCGCGCGGCAGTGGACCCTCCAGCGGCACCATCACGGGCGCATCCGCAGGCCCCACCAGGCCCAGCGGTTTGGGCGGCGTGACGATGAAGCTGTGTTCATCGGCGCGCACACTGAAGTGACCATACGCGTGCACGAGTCCCGCACGCGCGAGCGCACGCGCGGCCATGCGCAACCGTCGTGCGCGCGACTCACTCGTGGACATCGTGGACGTCGCGGACCGTGGCGAATTCGGGGATATCGGGTTTGGAGCCCCAGGCACAGTAGGAGGAACTGACCGGCGGGAATTGGCGCGGCACGTAGCCCTCGTCTGTGATCATCCGCACCCCGCAGGAGTACTCGTAGATCATCCCGTCGGGCCCATCGAAATACAAAAACATCGCCCCCGAGGTCGGGTGCCGGCCGGGCCCGAACCGGATCCTTACGTTCTTCTCGCGCAGAAAATAGTACGAACGCATGATGTCATCAATGCTTTCGACCTGGTGGTTCACATGCTGGATGCCGCTGCGCTGGGAGGGAAACAGCGCAATGCGGTGATGCACCGGGTCGATCCGCAGCAACGCGGCCTGCCCGATCCAGTCGCTCACGCGCGCATTGCAAACCCCGGTCCAGAACGCCTCGTCCGCGCGCGGATCCCTCGAGTGCAGCCCGACGTGCGAAAAACTGGTGATTCCCGCATCGCGCGAGGGAAAATATCGCCGCCCGCTATGTCCGGGCCGCGCCACCAGCTCGATGGAGTTGCCGCTGGGGTCCTTGAAGCTGATGAGCCCCCGCACGCAGCGCTGCTCGCACTCCAGCCGGGTTCCCGCCCGCACCGCGCGGCCGGCCCGCTCCAGCTCCGCCGCCGCGCTGTCCAGCTCGGCGACCGTGCGCAGCTCAAAGGCAACGACCTGCTCGCCCGGGTCGCCGGAGGCGTACACCAGCGTGTGATCGCTCCCATCCGCCCGCAGGTACGCCCCGCTCGCATCCCGCCTCACCAGCTCCAGACCCAGGATCCGCGTCGCGAACAGCACCGCATCGTCCAGGTTGGCCGTCCCCAGCCGGATGTATCGTATGTCGTGCAGTGAGATCATTGCGCCCGCGCCCAAACCCGACCTGGGACGCTACGGCCGCGCTGAGGCGCGGTCGAATGAAAAGCGGAAATAGGCGCAATACGATTCGGCCATGAGGCCGGAACGGTCGCCCGCGGCACCGATACTGCATAATCGGCCACACGTGCGACGCCCGGAAAAGGGCGCTAACATTGAGTCCAGGGGGTGACTGTATTGGGCTTCAATCGTCTCGATTTGAACCTGTTGCGTGTATTTGATGCGATCTTCCACACGCGCAGTGTCACGACGGCCGCATCGAATCTGCACCTTACCCAGCCAGCGGTCAGCAAGCAGCTGCATCGCCTGCGGGAAGTGTTCGACGATCCGCTGTTTGTGCGCACCAGCGATGGCATGGCGCCCACACCAGTGGCCGAATCGATCGCCGGACCCATTCGCCAGGCGCTCGGCTCGCTGCGCAGTACCATCGAGCAGCAACTCGGGTTCGATCCTGCGACCTCGGACCGGACCTTCCGCATATTCTTGAGCGATCTGGGGCAGATGGTGCTGCTGCCCAGGGCTCTGGAGCTGATCTCGGTCGAGGCGCCACAGGTCAATATCGAGACCGTGCAAGTGCCGCCGTCCCGCTTGCGCAGCATCGCGCTCGAATCCGGCGATGTCGACCTGGTGGTCGGCTACTTCGAGGAATTCGAGGGCTCGATCCGCTGCCAGGTGCTGTTCGAGGAGCACTACGTCGGCATGGTCCGCGCCAGCCACCCAAGCATCCGCGGCTCGATCTCGTTCGAGGATTTCCTGCGCACCCCGCACCTGGTGTACCAGCCCTCGGGCGGCGGTCACAGCTCGCAGGAAAGCTTCGTCGATAAGGCGTTCTGGAGCGCCGGCATCGAGCGACGCGTCGCCGTGAGGGTGGCGCATACCATGGGCATTTCCTCGATCGTATCCAGCACCGACCTGCTGGTGGTCGTGCCACATCGCCTGGCACATGCCTGTAAACGCCTGATCGACGTCAATATTCTGGATCTGCCGATCGAGATTCCGGATTTCAATATTGCGCAGTACTGGCATGAGCGTTTCCACGCCGATCCGGGCAATTGCTGGCTGCGCGGCCTGTTCATGCAGCTCTACGGCGGCCGCAAGGCCGATGAGCCCGAACCCACGCGCGAAGAGAAGATCCTGGCCGAGTGCTAGGAGCCCGGCCCCATGCCGGGCGGATATTCCCGATATTTCGATATGTGATTCGACCGTCCCGGCGGCCGCGCCTTATCGTCCGCCGACGATTCCGGAGGTGAGCGCTGGGCGTGCTCCGGTATACCAAAATGGGGGCGCGCAGAAAGATTATGACAATGGCTCTGGAGCAGAAGACCGTCATTGTGACCGGTGCGGGTGGCGGCATCGGGCGCGCCACCTCGCTGGTGCTGGCAGCCGCGGGTGCGCAGGTAATCGTGACCGATATTGCCGAAGATGCCGGCCGCGCCACGGTGTCGGCGGTGCGCGCGCAGGGTCATCGGGCGGGTTTTTTCCGAGCAGACCTTTCACAGGAAGAAGACGTCAAGGCGCTGATCGATTACGCCGTGGGTGAATTCGGCAGGCTCGACGGGGCTTTCAACAATGCCGGCCTGGAGCAGTGCGCAAAGCCGCTGCACGAACTGACGACCGAGCAATGGGAACGTGCCATCAAGGTCGACCTCACGAGCGTGTTCTGGTGCCTGAAGTACGAGGTACTCGCCATGCTGAAGACCGGCGGCGGCAGCATCGTCAACACTGCCTCCTCGCTGGGCCAGGTGGCGATCGCCAATGCCAGCGAATACATCGCGGCCAAGCACGGCGTCGTTGGCCTGACGCGCGCAGCCGCGGCCGAGTACGGCGCACAGGGTATTCGGGTCAACGCCGTGCTGCCCGGCATCGTGCGGACCCCCATGATCGCGCGCCTGACCGAGGACGCACGCTTCAGCGCCTTCTTCGAGCGGCTCAAGGAGCGGCACCCCATCGGTCGCTTCGGCGATCCTTCCGAGATTGGAGAAGCGGTCAAATGGCTGCTGTCGGCCGCCTCCTCATTCATGAATGGCGCCGCCATGGCCGTCGACGGCGGTTATCTGGCGGTCTGAAAAAAACGAGGTGATCCCGTGTATCAATTGAGTCGAACCATCCCCGTCAATGAGCCTGGCAAGGTGCTGTTGAGTCGCCACGAAGTCTGGGCAGGATTGATGATGAAGGCGCAGAACGCCCTGCCCTACGTGCCGCAGATGCAGAAATGCGATGTCATCGAGCAGGGCGAGGGCTGGCTGCTGCGCGATATCGTTTTCAACAACACCCCGTCGCGCGAGCGCGTCACCTTCGAGCCGCAGCGACGCGTGATCTTCGACCGCGTCGGCGGTACCGATCTGGGCCGTATCGAGAACATCATCGGCGAGGACGCGCAAGGCCACCTGACCCTCACATTCGCGTTCGGACTCACCAGGGCCGGAGTGCCCGAAGGCTCGGAGGCCGAGCGCGCGCACTTCGCGCCGATGGAGGGTGCGTACCTGGGCGCCGTCGCCGCCACGCTGGGCGCGGTGCGCCGCACGGTGGCCGAGCAGGGACGCGACAAAATGACGCCCGGCAGCCCGATCGATGCCGAAGGGGATAACCGCTGGATCTTTGAATTCTTTCGCACCGCCGACAGCCTCGACATGCCGCGCTTCCTGGCGATGTTCGCCGATGATGTTCGCCTGACCTTTGCGAACTACCCGACAACCGTGGGAATCGAAGCGGTGCGAGCGGGCATCGGCGGACTCTGGGGGCGCATCAAGGGCATGTCGCATTCGCTCACCGGGGCCTGGTCGCTGCACGGCGGCGAAGTGGGCATCGCCGAAAGCCAGTGCATGTACACGCGTCCGGACGACACGGTGTTCACAGTCAGGCCTTGCACCGTACTGCGACGCCGGGGTGGCAAGGTTGCCGACCTGCGCATCCACGTGGACCTGAACGGACTCTGATCGTGGCGGACAGACTCAAAGACAAGGTTTGCATCATCACCGGGATCGGCAGCGGCATGGGCCGGGCCGCCGCACTGCTGTTTGCCCGCGAAGGCGCGCACGTGGTGGGCTGCGACATCAACCAGGCCACCGCCAAAGCGACGCTGGAGCAGGCCGGCGCCGAGGGCAGCAAGATCGTCTCGCTGCAACCCTGCAATATGAGCGTACGCGAGGATGTCGAACGACTCATGGCGTTTGCCGTCAAGGAGTATGGCGGCATCGACGTGCTCTACAACAACGCCTCGATGGCGTACTTCGCCTGGGTGCCGGACATGACGTACGACGCGTGGAACCGCACCCTGCGCGAGGAACTGGACGTCGTGTTTCACGGCTGCCAGGCCGTCTTCCCGCACATGATCAAGCGCGGCGGCGGATCGATCATCAATGTCGGCTCTACCTCGGGCAAGCTCGCCTATCAGGTGTTGCCGGCCATGGCCCACATGGCCGCCAAAGGCGGCGTCATCGCGGTCACCAAGCAGATCGCCATGGAGGGCGGCCCCCATGGCATTCGCTGCAACACCATCTCTCCGGGTCTGATCCTGACGGCGCAGACACGTGCCTTCATCGACACCCCCGAATGGTTCGGGCCCATGAAGGCCAAACTCATGCTGGGACGCGTCGGACTGCCCGAAGACGTCGCGCCACTGGCGGTTTATCTTGCGTCCGATGAGTCCTCATGGGTCACGGGCGCCGACTTTGCGATCGATGGCGGTACCACAGCCTGGTAAGGACGCACGCACCGTGAACACCGTGTTCCAAGCAACTCCGCCCACCATCGACTCGCCGACGCCGCAGCAGCTGCTCGACAGCGCGCGGGCGTTGGCGCCGGAGCTCAAACAGCGCGCGGTGCAGACCGAGCGCGATCGCATGGTGACCGCGGAGGTCATCGATGCGGTGCGCGAGACCGGCATTTTCCGGCTGCTGCAGCCGCGGCGCTTCGGCGGTCTGGAATACGGGTTTCAGGATTTCGTGCGCATCAACTACGAACTGGCCAGGGGCTGCGGCAGCACCGCCTGGTGCGTGTCGATCGCCATGATTCATAACTGGGTCGTGGGCCTCTATCCGCTCGAGACACAAGAGGAAGTCTGGGACGACGCGCGCTCGCTGATCTGCGGCTCCTACGCTCCCACCGGCAAGTGTCAGCCGGTCGATGGCGGCTATCGCATCTCCGGCCGTTGGTCCTTTGCCAGCAACTGCGATCATTCCGCCTGGTACATCATCGGCATCATCATCCCGTCCGGCGACGATCGACCGCCCGCGCCCGCCTGGGCGCTGGTACCGCGCGCCGATGCACGCATCGACGACACCTGGTACTCGATGGGCATGGCCGGTACCGGCAGCAAGACCATTGCGATCGATGAGCCGGTGTTCGTACCAGCCCATCGGCTGATGCCGCTCTCGAGCATCAACTCCGGCGAGGCGCCCGGCTCGCGCATCCACCAGAGCGCACTCTACCGCCTCACCTTCACCGGCGCGGCGCCCTACACGCTTTGCTCCGTTCCGGTCGGCATTGCCGCCGGCGCGCTCGAGGACTTCACCGACATCGCACGCACCAAGATGGCCGCGCAGCCCGGGGGGCCGCCGCGCCCCATGGCCGAGATCGAGCAGGTGCAACTCGCGATCGCCGAAGCCGCTGTCGCCGTCGATGCGGCTGGCGAACTGTTGTTACGCGATAGCGCCGCGATGGACGCTGCCGTCGCGCGCGGGCAGATACCCTCGAAGGACGAACGGATTCTCTACCGCCGCAATCAATCCTTCGCGGCGCGTCAGTCCGCGCACGCCACCCACGTGCTGTTCGAAGCCATGGGCGCCAATGGCGGCGATCTTGCCTCCCCGATCCAGCGCGCCTGGCGCGATACCAACGTGATTGCGCGACACATGAGCCTCTCCTGGACCACCACCGGCGCCATGTATGGCCAGAACCAACTAGGACTGAAGCCGCGCGGCACATTCTGAGACCGCGCTCTGCGGCATCCATCGATGCGCATCCAATGCGCTGCTGCGCTGATCGTTGATCCATTCGATTCTCCATTCGACTCGCCGTGCGCCCATTCGCGGGTTGAATGCGGCGTATATCCAATCTTCATTTGCCTGCACCCACACCCAAGCCGTTATCTATCACGCGCCCGGCATTCGGAAAGTACGTATTGACGGGCCTCGACAAAAGCAATTGGGGGATTAGGGAATGTTACGAATCGGACTGTTGACCTGCGCGGGCGCCATGATGGCGGCCACGATGGCCCCTCGCGTTGCACTCGCCGCCGATGCCGGCGCCGATGAATCGGAAACGCTGCAGGAAATCACCATCACCGCGGAAAAGCAGACCGAGAGCCTGCAAAAGACCGCCGCGGATGTCACCGCGATCTCCGCCGATCAGCTGGTGGCCGCCGGAGTCACCGACCTGCGCGAGGCGCAGATGGTCGTGCCGGCGGTGCGCTTCCAGGCGGAAGGCAACAACACCCAGGTGTTCGTGCGCGGTGTCGGTGCCAACCTGGATTTTGCCAATGTCGAGCCGAACGTGGCCTTCAACTTCGCCGGCACCTACCTGCCGCGCGAGGCCACCAGCGCCGCGTTCTTCGATGTCGCACAGCTGGAAATACTGCCCGGCTCCCAGGGCACGCTGTACGGTCGCAGCGCCATCGGCGGCACCATCGTGATGTCGCCCGCGAAGCCCGGATTCAACAACGATGGCGAAACGCTGCTCGAGGTCGGGAACTACTCGGCCGTGCATGTCACCGCCACCCAGAACGTCAAGGCCTCGGAGACCGTGGCGGTCCGCGCGGCGATCGACTATGCCTACAACGATGGCTACGAAGTGACGGGTGCGGACTCCAAGAACGATATCAGCGCGCGCCTCTCGACCATCATCAAGCCGATCGATCAGCTGACGATCTATGGCTATGCGCAGCTCGCGGAGAAGCACGGCAACACCGAGAACCTGGTCAATAAAGGCACCGACCCGAATACCGGCGCGTACTGCGAGGCCTGCTTTTTCTACTCCAACGCCTGGAACGATACGCGCACTGGCAAGTTCGCCGGTCCCTTTGGCACCACTGATGCCGCGCGCAATCAATACCGCACAGATATGGTGGGCGGTGAGATCGACTATGAATTCGAGAACATGACGCTGAGCTACATCCCGTCGTACCTGTTTCTCGACGCGCACCCGATCTACTGGCTGAGCGCCATCGAATCCACCAATATTGCGCACTACAACCAGCTCGAGCAGGAGCTGCGACTCTCGAGCAAGGGCGACGGGCCATTGAAGTGGCTGGCCGGGGTGTCCTATTACAATTCGCGCAACAGCGGTTCGGAATACCTGTTCGTCAACCTGCCGTTCGCGTTCTATCAGACCGATATCGATGCCGATCGGCTGGAAGGCTATGCAGGCTTCGGCCAGGTCACCTATAGCCTGACCGACAGCTTCCGGATCACGGCCGGTGGCCGCGAAAGTTCGACCAAGCGCGACGCCAGGGGCTTTGAGGTGGTGGCGCTGGGTGGCGCGCCCTACACTTTCGATAAGACCTACAATCATTTCGACTGGAAGGCCGGCGTCGAGCAAGACCTGGCGCCCTCGGTGATGGTCTACGGCGTGGTACAGACCGGATTCCAGGCCGGCACCTTCAACGCACTGCCGAATACGCCGACCTACAGCAACGAAGTCAAACCCGAGGAGTTACGCTCCTATACGGTCGGCATCAAGTCGCGCTGGTTCGATGAACGGCTGCAGATCAACGACGAGCTCTACTACTACGACTTCCACAACCTGATCATCCAGGCTTACGACATCTCCGCGCCGTACAACTCGATCTTCAACGGCGATAAGGTGAGCGTGAAGGGTGATCAGCTGGACGTGCTGGCACGTGTGCTACGTGAGGACGAGGTCAACGCCAACGTCAGCTACTCGCGAGCCCGCAACATCCGGGTGGTGGACACCAGCGGCGTCAGCTATGACGGCCTCGCACCGGCCTATACGCCTGACTGGGTGATGCAGGCGGGCTACACGCACAACATTCCGCTCAGGTCCGCGATGCTGCGAGCCCACATCAACTGGCGCTATGAGAGCCAGTGGTGGGCCGACTACGTGCACAACAAGGGCACCGAACAGTCGCCGGACAACAAGGTCGACATGTCGCTCACCTACGATGCCAACCGCTGGACGGTAGGTGCCTATGTCAAGAACATCTCCAACAACGCGGTCATCGCCGCCACCGCGGCCGCGGGCGTACCCGGCCCGGCGACTGCCTACCTGGAAGACCCGCGAACCTATGGCCTACGCTTCACCGTGAAGTACTGACATGGCCACGGCACCGACCCAGGCGCAGATGCTCGAGGCCCTGTGGGCGCGGGCGGAGGTCGAGCGCGTGATGCTCAACTTCGGCCGCGCGCTCGATACCGGCAACTGGCCCCTGTACCGCAGCTGCTTTGCTGATCGGTTCCGCGTCAACTTCGAACGCCTCACCGGCCAGCCGGAGGTGCATGTCGATGCGGACCTATGGACGCGCTTCGCGAAAGTCATCCTGAGTCCGGTCCGACGCCATCACCAGTATTCGAATTTCACTGCCACCATCGATGGCGATCGCGCGGAGGCAATAATCTACATGGTCGCACGGCACTGGAAGCCGACCGAGGGCGGCTCGGCCGAGTACACCCAGAACGGCTGGTACGAGAACAGTTTCGCGCGGATCGACGGTCAGTGGAAAATTACGCGCCTGCTGCACACCTACCAGTGGATCTCAGGCAACGGGGCACTGTTCGACTTCTCTGACCCGGAACTCATCCAGGTCATGGGTGAGGTCTTCGCCGAGAAGAATCGCGTCGCAAGCTAGTCAGCCGGTGCGGCTGAGTTCGGCCTTTGGCAGATAGCCTGCGCGGTACCAGTCGTTGATCTCCCCGCCCGTGGTCAACCAGACCGCGGCGTGTCCGGCCACGTAAGAGAGGGCAGCCGCAAGGTGCTTCATGCGGTACGGGTGTCCGGAAATAAAGGGATGCAGGGAGATCGACATGATGCGCGGCCGCTCGCGCCCTTCGGCGTAGAGCACATCGAACTGGTCGCAGATCATGCGCCCGAATTCCTCGGCCGTGACGCCCTTGCCGAGCACGGCCGGCACATCGTTGAGTTCCAGCGTGTAGGGCATCGTCAGCAGGGAGCCGCGCTTGACGCGCATGGGCACCGGCAGCTCATCGTGAGCGTAGTTGGAGACGTACTGGATGCCCGCCTCGGCCAGCAGGTCGGGACTGTTGATGCTCTCGGCCAGGCACATGCCGAGCCATCCGCGCGGACGCGTACCGGTGGCCTTCTCGATGATGGCGAGGTTGCGATTGATGAATGCGCGTTCCTGCTCCTCGCCCATCGTGGTCGCGATGCTGGTGTTATTGTCGCCTTGTGCGCCCCACTCCCAGCGTCGCGCATTGCCTTCCTGGATGATCTGCGGGTATTCGGCGCATACATCGCTGTGGAGGTTGACCGTTCCGCGGTAGCCGTAGCGATCCATCGCCTCCATGATGCGCCACAGTCCGACTCGATTGCCGTAGTCGCGCCAGCCGTGGTTCAGTATGTCGGGACTGTAGGAGAGAGTCGGCGGATACACCGCGTGCGCCAGTGAGGTCGAGCCAAACGGCACGTGCTCGATGTTGACGTAGATGAGCACCGCCAGTCGCTCGCCATTCGGGAATCGGACTGGGGTGCGATGGGTGATGGGCTCGAACGCGTAGCGCGGCGATTGTGTCGACATGGACCCCTCCGGACGGATTTTGGGGTCGAGCTTAAGCCGGACGATGAAGGCGCCGCGAATGACTTCTGGCTATGAGCGCTATGGTCGTGACGGAATAAGCCCCCCGAACGACTTCGCGAGCGCATCGGCGCTCCTGGCCAGCAGCGCTGTGTCGATGCCGACGGCGACGAAGTTGTAACCCCATTCGATGTAGCGGCGCGCATCCGCCTCAACCACGGTCAGGATCCCCGCGGCCTTGCCGAGCTGGCGCAGGCGCCCTCCCGCATCCCGCAGTGCCTTCTGGGTCTCATCGTGCTGCAGGTCGCCGAGATGTCCGAGAGAGGCGGACAGGTCCGCAGGGCCGATGAAAACGCCGTCGACTCCGTCGACGCCGGCAATGGACTCGAGCTGCTCGAGCGCCGAGCGCGTCTCGACCTGCACCAGCAGGCAGATTTCCGCATCCGCCTTATGAAGGTAGTCCTTGATGCGCCCGTAATTGCTGGCGCGGCTGCCGGCTGACACCCCGCGCACACCGCGCGGAGGGTAGCGTACGGCCGCGACCGCGCGCCGCGCCTCTTCGGCGGACTGCACGTACGGCAGCAGCACCGATTGCGCCCCGAGATCGAGGATACGCTTGATCAGGACCGTGTCATTCCAGGCGGCACGCACCACGGGTGTGGTCGTACTTCGACCCATGGCCTGCAACTGCGCCAGCAGATCCGGCGGCTCATTGGGCGAATGCTCGGTATCGAGCAGTATCCAGTCGAAGCCGGAATGCGCAATCACTTCGGCCGCCACATTGCTGCACAACGTGCTCCAGAGCCCGATCTGAACATCACGCCGTTGCAGCGCCTGCTTGAAGATATTGCGATGGATGTCCATTAGACGAACTGCACCGCCACGCCGCCGAGCGCGCCAAAGTCCCCATGCACCGTGTCGCCCTGCCTGGCAAATATCACGCGGGTAAAGGAACCCGCCAGCACCAGGTGCCCCGCCTCGAGCGAAACGCCGTGTTCGCCGAGCTTGTTGGCCAGCCAGGCGACCCCGAGGGCCGGATGTCCGAGTACACCCGCGGCCAGCCCGGTCTCCTCGATCTCGCCGTTCACGTACATGATGCCGCCGACCCAGCGCAGGTCCACCTCCATGGGCCCGACCGGGCGGCCGCCGATCACGATACCGGCCGCAGCGCCATTGTCGGCGATGGTGTCGTAGATCTTGCGCGGATTCTGCACGCGCGCATCCACGATCTCGAGTGCGGGCACGACGTATTCGGTGGCACGAAGCACGTCGGTCAGCAGGACGCCGGGCCCGCGCAGCGGCTTGCCAAGCACGAACGCCAGCTCGACCTCGACCCGCGGGATGCAGAAACTGGCGTGCGGCACCTTGGCGCCGTCGGCGATCAGCATGTCATCGAGCAGATGTCCATAGTCGGGCTCGCTGATCTGCGAGGAACGCTGCATGGCCTTCGAAGTCAGCCCCACCTTGTGCCCGATCAGTTTGCGGCCACCGGCGATCTTCTGGCCCTGTACCAGGCCCTGGATGCCGTACGCGTCTTCGAACGTGATGTCCGGCCAGAGCGTGGAGAGCTGCATCATGGGCTTGTGGTCGCGCTCCGCCTGCAGCAGCATTTCCGCGGCTTTCTTTCGATCGGTTGCCGATAGCATCGTTGGACCCGTCACCTTTACTGTTGAACCGGTCAGGCCGTGAAGTGGTTGTTCAATTCTCCGACACCCTCGACGGCAATGCGCACGTGATCTCCCGCTTTCAAAAAGCGTCCACGCGCGGCGCCGCAGCCGGCAGGCGTGCCTGTGGCGATGACATCGCCAGGGCGCAGCGTCAGTCGCGAACTCAGGTGCGAAATCTGCTCTGCCATGGAGAAAATCAGGTTCGCGCTGGATGAATCCTGCATCAGCTCCTGATTGACCCAGAGGCGAATCCCCATTTTGCCCGGCTCCGGAATATCTTCCAGCGGCGTGATCCAGGGACCCATCGGCAGTGCGCCATCGAACGATTTATGGCTTACCCAATCGAAGCAGAACGGGGATTCGGCCGGCACGCCGCTGCGCCGGATATGATCCCGCGCCGACAGGTCATTCACGATCGTGAAACCGGCGATATGAGACATCGCCCGCTCGATCGGAATGTTGCGACATTCGCGCCCGATCACCAGGGCGATCTCGGCCTCCCAATCCACTTTTTTCGAGTAGGCAGGTAATGCGATGCCGCTATCCGGTCCGCGCACGCACGCTGCGGACGCCTTGATGAAGTGCCAGGGCTTGAGCCCGAGCTCGTGCGGATCGGGCTCAGCAGGAAGATTCAGCGCTCGCGCCATCTCCGCCACGTGATCACGATAGTTGGCGCCGGCGCAGAATATCGTGCCCGGGTAGAGAATGGGCGCGACCAGCTTGGTGCCCGACAGCGGCTGCGCTTTGGACGGATCGCGCCCCTTGCGCACCTGCCGCGCCATCGACTGCAGCCGCGGATGAATGTCGTCCCAGCGCTGCAGCACCTCCAGCACGCTCATCGGCCGCGCATCCGTGCTTGGTGTGGCGCCTCCATGCAACGCCTCCGAGACATCAAACAGCCGATCGTCCACGACCATGCCCGCACGCTGCGCATCCCGCGCCGCATAGCTCGCCAGCCGATAAGCGTGACTGTTAGGGGCCATCAGGCCTGGATGCGTTCAGCCGGAGCGCGCGCTGTATGGGTTTCGAACTCCGGGATGTCCGGAATGGAGCCCCAGGCACAGAACGAGGAATTGACGGCCGCGAACTGGCGCGGCCGGTGCGCCGCCTCATCGGTAATCATGCTGACGCCGGTCGAATACTCGTAGATCATGCCGTTGGGTCCGTCGAAATACAGGAACATCGCGCCCGAAGTCGGATGCCGGCCCGGCCCGAAGCGGATCTTCACGTTCTGCTCCCGCAGAAAATAATACGATCGCATGAGGTCGTCGATGGACTGCACCTGGTGGTTGATGTGCTGGATGCCGTTGCGCTGCGAGGGGAACAAGGCCATCCGGTGATGCACTGGGTCGATGCGCAGCAGCGGCGCGTCACCGATCCGGTCGCTGACGCGTGCGTTGCAGTGCCTGGTCCAGAATGCCTCGTCCGTGCGCGGCGCGATCGAATGCAGCCCGATGTGGGAGAAGCCGGTAATACCGGCATCCCGGGTCGGAAAGTAGCGGCGGCCGCTGTGCGCAGGGCGTGCGACCAGCTCGATGGTGTTGCCGCTGGGATCATCGAAGGTGACCATGCCATCGACCCAGCGCTGCTCGCATTCGCCGCGGCTTCCGGCCCGCACGCGGTAGCCGGCATCGGCGAGCTCGCTGGCCGCCTCATCCAGCTCCGCACTGGCGGCCACCTCGAATGCCACGGCGTGTTCGCGCGGATTGCCGAGCGTGTAGACCAGCGTGTGATCGCGGTCGTCACTGCGCAGATAGGCGCTGTTGCGATCGCGGCGCACCAGTTCCAATCCCAATATCCGCGTGGCATAGCGCACTGCCTCATCCAGGCTGGATGTGCCCAGGCGCACATAGCGGATATCCTTGAGCGTGATCATGGTGCGGACATCCTTTTAGTCGTTCTTATTCTCGTTGCGCCGCGTGGAGTCCGGGCGCTCGAATTTGCTGCTCATATGGCCGACACCGACCTGGTCGCCTTTATCGAATAACCAGGTGTAGCCACCGGGCGGATTGGAAAGGATTTCCCAGGAATTATCGTCGGCGTCCCAGAAGTAGAAGCTGTAGGTTCCGTGTTGCACCGACGGCTTGCTGATCTTCGTGAGCTTCCATTTCTCGGCGTCGCGCACACACAGGCGGTGGCACTCATCGACATCCGCCTCGGTTTCGACATCGATGCCGTTGTGATTCAGGAACGGCATGGGCGCTTTCTTATTCGGCGCCATCTGCACGATGGCGTAGATGTGCTGTCCGCCCAGGCGGGCCCATATGGAGACCTTGCTGGTCCGGATGACTTCGAGTCCAAGGAATTCAGTGTAGAAACGGCGCGTGAATTCCAGATCCTTGCTCTCGAGCGTGCCGTGGCTAAGGAACCTGGTCTTGAGTGTCGGCGTAACCGCCTTGCCCCTGGGCGCGTCTGCCGCCGGCGGGGCCGGTGTGGGTGCGGGATCCGTCATCGTCCATTCTCCGGTCGTCTATGGTCGCGGCGCAATGTAGCTAGCGTTCAAACTACGCTGCGTCGCATGCAGGGTCTAATGAAAGATAGCAATGCGAGACTCGCGCCGCCGACATGTTGCCCTGCCAGGGGTGCGCCGCGATCAGTGCGGCAATTTGAACAGCTTGAGCGCATTGGTGCGCCCGATCTTGAGACGATCCGCCTCGCTGATTGCCGCGGCGTCGAACCAGGTGGCCGCGTGATCCACGTTTTCGAACGGCCAGTCGGTCGAGAAGAGGATGCGATCAGAGCCGACCTCGAGCATCGCATCGATCAGCGTCTGCGTGCGGAAGTTGCCCGACGTCGTGAGGTGGAAATTGGACTGGAAGTACTCGCCAAAGGTTTTCTTCGCCGGGTAACCCTTGGGAGCCTTCACCCATGCGTTTCGATGATCGATGCGCCACATGCTGTAGGGCAGCCCCTCGCCCATGTGTCCAAGGACGATCTGGACGCGCGGATGACGGTCGAACAGTCCGCAAGCCATCAGCCGCAGCGCATGCACCGCGGTCTCCTGGCCAAACGCCCAGGTGGGTCCGAGCAGCCAGGGATGTCCGTCGTAGATCTGGGACCATGCGGGAATAGGATTGCGCGGATGCAGGTAGAAAGGCACGTCCAGGCGCTCGAGGCAGTCCCAGAAGGGCTCGTACCGGGGCAGGTCGTAATAGAGCAGCTGCTCTGGCGGTGCCGCCTGGCTGAAGCCGTTGACCAGCGCGCCGCGGAAGTGCAGCTGCTGCACGCAACGCTCGAGCTCGCGCGCGGCGTATTCCGGATCCTGCATGGGCAGCGCCGCCAGCGCCTGGAACCGCTCGGGCCGGCGATCCACCTGCTCGGCCAGGAAGTCATTCGCCCGAATCGCAAGTTCGCGCGCCCCTGCCGCCGATGGCACCGCCTGCACCGCCGGAGCATTCAGCGACAGGAGCATCATTTCCATGCCGTTGGCATCCATCTCGCGCAACCGGCGGTCATGAATATCCAGCAGCCTGTGGCGGAGCTCCGCCCAATGATCGGCCGGCACGAAGCCGGCCGAGTCCTGCAGCGTATCGGCGATGGCGAAGTGCTCTTCCAGTCCTATCTTGCTGCGCACTGGATCTCACGTGCTGACGCAGACGTTGCGCAGCTCCGTGTAGAACTCGAGCGAATGCACGCCGCCCTCGCGGCCGATGCCGGACTGTTTCGATCCGCCAAAAGGCGTGCGCAGGTCGCGCAGGAACCAGGAATTGATCCAGACGATCCCGGCGTTCAGGCTGCCACCGAGCCGGAATGATCGCGACACGTCCGAGGTCCACGCGGTAGCCGCAAGACCGTAAGGGGTGTCGTTGGCCAGCGCCACGGCCTCGGCTTCCGAATCGAACGGGCGCACGTGACAGCACGGACCGAAAATCTCCTCGCGCACCACGCTCGAACTCTCGGGCAGACCGGTCCAGATCGTGGGCTCTATCCAGGCGCCGCCGCGCAGCGACTCGGACATTTTGGGAATGCCACCGCCATAAACCACGGTCGCACCCTCGGCCACGGCCTGCCGGTAATACCGCAGCACCTTTTCCCGATGCGCGATGCTGATCAGCGGACCCATGCCCGTGGATTTATCCGAGGGGTGGCCCGGCTTGAGACTCTCGGCCTTGGCTTTAAGCGCTGCCACGAACCGCTCGAACACGGGACGTTCCACATATAGCCGCTCGGTGCCCAGACACACCTGGCCCGTGTTCAGAAAGGCGGCACGCGCAATGCCGGCCGCTGCTGCCTCCAGGTCGCAATCGGCGAATACCAGGCCGGGATTCTTGCCGCCGAGTTCCAGCGACACGGCGCGGATGCCATCGGCCGCCGCCTTCATGATGGCCGTGCCGGTGGCGGTTTCGCCGGTAAAGGTGATCGCCGAAACCAGCGGATGGCGCGTCAGCAACTCCCCGGCCGCGCCCGCTCCGTGGCCATGCACGACGTTGTAGACGCCCGCGGGCATACCGACTGACTGCATGACCTCGCCGAGCAGCGTCGCCGTCGCAGGGGTCTCCTCTGAGGGCTTCACCACCACGGCGTTGCCGCAGGCCAGCGCCGGCGCGACCTTCCAGGTCATCAGCAGCAGCGGCAGATTCCAGGGGCAGACCACGGCGATGACGCCCTTGGGCACGCGCACGGCGTAGTTGTAGGCCTTGCGCCCCTCGGGCGTCGTCATCTCGAAGAACTCGGTCGGCACATTGCGTACCGCATCGGCAAAGACGCGGAAATTGGCGGCGCCGCGCGGAATATCCAGGTGCGAGGCGACCGAACGCGGCTTGCCGGTGTCATTGACTTCGGCATCGAGGAAATCCTCGAAACGTCGTTCAATCTCCCGTGCCACCGCGTGCAGCAGATCGCAGCGCTGGGCCAGCGTCATCCGGCCCCAGGGGCCCTGCAGCGCCGCGGCGGCCGCGCGCGCGGCCCCATCGATCTCCTCGGAACCGGCTTCGGCCACCGTGCCGATGAGGCTGCCGTCCACCGGCGAGTACTTCTCGAACCATCCCTGGGAGGCGGACTGCACGAAGCGGTTGTCGATGAAGTGCAGGAAGGTCGGGCTGGCCATGCCCGCCTGACATTACGGACCAGCCCGTTCCCGGTCGAATGAAAAGACGGCATACCGGCAATAAAAAAAGCCGGTGCCTTGCGGCACCGGCTTTCCGTGGAAGCGCCTTGTAAAGAAGAGGCGGTTCGTTGTCGCCCTATCAGAATGCCAGGAACACGCCGACGTTGCCGGTCACGCCCGTATTGCTGTCACCCACATCGCCGTTGGCAGCGATGGTGTTGTAGTGGGCAATATCCTGTACCCAGCTGATTTCACCGAGGATCATCAGGTTCTTGGTCAGGTCGTAGTACACACCGCCAGTGACCTTCTCATTCGCGGCCACCAGGGGTCCCGCGGCGCTAAGCAGATCGGCAGCCCGATCGGCCGCATTGGCGTACGCCAGGCGGCTCACGCCGTACTGGATTCCGAACTTCGTGGGGCCGACCTTGTAGGTGCCCTGCACCAGGTAGCCGTACGAGTTACGAGCATCGCCAGCGGCGTCCGAGCCGAGAATGAAGATGCCGGTCGTGCCCAGACCCTTGGCGTAGTAGCCGCCGGCCACAAGTTCGAATCCCTGGTAGTCGACTTTTCCGAACACATCGCCGCCCGAACCCTGCCAGCTGCCGTTGGTGGCCCCGACCGAGTACTTCTGCTGCTGCGAGAGGCCCGAGGCCGACAGCGTAACCTTCAGGTCATCAAACGTGCCCTTATAGGCCAGCTTGCCATGGAAGCCAGGCGCGGGCTTGTTCTCGGCAGTGCCAGGCCCCGTCAATGAGTTGAGCGGGCTGAAGATACCAAGCGTCGCGGTCGCGCCGCTGAAGTCCGGCGTCGTGTAATCGATCTGCGACAACCAGTCGGTGTAAATGTAGCCGAAGCCGATGCCACCCAAGGTGGTATTGGCCGGATTCGGGCCGGCTGCCCCACCCGGGCCGCCCACACCCAGCAACGTCATGTCATTGAGGATGATGTCCTGCTCGAACAGGCCGATGTTGCGTCCGAGCTCGAAGGTACCCATGTCCTTGTTGCCGAAGGTCATATAGACCTGACGAACATCCAGTCCGGTGGTGCCCAAGGCCACGTTACCGGCCGACCCATTCTTGATGTTCGGGCTGCCGCCGTCGTTGGTGACCACGCCGGGATATACGCCCAGGTGCGCCGACATATCGATGCCGGCTTGCGTCGTGGCGATGCCAAAGGTGAAGGCCGCCGGCAGCAGGCCGTTGGACACGCTCGACGTGCTCTTGCTGGCGGACGAACCGACGCAGGCGCCGCCAACATCGTCGATGCCGTGGGCCGAAGCGGCCGACTCGCAACTCGAGTAGATGTAATCGACGTTTACGTTGCCGTCGATGGAAAACGTCCACGAGCCATCGGCGTTCTTCAGATCAACTGCGGCCGCCGGCATGGCGGCGGCCAGTGCACACACACCCGCCGCGATCGAGGCGAGCGGGTATAACTTTCTCTGGAAATGATTCATCGGCTGCTCCTTCCTAGGTTTCTTTTCAATTCATGTCGCTAGTTGCGGACTGGATATCCGCTGGCGCGACCCCACCCACCCGCCAAGATCAAAGGCAAGCTATGTGCCAACTCAGCGCGTGGGATTAAAGCACAGAAGGCCCGGTTTCCGCAGCATTTTGATGTTGTTTCTGTGCTACATGGGACCTTGTTTACCTCAGGTGTGACATTCCGCCCCCACCTGTGGGACGAAAGCGCCACAGGCGGGACGGGAATGGGTCCAGGGAGCCTATTTCCTAAAGCAGCCTATGGCGCATCGCCAGCAGCATCAGCTCGACGTCTCCCGAGGTGCGCAGCTTCTGGTTGATCAGCGTGCGGTTATTCGCCACCGTCTTGACGCTTAAGGAAAGGATGCCGGCGATCTGGGTCGGGCCATTCCCGGCCACGAGCAGCTGGAAGATTTCGAACTCGCGGGCGGTGAGCAGCTTCAGCGGGTGATCCTCGCCGGTGAGTTTGGATTGCGCGATGGCCTGGGCGACATCGGCACTGAGGTAAAGCTTGCCGGCCGCCACCTCGACGATGGCCCTGGCCAGCACCTCGGGCGCGCTGCTCTTGGTGACATAACCTCGCGCCCCAAGCTGGATGGCCCGCTCCGCGCGCATGGCATCCTCGTGCATGCTGAAAACCAGGATGCGCGCCGAGGGTTCGCGCGCGATGATGCGGCGGATGGTCTCGAAGCCGCTCATGCCGGGCATGGAGAGGTCGATCACGACCACGTCCGGCATCTCCTTGACGTAGAGCGCGTACGCGCGCTCGCCGCTGTCGGCCTCCGCGACGATCTGCAGCTGCGGCTCCTGCTCGAGCAGACGTCGAAATCCGGAGCGGACGATGGCGTGATCGTCCACCAGCATGAGCTTGATCGGAACCGCACTCACGCCAGCGGCACCTGCGCGAGGATCGTGGTCCCCGCCCCGCGGACGCTGTCAATGCGGCAGATGCCACCCAGTGCGCGCACCCGCTCTCGGATACCGAGCAGTCCGAATCCGCGACCGGCCACCTGCGGGTCGAACCCACAGCCATCATCCCGCACCGTCAGCTCCAGACGTGAGGCCGACCGCCCCGGCGCACCCTCGTGCGCCACCTCGATCTGCACGCTGGCCGCCTGTGCGTGCCGGGAAATGTTGGTCAGGCATTCCTGCACGATCCGGTACAGGGAGATCCCGAGTTCACCCTTGAGTCCGCTCACTTCTTCCGCGACCTTGAGGCTCAAGGCGGCCTGCGGATGGCGCTGGCGGAATGCTCCCGCGAGCTCGCGCAGCGCTGCGCTGAGTCCCAGGCCCTCCAGCGCGCCCGGATGCAGCCGCTTGAGCATGCTGCGCACCATCTGCTTGATGCGCGCGATGGCCTCGACAATTGACTGCACGCTCTCGCGCACCGGCTCGCCGCCGCGATTGCCGATGGCGACCGCGTCGGCGTGGATCGCGGTCACGCACTGCCCGATCTCATCGTGCAGTTCGCGCGCCAGGTACTCGCGCTCCTCCTCCTGCATCTGCATCAGGCGTCGCGTCAGCGAGTGGTTGTCGGCCACGCTGCGCTGGAGCGTCTCCGCCATGTGATTGAACCCGACACTGATGCGCGACATTTCGGCCAGATCGAATCCAGGCAGGCGCGCGCCCAGGTGCCCGCGCTCGATGTCGCCGAGCGCACCCAGGATGTATTCGACCGGACCAAGCGCGCGCGAAACTGCCCACCACACCAGGCTGTTGACCGCCACGAAGAACAGGAACAGCAGCAGCAGCAGGCCGCTCGAGGTGTCCCAGCTCTCATCGATCTCATAGGTCGGATCCGGCTGTATGACCAGTTCGCCAATGGCATGGCCATTGAACGAGACGGTGCGGCGACTGGCCTCCATGGGCGGCGTCGAGGCGCGCACGAGCCAGACAAACCAGAACGGTGCATCCGGCTTGCGATCCCCCGGCAACTCGTTGGTATCGAGCAGATTGCCGTGGCTGTCGTAGAAATTGATGATCAGGTGGCGGACATCGCGCAGTTCCCGCAACTGGAACAGCCGCACGCGATCCTGGAGCACCGCCAGCTGTGCATCGAGGAAGTGGCCGGTCAGATTCATGGTCGAGCGAACTTCCGCCCGCACATCCTGCCGCGCCTGCTCCACGATATAGGCGCCGCCGGCGAACATCATCATGGCGATCAGGAGCGTGATCAGCAGGCACAGTCGCAGCTTGAGGCTGATTCCCACGGCGCGTCGGGACCGGCGCGCGCTTGCGCGCGGCGCCACCGCCCCGGCGATGATGGGGTGATCGGCGAGCGGCAGATTCATGCAGCAATCGTGCGCAAAAAGAATGGCCGGCGCAAATGCCGGCCATTGAATGAGGAATTCCCGGCGTTCGCCGGGAGATTCCGCTGTCTCGAGGAATTATGTCGTCTTCAGGCCTTCAGCGCCCCGGAGGCCTTCGCGATGTGCGTCGCGATGGCATCCATGAGCGGCGGGCTCAGGCAGTCATAGGACTCCAGACCCAGCTCTTTGAACCGGCCGCGTACTTCGCCCATCCTCGACGGGTCGAAACCCTGCTCGATGATGGAGGAGACGAAGGCCGCGAACTGCGGCTCGCACCAGCCCTGTTCGGAGGACAGCTCCGTATGCACGAAGTCCAGGCCGTAGAACGGATGACCCGTGTTCTCGATGCGGCCGAACATGTGCACGCCGCAGCCCTTGCAGGCGTGGCGCTGGATGGCAGCCTTCGGATCCACGACGCTAAGCTTGTCGCCGTTCTGAAGCACGCTGACCTTGTCCTTGCCAACGACCGCAATGACTGAAAAGACCGCTCCTTTGGGCTTCCAGCACTTGGAGCAGCCGCAGGCGTGGTTGTGCGCCGTCTGGGCCTTGACGGCCACCTTGACGGGATTCTGCGCGCACTTGCATGTGAGCGTTCCACCCTGAAAGCCCGGTGTGGCCTTCTTGAAGCCATGGTCGATCACCGGATGAAGTGAAATTGCCATTTTTTACCTCCGATCGCTGATGACGGCTGGCGCGCCGTCGTGAAACCTATTAGTTGATCCATCATCGCCGTAAACAAGTCCCCCGTCACCCGCCGCGTGGTGCGGCGCCCGGCCCAGGTCAGGACGTACCAGTCCGTGGCGATGCATCTTGCGGTATACCGTCTTGCGGCTCAGGTTGAGCCGGACAGCCACGGCGCTGACGTTCCAGTTGCACGTCTCGAGTGTCCGCCGCAGCGCGTCGCATTCGGCACTGCTGAGCACATCGCCGTTGTCCTCATTGGCGCTCGCCGCCGGTTCGGCCTCGGCCGGTGCACGACGGGTACTGCGCGCGCCGGCTTCGAGCCAGTTCTCGTCGAAATCCTCGAGCGTCAGGTAGTCGGACTCGCGCAGTGCCAGCATGGTGCACAAAACATTGCGCAGTTGCCGCAAATTTCCGGGCCACGGGAAGCTTGCCAGGCGCTGCACCAAGGCCTCGTCGATCTGCACCGGCGTGCGCTCGCCCGCCTCGATGCGCAGCAGGCAACGCACCACGTCCGCTGCGTCCTTGCGTTCACGCAGCGGCGGCAGCGTCAGCGAAATCCCATTGAGCCGGTAGTACAGGTCGTCGCGAAACAGTCCCTTGGCGATCATCTCGGCGGGATTGCGGTGCGTCGCGCTGATGACGCGAACGTCGACCGCGACCGCCTTGCTGCCACCGAGCGGCACGACTTCGCGCTCCTCGATGACGGTGAGCAGCCGTGCCTGCAGCGGGATGGGCATGTCGCCGATCTCATCCAGAAACAGCGTGCCACCGTTAGCCTGCAGCACCCGTCCGATATTGCCCTCGCGCGCCGCGCCCGTGAAGGCGCCGGCCTTGTAACCAAATAGCTCGCTTTCGATCAGCAGCTCGGGAATGGCCGCGCAATTGACCGCCACGAAGGGCTTGTCGGCGCGACGGCTGGCATTGTGGATGGCCTTGGCAAGATAGCCCTTGCCCGTGCCGGTCTCGCCCAGCAGCAGCACGGAGATATCGCGATTGAGTATGCGGCGCAATGTCTGGACGTTGCGCATCATGACCGGATCGGAGGTCTCCATGACATCGAGTACGTCCGAGCTGTTGCGCGTGCCGACGATCACCGATTTGGGGACGTGCCGAAACTCATCGGCCGGGGGCTGCACGACCGCGAACAGGCTGCGATGGCCGGTACGAGCCGACAGCGGCTCCGGCCTGAAGCCGTGGCGCATGCTCATCTGTAGCACCAGGGCGAGCGGCGCATCGATGACAGTCGCCAGCGAATGACCGCAGAGCGATTTGTGATCGGCGTACCCGAGCATCTCGAGCGCACTGCGATTGGCGCCCATGATGGTGCCGGACTCATCGAAGGCGAGCACACCTTCACCCGGCGTACTCACGAACTCGGCAAAGCGATGGAAGCGCAGCGCAAAATAAGGCTTGCAGGCCTGCAGCAGCGCGCGGTTCTCGATGTTCTGCGCGGCAATCTCCACCAGCGCCAACGTGTGGGTCTGGGCACCGGTGGAGCAACCGGAGATGTCCAGCGCCGCGATGATGCGGCCCTGCATGTCGAAGATCGGCGCCGCCGAGCAGGTGAGGTCCGTGTTCTGCACCAGGAAGTGATCGGTGCGGTGAATGACGATTGGCTGGCGCGTCATCAGGCAGGTGCCCATGCCGTTGGTGCCGAGCTCCTGTTCGCTCCAGATCGCGCCCTCGCGAAAGCCGCTGCGGCGCGCGGTCATCGAAAAGGCCGGGTCGCCCACATAGCTGAGGATGACGCCATCCTGATCGGTGAGCATGATGCCGTACTGTGTGTGCGCCATCTGGCGCGACAGTCCCAGCATCTCGACACGCGCAATCGGGAGCACCGCGCCGATGCGCTCGCAGCGCGACTCGAGTTCGCTGCGTTCGACGATGACGGGTTTCTTGACCTGTTGCGGATCGAGCGAATAGGTGGATAGGCAGCGACTCCATGAACGGCGCACCACCTGGCCGATGGTGGTCGCTTCGGCAATACCGTTCACCGTCGACTCGATGAGCCGCGCGTGACCTTGACTGTCCAGTCTCAATCGCATGTTCCCCTCCGGCATCCGTCTTCCGCCGACGCACGCAGGCCGTCGGATTTTCTTTTTTTGTTCGTCAGCAGTTGCCCCGTTTGCTTTGGGGGCGGCCGCTCCGCGTACATCTGTCGGGGGTATTATGACATCAGGCCGCAGCCTGAAACGCGGCGTACAACATCTTACAGCAGCGCGACAACGGCCGGTAGGCATAGCTTCAGAACCGGATCACGGATCGGATCACCTTGCCCTCGTGCATGAGATCAAAGGCGTTGTTGATCTCATCCAGAGGCAGCACTTCGGTGATCATCTCATCGATCCTGATTTCGCCGGCCAGGTAGCGTTCGACGAATCCGGGTAACTGCGAGCGACCCTTCACGCCGCCAAATGCCGAGCCGCGCCACACCCGTCCCGTGACCAGCTGGAACGGACGCGTGCGGATCTCCTCGCCCGCCCCAGCCACGCCAATCACTACCGACTCGCCCCAGCCTTTATGACAGCACTCGAGCGCGGCACGCATGACGTTGACGTTGCCGATACATTCGAACGAATAGTCTGCACCACCATCGGTCATATCAATGATGACCTGCTGTACCGGCCCATCATGATCTTTTGGATTGATGCAATCCGTGGCGCCCAGCACGCGTGCCATCGAGAATTTTTCCGGGTTGTTATCGACGGCGATGATGCGCGCTGCCTGCGCCATGACGGCGCCCTGCACCACTGAGAGGCCGATGCCGCCGAGGCCAAACACGGCCACGGTGGATCCCGGTGTCACCTTCGCGGTGTTGAGCACGGCGCCGATGCCCGTCGTGATACCGCACCCGAGCAGGCACACCTTGTCCAGAGGCGCCCGGAGGTTGATCTTCGCCACCGAGATCTCCGGCAGCACGGTGTATTCGGAGAATGTGCTCGTGCCCATGTAGTGCAGGATCGGCTTGCCGTTCAGCGAAAAACGGGTAGTACCGTCGGGCATCAGTCCCTTGCCCTGGGTCGCGCGGATTTTCTGACAGAGATTGGTTTTGCCCGACCGGCAGAATTTGCATTCGCCGCATTCGGGCGTATAGAGCGGAATCACGTGATCGCCCGCCTTCACACTGGTCACTCCGACTCCAACGTCCTGCACGATGCCGCCGCCCTCATGCCCGAGGATCACCGGAAAGGTTCCTTCCGGATCCTTGCCGGACAAGGTGAAGGCGTCGGTGTGGCAAACGCCGGTGGCGACGATCTTGACCAGCACCTCGCCGGCCTTCGGACCAGAGACCTGGATCTCTTCGATCGTCAGCGGCTTGCCCGCAGCCAGGGCGACTGCAGCCTTGGACTTCATGTGTCCTGCCTCCGTGGCTTTGTTGTTGGCGTGACGGGCTCAGGCAGTGTTTGCAGCCCCTGTGCCATTTCTTGGGGCAGAGGAAATCGCTTCCAATTCAAATTGTTAAAGAACACTTCGGACGCGGCACCGAAACTTCCGCCGAAGGGCAGAGTCGGGCTCGCCACATCCTTGTGACACAACTGACACAGACAAAGTATTTGAAAGGAGTCCCCCGGCCGTCGGCGGCCGGGGGTGGTTCCCAAGAACGCAGCGTGGCTTACTCGTCCGGCGGCGGCGGCGGCGGCGGCGGCGAACCGAACTTGTACTTCGGATCGCCGTCATAGGCGGAGCGCACCCAGGCCAGGATCTTCCACAGCTCATCAGCCGTCGGGATCAGCCCGCCGAACGGGGGCATCGGCGCCACGACGTTTTCGCGTCCGCGGCGCGTATAACCCTTGGCCTGCAGCGCGACACTGCCGAGGGTCACCAGTCGGAACAGCGTGTCATCGTCGCCGTTGTAGACCCAGACATCGTTAATGATCGGCGGGCACATGCCGCCGCCCCCTGTGCCGCCATGACAGCCGTTGCAGCTGTAGTTGAAGAACAGCTTGTGGCCTTCCTCGGTGATGGCCTTATTGTCGTCGCTATACGGATTCTTGAGCGTGCCTTTTGCGGCAGCCGCCTCAAACTGTACCGGCGTCTGTCCCGCCGCAGCACCTCCGGCAGCCGCAGCGGGTGCTGGCGCCGCCGCGGCCGCCGCCGCTGGCGTGGCAGGCGCTGCCGCAGCCTGTGCCAGCGACGTCGCCGCTAGTGCGAATGTCGCCAGAACTCCCATCAAACCTTGTCGTAGCACATCGTCCTCCTTCAGCTGGAACTCGTCCCGGCAGCCGGGGACGGCTGCTCGAGTAACTTGATGACCGCATCATTACCTTTGTCGCGCGCGATGCCGAGAGCGGTTTTTCCGTTCTCATCCTTTGCCGATGTGTCGGCGCCAGCTTTGATCAGCAGGCTCGCCAGATCCGCTTCATTGGCGGCCGCCGCGATCATGAGCGCTGTGATGCCGCCCGTGTTGCGCGCATTGACATCGGCACCGTGATCGAGCAGCGCCTTGGCGGAACGGTCCGAACGACCGGCCACCGCGAGCATGAGCGGCGTATAGCCGCTGCCGATGCGTTGATTGACATTGGAACCGGCCTTCACGAGCGCGACCACGGCGATATCCTTGCCATACTCTGATGCGACGCCGAGCGGCGTGAGACCGGCCGGATTTTTGGCGTTGATGTCAGCCTTGTGGCTGACGAGATATTCAACCAGACCGCCATCATCGATCCACGCTGCGGTCATGAGCGGCGTCCAGCCATCGCCATCGGGCCGACCCACATCGGCATTGTGCTCGACCAGATAAGCCACCATGTCGGCCGACTTGATGCGAACCGCGTTGGTAAGCGGGGTATTGCCCTGCGGATCGCGCGCATTGATGTCGGCGTGCTTTTTCTCGACCAGGTAGCTGACGCGCACCGGATCCCCGGCGATCACGGCGTTGTTGAGTTCGATACTGGGCTTGGAACCATGGGCCAGCCAGTCATCGAGCATCGCAATCGTGACGTTCTGGATGGCAGGACCGTGATACTGCGGTTTGCCGGCCGGCTTGTAAGGACCATGTGACGGCAGATCGCCATCGATGATGCAGTCCTCGCACTTGACGAGCGGGACACCGTATTCAACCAGGATGGCGTGGATCTTGTCCTTCTGCTGCCGGACAGCGGCCTCGATCTGATCGCGGAACTCGCGCTTTTGCGTGCGCACCGCCAGGGTCATGTCGAATTCCATCGGCACGTCATCTTCCATCAGATTCACGGGCTGTACCGTGATCGGCGCGTGCTTCATCGCCTTGTAGTAACCGGCGAAGGGTCCCCACACTGCCGCCAGATCCAGCGTCCCATCGACCACCTGCTTTACCTGGTAGACCGGCTCATCTTCCGGATTGGTGTCGGAATCATGGCTCAGGTAATGAATCACGGTGTTGTTGCGCACGTCGTGTTCATCCAGTGCCTCGCGGATCGCCGAGGTCTGGTAGACGCCGATCTTGAGCGTCTTGAGCCGCGGGTCGTCTAAATTCTTGAAGTCCAGATTGCGATCCGTGCGCGAGGCCAGCACAAACGTCGACCGATACAACGGTGAGGTGCTCAGGACGCCTTCGGCATCGCCGGGAAGATCCAGCATCAGGTCGCAATTGTCAGAGTTGAGTGTCTGTCGCGTCAATCCGCGCTCGATGCCTGGGCGGTAGTAATACACCACATTGGTGCCCAGCTCGTCGGCAATGACCTGCGCAATCTTCTGTTCGTAGCCTTCGCCTCGATTGTTCGAAAAGGGCATGTTGCCCGGGTCGGCGCAAACGCGTAACGGAGCCATGGGCGCCGCACCCATCGCCGCGCCGGACAGTCCGAGCAGCATCGCGGAAACGCTCAAGGGGATGGTGCCGTTCATAATGTCATCCTCGATCTTAGTTCTGTTGCCTTAAGACTGCCGCGCATGGAGAAGCGTTCAATTCGTAGGAAATGGCCGACTCAGGCGGCGGAGCCGCGTGGTGGCCCCCCAATAAAAGGCGCCCGATGTCTTTTCAGACATCGGGCGCCAGTATCAACCAGAAAGTCTCAAATTGTCGTTATTCGACTCGGAACGTGTAGAGCGTGCCACCCATCGGGATCTTGTCCAGGTTGGCCGCCTTGGTCATCGCAGTCGCGCCGATTGCGCCGAACTTGTCGCTCAGATCCAGACCCGCCGTCACCGGCAGTCCGATCCAGCCACCGATGCCACTCCAAACGGAGATGTACTCTTTGCCAGCAACCTTGTAGGCAATCGGGTTGCCGATAATGCCGGAGCCAAGACGTCGCTCCCACAGGACCTTGCCGGTCTTGCGGTCCACAGCGCGGAAGTTGCCCTGCAGATCGCCGTAGAAGGCCAGACCGCCGTCGGTTACGAGCGCACCACCCCAGTTCGGATACGGATCCGGGATTTCCCAGACCGTCTCACCGGTCAGCACGTTGAACTTCTTGAACTTGCCGGTAACCCCTGGCTTTTCAGGATACATGTACACGTTAGCAAACACGTACACGGTTCCCTGCTGGGTGTGCGAGCGCTGTTGCGGCTCGTCTTCCATGCACCAGTTGTTGGTCGGGCAATAGGCCATGCCGGGCTCGGTCGGATCGATCGCGCACGGCTGCTGGTCCTTGCCACCCATCGCCGAGGGGCAGGCCTGCGTGTTGCCATTCGGCAGCAACGGCGAATGCTCGTACACTTTGACCGGGCGGCCGGTCTTCATGTCGATCTTCTCGGCCCAGTTGGTCGTGACGTACTTGTTCGCACGCAGCAGCGTGCCATCCGCACGATCCAACACATAGGCAAAGCCGTTGCGGTCAAAGTGGATCAGCACTTTGTGCATCTTGCCGTCGACGGTGAGGTCTTCGAGCATGTTCTCGTTGATGCCGTCATAGTCCCACTGATCGAACGGCGTCATCTGGTAGACCCAGGCGACTTCACCGGTATCGATATTGCGGGCGAATATGCTCATCGACCACTTGTTGTCCCACTTGCCGCTGTTGCACTCCTGCTGAGTCTTGTCGCCGCAGCGATAAGACGGGCTCCACAGCCCAGGATTGCCCGACGAGGTGTAGACGAGCTTCAGCTCTGGGTCATAGCTGTAGAAGCCCCACTGTGCACCACCGCCGCGCTTCCACTCATCGCCAGGATACGTGCTGATGCCGAGGTCTTTGCCGGCAGTGCCGTATTCCGGATGCGCCTTGTTGGTGTTGGAGGTGAGTCCCACATCCTTATCGCTACCCGTGGCGTAGAACTCCCACACCTTCTTGCCGTCAGCCAGGTTGTAGGCATCGAGACGGCCGCGGGCTGCGAACTCGTCGCCGCCGAAGCCGATGATGACCTTGCCATTGGCAATGATCGGAGCAGGCGTGATCGTCTCGCCCTTATCCGGCCACGCGTCCTTGACGACCCAGTCCTCTTTGCCGGTCTTCGCATCCAGGGCGACAACGAAGCCGTCCAGGGTCGCGAATACCAGCTTGCCATCGGCATACGACAGACCACGGTTGACCGTGTCGCAGCACGCACGTGCCACTGCGGACTCGTCACGATCGGTTGATTTGTTGTAATGCCAGATCTGCTGAGGCTGATCCGGGTTGGTGAGATCGAGAGCCTGGACGATGTTCGGCCAGCCACTCTCCATGTACATCATCGTCTTGCCATCGACCACTACGACCAGCGGCTGGCCCTCGTGGCCGCGCAGCGTGCCGCTCGACTGCGACCAGATCATCTGCAGCTTGCTGACGTTGGTCGTGTTGATGTCTTTGAGCTTGCTATGCCGGGTCAAAGCCTCGTCACCGCCTGGCGCCGCCCAAAGATTTGGGTCCTTCGCGCGGTCGGCCACCTCATCCGCGATCGTCGCACTGGAGATCGCGGTGAGTGCCATCGCGGCACAAAATATCCCCACCCTACTCCTCAATACGGATTCCATACGCTGTTCTCCTCCTAAATCGCATCAAGTCTTGTATTCCGCCAGCACTTTTGTCGGAGTGATAGCGGGGATTATCAGCTGAAACTTAAGCACTCGCCGTGCCAGTCCGATTTACGAAAGAAAGGCTCTATTTATCATCATCTTATAGAGCTGACGTCACACCCCCGAGCGGCCCGCCTACTTTTAGTCGGGTCGGACTCGCCACACGAGTGTGCCGTAATTGACCCAACCCCCTCGTATTTCGCTTGTCTACCTGACCCCCCGGTCACGGTAGATCCGGAGCCGGATGTTAGGCCGATTTTTTCCCGATGGCCAGCAGGTTTTTTTCCCGTTGAGGCACCTTCATGGTGCGTCAGAGCAGGCTTTTGGCGTGATGCGCGAGATGATCCGCGATGAAAGTCTGGATGAACCAGTAGGAATGATCGTAGCCCTCTTGCCGGCGCAGGTTCAGCGCCTGGCCCGATGCGGCCGCCGCGGCCTCCAGCGCCTCCGGGTGCAGTTGTTCGGCCAGAAACTGATCCGCCTGGCCCTGATCGATCAGGATGTGGCCAGGGTAGGCCCGGCGGCGCATCAGCAATGATGCATCCCACTGCTCCCACTGCGCCGTGTCGGCTCCCAGATAATTACCGAAGGCTTTCTTGCCCCACGGCACCGCGACCGGGTTGCAGATCGGCGCGAACGCCGACACCGACTGCCACGCGGTGGGATTGCGTAACGCGGTGACCAGCGCACCGTGTCCACCCATCGAATGGCCGAAAATCCCTCGCCGCCCGGCGATGACGGAGAAGTTCTTTTCAATGAGTGCGGGCAACTCCTCGCTGACGTAGCTGCCCATGTGATAGTTGGTCGACCAGGGCGCCGCCGTGGCGTTGATGTAGAAGCCGGCACCGACGCCGAAATCCCACGCGGCCGAATCCCCCGGAATATTGAGCCCGCGGGGGCTCGTGTCGCAGGCCACCAGTGCCAGCCCGTACTCCGAGGCCAGGCGCAGCGCGCCGGCCTTGATGATGAAAGTCTCTTCGTTGCAGGTCAGGCCGGCCAGATAATAGAGAGCCGGCACCTTGGTGCGCGCGGCCTGCGGCGGCAGGTACACCGCAAAGCGCATGTCGCTCTTGATCGACTCCGAGGCATGCGAGTAGATACTGATACGACCGCCAAAACAGGCTTGATCGCTGCGGCGCTGCAGGCTCATGGATGACTTTGCTCCCGGAGGTCCGATAGGGACGCCCGAGTGTATCAGAGCGCTCAATGCTCTCTAGTGCCGTCTCCAGTGCCTTCCCTAATGCGCGATGACATTGCTCAGCAGCACGGGCCGGCCCACGTAGTAGTCGGGTAACACGCGTTTGAGATTCTCGATCTTGGGCAGGTCATTGAAGACGATGTACGGATAAGTCGGGTTGTGGACCAGGAAATCCTGGTGGTAATCCTCCGCGGGATAGAAACCGGGCAGGCTGTCGACGCGCGTGACGATCGGCCGCGCGAATGCGTGCGCCTGCTCGAGCTGCGCGATGTAGGCTTCGGCGATGCGCTTCTGTTCGGGATCGCTATAGAAAATCTCCGAGCGGTACTGCGAGCCCACATCCGGTCCCTGGCGATTGAGCTGCGTCGGGTCGTGCGCCACCGAGAAGAACACTCGCAGGATCTCGCCGTAGGAAACCTGCGCGGGATCGAAGCTGATCTGCACGGATTCGGCATGGCCGGTGCTGCCGGTACTGACATTGCCGTACTCGGCCGTGCCCTTAGCCCCGCCGGCGTAACCCGATACCACGCGACGCACGCCGCGTACATGTTCGAAAACACCCTGCACACCCCAGAAGCAGCCGCCGGAGAGCACCGCGGTCTGCCCCGGGCCCGCAACCTTCGGACTGTCAACGGCGGGGGCGGCGATGAGCGCCGCCTGCTCGGCGGCGGGCACGCGCCACGACGCCAGCAAACCGGCGGCCAGCAGCAGCAGTGCTCCCGCGAGTGCGATCCGAATTGTGGTCATGGGAACGGCTCCTTTACTCATCACTCATATCGGGACGTGCGTCGGCGCCTCAAGCGCGCACGACGAAACTGAGGGCCACCGAATTCATGCAGTAGCGCAAACCCGTGGGCTTCGGACCATCAGCAAATACGTGCCCGAGATGCGCATCGCACAGGCGACAGGCGATCGCGTCGCGCACATCGCCGAAAGTGCGGTCGGTCTTGGTGAATACATTGTGTGCCGAGATCGGCTGCCAGAAGCTCGGCCAGCCGGTACCCGAGTCGTATTTGGTTTTCGAATCGTAGAGCGCAGTGCCGCAACAGATGCAGCGATAGAGGCCATCGGCGTGGTTGTAGGTGTAGGGGCCGGTGCCCGCGTATTCGGTGCCTTCGCGCCGGGTCACCTGGTAGGCCAGCGGCGGGAGCTGGCTGCGCCACTCCGCGTCGCTCTTGACCACTTTCGCCAGCGTAACGATGCCGGTGCTCTTGCCCGAGGCCGCAAAGTTCTCGATCACCACCGTGTCGGCTGCGCCGCCGGCGGCGAGCGACCAACGGCCGAGGCACGCGCCGGAGACCACCGCGGCCATGCCCTGGATGAGCACAGCGCGGCGCGACGGTATCAAAGGACTCGGGTTGGACATCGTCAGCTCCCGCGGCCACGCGCCCACCGCGTGCCTTCTCAGACTGTAATTCGTCCGCCCGGCCGGAAAGGTTTCACCAGATTCCGGTGTTGGGCATCGATGCCCACGGTTCCTTCGGCGGCAGACGTGAACCCTTCTGCAGCAGTTCGATCGATATCTGGTCGGGCGAGCGCACGAAGGCCATGTGGCCGTCGCGCGGCGGACGGTTGATCGTCACACCATGCTTGATGAGGCGTTCACAGGTCGCATAGATATCGTCCACCTCGTACGCCACGTGACCAAAGTTGCGTCCGCCCGCGTACGACTCCGGATCCCAATTATAGGTGAGTTCAATCTGCGCCGCCTCGTCGCCGGGCGCCGCCAGAAACACGAGGGTAAAACGGCCCTTTTCGTGTTCCATTCGGCGAACTTCATGCAGCCCCAGGGCGTCACAGTAAAAGGCGAGCGAGCTCTTCAGATCGGCTGCGCGCACCATGGTGTGGAGATATTTCATGAGTCACGCGATCCGTAATCAATAAGTTTTGGATTGGCAATCATTAGGCTATAATATTTTCTTCAAGTTCAACCAAGGTCGGTCACCAGGCCATTCTTCGGCCCAGCCGGCCAGGCAGTCAACACTGATGCCATCACACCGTCCAGGAATCGCCCTCCTCGCACTGCTGGGCGCAGGCTTCACATCACAGGCCAACGCCCCGGTCCGCCCGCCGGCTATGCGTGCCGCGGTGGTCCCCGGCGCGGCGCAACTGCATGCGTTCGGGGGTCGCGGTGCCTCATCCGGGCCGGCTGATGCGAGCGGCAAGCTGGACGCGGCGCTGGCTGATATAGCCAGGCACGCGGCCGGGGTGCGCCCCGACCACGCGCTCGAGGATCTGCGCGCGCTGAACCCGGCCGTGCGCTTCAGCCGCGCCGCTGCATCCGGAGCGCCGATGGTGGCGATCGATGCGGTGACGCGCGGCAATCCGGATGAGCTGCGACGCGCGCTCGAAAATCTCGGGCTCGAACGATCGGCGGTATACACCAACGATGTGGGTGGCTGGCTGCCCGTGGCGCAGCTTGCCGCCGCAACGGGACGGGCGGAACTGCACGCAATGCGTGCGGCCATGATGCGCACTCGCGCCGGCGCCGTGACCTCGCAGGGTGACTTTGCGCAGGGCAGCGCGGCCCTGCGCCAGGCTCATTCGAGCCTGACGGGCTCGGGTGTCACGGTCGGTGTGCTGTCGGACAGCTTCAACTGTTATGCGCAATACGAGCAGGCGGGTAGCGGCGTGCCCGCATCAGGACTCAATGGTTTCGCCCCCAACGGCATTCTCGCGGATGCCCAAACGGATGAATCCACCGGCGATCTGCCCTCCACGGTGACAGTGCTTGAAGAGGCTGATTGCCTGAATTACGGCGCCCCCACTAACCTGCCCTTTACGGACGAGGGCCGTGCCATGCTGCAGATCGTGCACGATGTCGCGCCCGATGCCGCGCTCGCCTTCAATACAGCCGATAACACCGAGGCGGATTTCGCCACGGGCATCGGCAAGCTGGCCAGCAGTGCCGGCGCAAAGGTCATAGTTGACGACACCGTCTACTTCGATGAGCCCTTTTTCCAGGACGGCATCCTCGCACAGGCCATCGACACGGTCGAAAGCCAGGGCGTCTCCTACTTTTCCGCGGCCGGCAACAATGGCGTCGCCTCCTACGACAACGTCGCGCCGATATTCCCAGTGCAGTCGACGATTGCGCCCAATGCGGGCGAATTCCTGCTCAACTTCGACCCGACCGGGGCAACGACCACCACCGCGCTGTCGGTGACGATTCCAGCGCTGGTCCCGGGCGAATTCCTGGCGCTCGTGGTCGAATGGGATCAGCCCTACGTGACGGGCGCGCCGCAGAGCGGCGGCGCCACCAGCCAGATCGACCTCTGTGCCACCGGCGGTAATGCCGGCGACCCGATCATCATCGACGTGGATGGCAATCCGGTCACCTGCACCGGCCTCAACCAACTCGGCGTCGATCCCGTGGACATCCTGATCATCGGCAACCCCGCGAACGCCACTGCCAACACCGCCGTTGAAACGCTCAACGTCTCGATCGGTCTGGGCGCCGGCTCACTGGCGCCCGGCCGCATCAAACTCGCGCTCGATGGCGATGGCGCGCCCATCGTCATCAATGCCACCTTCGCCGCCGACACCCCGACGCTGCAGGGACACGCGAGCGCCACCGGCGCCATGGCGGTCGGGGCTGCGTTCTTTCCGGGCACGCCGCGCTGCGGTGTCACGCCCGCGGTGCTGGAAGTGTATTCATCACGCGGCGGAGAGCCGATCCTGTTCGATGTCAATGGCAATCGGCTGGCCTCGCCCGAGATGCGCGTCAAGCCGGATGTGGTCGGTCCCGACGGCGTCAACACCACTTTCTTCGGCTACACCCTGGCGAGTGATGGCCTCAGCGATGGCAGTACGGTCAGCGAGTGCGGCAACGATGCGAGTTATCCCAACTTCTTCGGCACCTCGGCAGCGGCGCCCCATGTTGCCGGCGCTGCGGCGCTGCTACTGCAGTCCAATCCAGGCGTGACGCCGACGCAGATTTATCAGGCGCTGGAGATCAGCGCCGCCGCGATGGGATCGACGATTCCCAATGACGACTCGGGGTACGGCTTCGTGCGCGCGGAGCTGGCCATCGCACACCTGCCGACGGCCACGGTCACACCCCCCACCAGCAGCGCCAGTCATGGCGGCGGCGGATTCGACTGGGCGTGTCTGCTGCTGCTCGGCGCGTTGACGACTCTGCGCCTGCACGCGCTCAGGGTTGCTCGGTTGAGAGCACGACCGTCGCGGTTCCCGTAGCCACCGCCTCGGCTGGGTGGCCCGCGGCAATCCAGGCGTCGAGGCCGCCAAACAGCGGGCGCACCCGCTTGAATCCGTGCGCGGCCAGCACCCGGGCCACGTGAGCCGCCGAGGCTTCATTGGGACAGGTGCAATAGAGCACGATCTCGCGGTCGCGCGGCAGATGCTTTAGATGCGAGGCCACCTCCTGCAGCGTGATCGATATCGCGCCGGGCACCTGGCGCGGCTCGAGCGCCCGGGCGGTGGCCGAACGGACATCCACGATCACCGGCGATCCGCCCGCCTCGATGAGCGCATAGAGTTCGGCCACGCTGATGCGAGCCATGCGCAACCGCTGAAAGAACCGGCGGCGTTGCCACCACTTCCAGGCGATGTAGGCCGCCAGCAGCACCGCAAGGGCCGTGCCGGCCATTGCGGCCACGTGCTGCGCGTGCGGCATCAGCAGCTGGATCTGGGGCTTGAGCAGCGCGCCTGCGGTCAGGATCAGTCCCACCCAAAGCACGGCGCTGATGCTGCTCAGGAGCAGGAAGCGCGGCCATGCCATGCCGGTGGCGCCGGCCAGCGGCGGCGCGATGATGGACAATCCCGGCACGAACTTCGCGAATATGATGGCTCCGGGCCCCCAGCGTTCGAAGCGCAGTTGTGTCTGGCTGACGCAGGAGTCGGGATTGAGGGAGATGCGGCAGAGCGTCTTCATGACCCGGCTGCCAAAAAACCGTCCGGCCAGGTACCACCCCAGGTCGGGAATCAGGCAGGCCAGCGAAGCGCCGACGAATAACTCGAGGCCGAACAGGCTGTTATCTGCCGCGAGTGCACCGGCTACGACCAGAGTCGGTACCGCAGGCACGGGCAGCCCGATCTGATCGAGCAGGACATTGACCACCACGATGCCGACGCCCCAGCCACTCGACAGCGAAACCAGTAGCTGCGGCATGCGGCTAGGCGCCTGTCTGGGTATTCGCGCTTTCCTGCAGCACGCGGTGCACGAACTGCACGCAGATTGAACCCTCGCCGACCGCCGAGGCGACACGCTTGACGCTGCGGGAACGCACATCGCCGGCGGCAAAAACGCCGGGAAGACTGGTCTCCATCGAGTGGGGCGCGCGTTCGAGCGGCCAGCGCGCGGCCGAGAGCGCCGGCGCATCCAGGTCCGGGCCGGTTTTAACGAAGCCGTCCTCATCGAGCGCCACGCAGCCCTTGAGCCAGGGCGTGTTAGGCGCGGCGCCCGTCATTACGAACATGTGACCGATGGGGTGCTCCTCGCGCTGGCCGTCGGCACTGCAGACCCAGCCCAGTCGCTCGAGCCGATCGGACCCTTCCACATGCGTGATCTGCGTCTGCGCATGCAGCTGAATGTTGCCTGTCTCCTGGATGCGGCGAATCAGATAATTCGACATGCTTTCGGCCAGCCCCTTGCCGCGTACCAGCAGGTGCACACGGCGGCAGTCGCGCGCCAGATAGACGGCCGCCTGGCCGGCGGAATTGCCGCCGCCGATGATCGCGATGTCCTCCCCCTGGCAGAGCTTCTGCTCCAGGGCGGTCGCCGCGTAGTACACGCCCGTGCCCAGGAAACGCGACAGGTTCTCGACCTCCAGCTTGCGGTACTGCGCGCCCGATGCGATCAGCACGCTGCGGCCGCGCAGCACCTTGCCGTCGGCAAGTTCGATGCTGTAAGGCCGCTGCGTGCACGTCAGCTCGACGGCATCCGCCGCCACGCTGAGCGCCGCCCCGAATTTCTGCGCCTGCGACAGCGCACGGCCCGCCAGCGCGCGCCCGGAGATGCCGGTCGGAAATCCCAGATAGTTTTCGATTTTCGAGCTGGTGCCGGCCTGCCCTCCCGGCGCGGTGGTCTCCACCACGCGCACGTTCAGGCCCTCCGAGGCGCCATAGACGGCGGCCGCGAGTCCGGCCGGACCGGCGCCGATGATCAGCAGGTCGTAGATGCGGCTGTCATCGACCTGTGGATTCAGTCCCAGGCACTCGGCCAGATCGTGATTGCTGGGATTGCGGAACATCTGCGCGGCGCGGCACACGACCACGGGCATATCGGCCGCGGTCAGGTGGAAGCGCTCGAACAGCGCCGCCGTGTCCGGATCAGTCTCGATGTCGACGTCATGAAACGGCTGCCCGTTACGGGTCAGGAACTCGCGCAGTCGCAGCGAATCGGCCGAGTGGCGCGAGCCGAGCAGCGTGATCTCGCCGCTATTGCTCTGGATCAGCGCCACGCGCCGCAGGATGAAGGCACGCATGAGCAGCTCGCTGAGCTCCGCATCGGTCTGTATGACGTCGCGGATCTGCCCGGAATCGAGCGCGATGGCGTTGCCGGGCCGTCGCACCCGCAGCGTCGTCTGCGCCGAGCTGCCGCGCAGCGTACTCATCTCACCGCTGAAGTCCCCCGCTGTCAGCAGGTACAGCAGCTGCCCCTCGGTCTGATCGGGCAGTAGAATTTCTATGCTGCCCGACAGTACGACGAACACTTTGAGCTGCCGGTTGCCAGGTTCGGCGAGCACCTCGCCGTGGCGGATCTCGACGCGCTGGCCGTGCGCCTCCAGGCGCGCGATCTGCGCGTCGCCGAGCTTGGGGAACATCTGCTCGCGCCGTTTGCGCAGCAATTCGCTTACCACGATCTGCCCCCCGGTGCACCGCTCAACGCAGCTCCATCACCAGCTCATCGACGTAGCACCAGCTCCAGTCCTCACCGGGCTCGATGGAGGTCACGATCGGATGCTGCGTGGCATGGAAATGCTTGGTAGCGTGGCGATTCTTCGAGTCGTCACAGCAGCCCACGTGACCACAGGTGCGGCACAGCCGCAGGTGCACCCAGGTATCGCCCATCTTCAGGCATTCCTCGCAGCCATTGGTGTTCGGCTTGGCCGTCTTGACTGCGCTCAGATGTTTGCAACGCGTGCTCATGCGGCCGCACGCTATCACTTGGCGCGCGGCTCCGCAAAATGGCACGACTTCATGGCACAATCCAGACATGAGCCGCGAGCATCCGTTTGAATTGACGCCACCTATCGGGGCGACCGACCACCTGCTCGGCGAGGCTCATGCGCCGGTGTCAGTGGTGGAGTACGGCGATTTCGAATGTCCCAACTGCAAGCAGGCGGCGCCGGCGGTGAAGCTGCTGCTGGATCGCTTCCCGGGGCGCATCAGCTACGCCTTTCGCCATTTTCCGCAGGAGGAAGTGCATCCCCATGCGCTGCTCGCGGCGGAGGTGGCGGAAATCGCCTCGGCGCAGGGCAAGTTCTGGCCGATGCACGACCTGCTGTTCGAGAACCAGCTGCATCTGAAGGGACCGAATCTGCGCGGCTACGCCGAGCGCCTGCAGCTCGACATGGCCCGCTACTCGGCCGAACTCGACGATCACATCTACCTGCAGCGTGTTCGCGAGCACGCCCAGAGCGGCCGCAACAGCGGCGTTCGCGGCACTCCCGGCTTCTTCGTCAATCGAGCCATCCAGGATGTGTCCTTCGGCATGCACCGCCTGTTCGAGGCCGTCGAAGCCGCCCTGCACCACCGCTAACGAGTCCAGGGCGCGGCCAGTTCCGTTTCGATTCCAAAGCGCTCGATGGCACTGGCCACACTGACGCGATCCACATCGCCGCGGCGCGCCGCCGCGTCCAGCGCCGCAACGACAATGTGCTCGCGATCGACCTCGAAGAAGCGCCGCAGTGCCGATCGCGTATCGCTGCGACCGAAGCCATCCGTGCCGAGCACCGTTAGACCCGCCCCCAGATAGGGCCCGATCAATTGCGGATAGGCGCGCACATAGTCGCTGGCCGCAATGATGGGTAAGTCTCCCGGCAGGCATTGCTCGAGATGCGATTCACGCGGCCGTTCGCGCGGGTGCAGGCGATTCCAGCGCGCCACCTCGGCCGCCTCGCGCGCGAGTTCGCTGAAACTCGTGACGCTCCAGATCTCGCTGGACACATGAAACTGTTCGGCCAGCAGCGCTGCCGCGGCGATGACTTCGCGCAGGATGGCGCCCGAACCGAGCAGCCGCACGCTGGCAATGGCCCTCTCGGCCCCCTCGGCC
>Ga0182030_10002185_pt1 | contig 41359 bp, 40 predicted proteins | sample 812S3MmetaG_FD_121299 | JGI IMG/M metagenome (GOLD analysis project Ga0182030, IMG submission 121299) | Permafrost microbial communities from Stordalen Mire, Sweden - 812S3M metaG (Illumina Assembly) | ecosystem: Environmental > Terrestrial > Soil > Wetlands > Permafrost | place: Sweden...
AAACGATTGAAAACGCATTCCCTCGGGGGCTAAAGCCCGATATTTCATGGGCCCGTCAGGCGGCGTGGCTAAAGCCGCGCCCTTTCAAAACACGGCCAAAAGAGCTTGTTCAGAGCTTCCTTAAACGCTGATTCGGCGCGAGATGGATTGTGTGCGAGGAACAGGACAGTTACGGTTCGCAGTCTATCTGCACCTCTATCATCCTGATCGCCGTTTGCAGTGGCCAGCAGATAGGGTCAGTTGCCCTCCGATTCAAAAGCTGCGCCTGCGTCTGATGTTCTCGTGCCCTGCAACGCGTTTACCTGGACGTCTGGTGCACGAAGGGCCCTGAGCGCCGGTTACATCCGAGATGCTGTCACACTGAAGCACGCGAACGGGGCGCCGGATTCGGCAATGTGCTCATCTTCTGTCGAACCAATCAAGGCATTGCGCGAAAAGTAGAGGGTGTACTGAGTTCTTAGCGCGGATAGTCGTGGTCAACAGCGTTCTTGAGCTGCTTGAAGAGCGGAACATCAGGGCTGGCAAGGCCGCCCTCCTCGGTGCGCAACCACACCTGGGTGCCCGGCCCCTCCCTGCTGGTCATGACAACCTTGAGTAAGTCGTCCGGAAAACCGGCTTCGCCGCCGAACATCACGCCGGTTCCCGTCGGATGCTGTTGCTGTCCGGGATTGGGATTGCCCAGCGGGCCGGAATTGGGCGCGCCAACGCTCCCGCCGACCTTGCCTTCCGCTATGCGGCCGGTGCGCACCACAAAAATCAGCTCCGCATCCGACCGGTCTGGGGTAAGAACATAGCGTCCCCAGTCGCGCAGCGCGTTCTGCACGGCGACGATGGCGTCACGATCAGCAGGCAGCAGGCCAGGCGTGGAGAGGTCGCCATCCATCGACTCCACCCACACGTAGCGGGCGGCGTTGAAGATGGCGGGGACGCTGTGCTTTTTCTTGCCCTGGTTTTGCGCGAAAGCCAACGTGGGCAGGAGCACAAGTGCAAGAAGCAGGGTTGATTTCATTGCGGCACCTCGCTTTCTTCCCCGAGGGCCCCAATTTACGCTCTTTGGGCGATTCGCGCCACAGGGCGGTAGCTCGGCTGAGCTTGAACTGCGGCATCACCGAGGTCGGCGCATAGGCGCGCGGATCGACGATGTGACCCCACAGATAATCGACCTTGCGCTCCTTGCCGATCTCGGTCAGCTCCGGTCCGATGGTGCCGGAAGAGAGCCCCTGAATGCGATGGCAGCCGAAGCATCTTGTCTTGAAGAACAGCTCGCGGCCGCGCGTGACCAGGGGCGTTCCGGCACACGTCTTGTCCGTGTGGCAGCGCGCGCAATTGGCCTGGATGTAGTCTTTGCTCTTCAGATGCTGGGCTATTGATCGAGCTTGAGCGCGGAGGGCGCATGCGGACGGAGCTGATTTGGAATTCGCGGGAAGCATTTCCCGCAACCGGCTCCCGGGTCAGCGTTTGACGCCCAAGAGGAGCGCCTGGCGAACCTTGTGCAGGACCGATGGCCAATCGCCCCGGGCTGCCTGGCGGAAGAGGCGCATGGATGGGTACCAGGGGCTGCGATCGCCGGTCTGCTGCCAGCGCCAGTCGGGCGCGAAAGGCAGCAGGAGCCAGGTTGGGACGCCGAGAGCCGCTGCCAGGTGCGCGGTGGAGTTGTCGATGGTGATGACCAGATCCATGGACGCGACCTGCGCGGCGAAGGTGTCGATGTCTGCGAGCTGATCTACTTCACGGTCGATGAGCAGCGGCGCGGCGGCCGCTAAAACCTCGTCTTCCAGCGCTCCGTGATCGCCGTATTGCAGGCTGATCCAGCGGAGATCCGGAAGCGAAAACAAGGGCGCGAACAGGTTGAGATCGATGGAACGCGTGCGACCCGATTTTCTGTTGGTGGTGTGCCAGGCAAGGCCGATGCGCGGGCGGCCATCGTGATAACGGTCGCGGAAGCGGCCGCGCTGCGCTGGGCCGGCCACCAGGTAGGGCACAGCGGCGGCAAAGGACTCGCGGCTGGCGCGCAAGAGCGCGGGCAGGCTGCCGCTGGGCAGATGCGCGGCAATGTTCAGCGCAGCGTCGCAGTCCTGATGGTAGCCGGAGAGGACTTCTACGCGCGGAAACGAGCGGGCGAAGAGCGGCTGGAGGCGCGGGTCGCAGTCGACGACGCAAGGGAGGCCGGCGCGCAGCAGATCGGGAATGACGCCTGCGAACATGATCTCGTCGCCGATGCCCTGCTCGCCCCAGACAAGCAGACGGCCGGAGGTGAGCGGCTCGCCGCGCCACATCGGCTGCGGGTAGTTGCGCAGCGGCGTATCGTAGTCCCGGGTTTGCCAGCGGAACTCGAAGCCTTGCCAGCCGGAGGCGAAGTCACCCTGAAGCAGAAGGGCTGTCGACTCGGCGACGCGAGCCTCGGCCATGTCGGGCTTGAGTGTCAACGCTTGCCGATAGCTGGCCAGCGCGGAATCCACTTCACCTTGAGCCTTGAGGGTGTGGCCCAGGTTCAGGTGAACTTCAGCTTGCCCGGGCTTGAGCTCGAGGGCGCGGCGGTAACAGGCCTCAGCCTCGTCGAGATTTCCTTCAGCCTGAAGAACATTGCCGAGATTGGAGTGGTAAGAAGCTGCTGCCGGGTGGAGTTCAATCGCCTGGCGGATGAGCGCGGCGGCCCGAGTGAGCTGGCCGGATTGGAACGCGATCATGCCGAGCAGATGCAGGCAATCGGCGTTCTGCGGATCGATGGCCAAGGCGCGGCGGTAAAGCTGCTCTGCCTCGTCCAGATGACCGGCCTGATGGTGCTGGAGCGCTTCGCGAATCAAGGATTGCAGTGCAGGCGGGGGCGGAGGGCTCACCGGATGATTTTATCGGGTCGCGGTTGGGTGATGATTTGGAGTTCTTCGTCCGGCCGGTTGAGGTTCGAGGTTTCCCACCCTTGCGATAAGAACAAGAACATCGCAAGGATGGGGCACCCGGCTGTTTCTGGTCCGGCTGATCAAGGTTTGAGGTTTCCCACCCATTCCACAAAGGGCGTGGAATGGATGGGGCACGGAACTTTGCCGGTCTACCACCCAGCTTTGTCAGTCGAACACGCGGCTTTGTCAGGCGACCACGAGCTTTATAAGCGGACCACGGAGCTGGCTCAGTCGGCGAAGATGGGCGAGGCGGGCTGAATGCAGGCGCAGAGCAACTGCTCGACGACCTTGGCGACACCGACCGGCCGGCTGAAGTAGTAACCCTGCACGTCGTAGCAGTGCTGCGCCTCAAGAAAGGACATCTGGGCCTCTGTCTCGACGCCCTCGGCGAGAACTTCAAGATTGAGTGCGCGAGCCATCCTGATAATGGCGGTGGCGATGGCGGCGCCGTCTGGGTTGGCGGCCACATCCTGCACAAACGAGCGGTCGATCTTGAGCCGGTTGACCTGGAATTGGCGCAGATAGCTGAGGCTGGAGTAGCCAGTGCCAAAGTCGTCGATGGCCAGCTTGACGCCCATCTTGCGCAGGTCCTGGAGGATGGAGAACATGACGTCGGCATTGGTGAGGAGCAGGCTTTCGGTCAGTTCGAGCTCAAGATATTTGGGGTCGAGGCGCGTGTCGCGCAGGACGCTGCGGATGAGCTCGGTAAAGCCCGGCTGGCGAAACTGAACAGCGGAGACGTTGACGGCGATGGGCACGGCGGGCAGTCCTGCGTTCTGCCAGGCGCGGGCCTGGGCGCAGGCGGTCCGCAAAACCCACTCGCCAATGGGCACGATGAGGCCGCTGTGCTCGGCGACGCCGATGAACTTGGCAGGAGGCACGAGGCCCAGCTTGGGATGCTGCCAGCGCAGCAGCGCCTCCAGGCCGGTGATGGTCTTGGTGCGGATATCGACCTGCGGCTGGTAGACCAGGAAGAGCTCGTTGCGGTCCAGGGCCATGCCCAGGCTGTGCTCGAGCGTGAGCTGCTCCATGATGGGGACGTTCATCTCTTCAGTGAACAGCCGGGCCTTGTTGGGCCCATCGAGCTTGGAGGAGTAGAGAGCCACATCCGCGCTCTGCACGAGCGCCTCGCCGTTGCGACCATGTTCCGGAAAGATGCTGGTTCCGATGTTGAACGAGATGTTCATGGAGTGGCCGAGGATGGAGAACTTGGAGGCCATTTCGGCAACCATCTTCCCGGCAGTGTCCACGGCGTTGCGGGCGTCCTGGATATTGGTAAGCAGAATGGCGAACTCGCCGCCGCCGACGCGGGCCACAATGCCTGACTCGCCGACAATGCGCTTGATGCGCTCGGCCGCTTCCTGCAGAAGGCGGTCGCCGAGCTGGTGGCCGAAGGAGTCATTGATGATTTTGAAGCGAACAAACTCCAGCAGCAGCAGGGCGGCGCGGCCGTTCTCACGACGGGTGACGGAGAGCACGTCGGCGAGTTGCAGCTCGAAGAGGGTCCGGTTGGGCAGGCCAGTGAGGGAGTCGTAGTAGGCCAGAAACTGGATCCGTTCTTCGGCGATCTTGCGGTCGGTGATGTCTTCCGCCGTGCCCTCAAAATGCACCAGCTTGCCATCGACGTCACGGACCGCGCGTACGTTGAGCGAGATCCATTTCTTTTGGCCGTCGCGACAGCGGGCCTGGGTCTCAATGCCGGAGGCCGTGCCGCTCTCTTCAATCGCGCTCTTCCACTCCTTCAACTGGCTGGTATCCACAAACAGCTGTCCGGCAACGTTGGGGGCCTGGGCCATAAACTCATCTGGTCCGCTGTAGCCGTAGATCTCCGCCATGCGGCGATTCAGGGCCAGGGGGCGGCCGGCGGGGCTGATGCGGAACATGCCCACCGGGGCATCCTCAAAGATGGCGCGATACTTCTCCTCGGCCTCGGCAAGTTGGCCGATGGTCTTCTCATAGCGGACGAGCAGCTGATTGACCGAGTCCAGGGCTTCGTGGCGGGATTCATCGAGAGTGCGCGCGCGCCTGCGCTCACGGAACGGTCGCGGACGAGCTGTGGTGATCGATACGCTCGCTCCGCCTTTTGTGAAAGGCATGGCCTCGAGCTCTGAGCCGAGACTGGGAGGAAGCTCATTTGCGAGCCCGGGATTAAGCATGAGCCTCTATCGGCAACTCTCAGAAAAGATTTCAGTGGCGTGTGGGGCGCGCTGAGGGAGAGTTTCTCGCATCGTGCGCCAGCCCGGCGGGGACGCTCCCGGAACGGGGTGGAACGCCGCCTCAGGATGGGGCAGGCGCGTGGCCCGGGGAGGGGTTCGGAAGCGGTTCTTGCCGATCGGCAAAATCTGCCTACTCCGGGCGCGCCACAGCCGCGGGTTTGTCCTTATTAAACGCTTTACTATCAATCATTTCTGCGATTGACGGAGGTTCGCTCGATTGGCCATCCAAGTGCATCCGCATTGGGCGAGTTTCACCCTTGAAAGCACACAGCTTGTGCCGGTCTTTTCCGCGGGTTCCGGGCTTGCAACCGCTCCTTGCCGGCAACGCAGTCGCGGATGTTGATGAAAGCAATACCCCAATTGTTGTAAAGGAAAAAGGCCGGTCTCGACTGGATTCGAACCGGGCGCAGGGCGATCCGGGCAGTTGAGAGCACGGGATGGGCAGCAGGCAGATCGAGCAAAGCGGGATGCCGGGAGGGTGAAGATGGCACTGGACAAGAGCACCGTCGGCGGCATCGTGATTGCGCTCAGCGGAATTGCGTTCGGCCTGATGATGGACGGGGGCAGACTGGCGCAGGTGCTGCAGCCGACTGCGGCCCTGATCGTCTTTGCGGGCACCGCGGGCGCCGTGATGGTGCAGTTTCCCCTGCGCATCGTTTTGCAGGCGCTGGTGCAGCTCAAGGACGTCTTCTTCAGCTCCGAGCCGGAGCCGGACTCGCTGGTCAAAAACCTGCTTGGCTACGCCTACAAGGCGCGCCGGGAGGGCCTGCTCTCACTGGACGCGGAGCTGGCCCGGATTCAGGATCCGTTTCTGCGCGAGAGCCTGATGCTGGCCGTGGACGGCGTGAGCGCCGCCGACCTGCGCAAGATGATGGAGCTGCAGCTTGAATACGAGGGCGAAAAACTCAACCGCATTCCCAAGGTGTTTGATGCGGCCGGAGGCTTTGCCCCCACCATCGGCATCATTGGCGCGGTGCTGGGGCTGATCCAGGTGATGCAACACTTGCAGGACATCAACGAGGTGGGAAAAGGCATCGCCGTGGCCTTTGTGGCAACCATCTATGGCGTGGGCTCGGCCAACCTGCTGTTTCTGCCCTGCGCCGGCAAGCTGCGCATCCGGCTGCGCGAGCGGCAGGTGATCCAGGAGATGACGCTGGAGGCGGTGCTCTCCATTCTGGAAGGGGTCAATCCCCGCGCCCTGGAGCTGCAGCTGAACAGCTATCTCCGCACGCCGCCGCAGCGCGGGGCTTCGCGGGTGGTGCTGCAATGAGAAGGCGATTCCAGGCCGAGGAGCCGGCCAACCACGACCGCTGGCTGGTCTCTTACTCCGATCTGCTCACCGTGCTGTTCGCGCTGTTCGTGGTGCTGTTCGCCTCCTCTTATCGCGACAATCGGGTGGTGAAGCAGCTCTCCCAGGCCATCCATATCGGCTTTCAACAGCTGGGAGCGTTTCCACCGGCAACTCCCGCAGGCCAGGAAGCAGCTCCTGTCCCTCCCCCGCAGACCCCGCCCGGCCCGCCGATGGCAGAGAGCGCGCAGAAGAGCGCTCTTCCGCCGCCGCCGGCCGTGGACTTTGCCGCGCTGCAACGCCAGCTGAAGGCCGCTCTCAGCCAGGAGGTTCTACGCCGCGAAGTGGTCATGAGCGTCACCCCGGAGGGCTTTGTGGTGAGCCTGAAGGATGTGGGCTTCTTCAACAGCGGCCAGGCCGTGCTGCTGCCCGGAGCGTCGGGGAAGATACGCCGCATTGCCACCGTGCTGGCGCAGCATGGGCTGGACCTGCGCGTGGAAGGCCACTCCGACGACCAGCCCATCCATACGCCGCAGTTCCGCTCCAACTGGGAACTGTCGACTGCCCGCGCCATGGCCGTGCTGATGATGCTGGTGGAAGACTCCGGCATCGATCCCAGGCGGGTGTCCGTCGCCGGCTATGGGCAGTTCCGTCCCGTGGCCGACAACACAACGCCTGAAGGCCGCCAGCAGAACCGGCGCGTGGATCTGGTGGTGGTGGCCACTTCGCCCGCCGCACCCCACGCGCCGTAAGGGACGCCGGGGAATCCAAGCCGTTACCGGGGATCCAAGGCCCGCGCCGCTAGAAAAATCTGCACAACCTGCCGATAGTCAACAGACGTTCCACACTCTGGCGCGCGGGCTACTCCGTGTCTCCAGGCGAGGATCCGGTTCAGGGATCAGACTCAGGTTGTAGTGCGGCTGCGAGGGATCAAGGCACATGTTTGTCATTGTCGGAATACTTATGGTGCTGGGCGCGGTCCTGGCCGGTTTCATGATGGAAAAAGGGCCGCTGCTGGTGCTGATGCAGCCCTCGGAGTTCGTCATTATTGCCGGCGCGGCCCTGGGCTCGATGATCGCCGCCAACCCGGTGCGCGTGCTGAAGAAGATTGGATCGGGAATTGCACGCACGCTGGCCGGATCGAAGATGTCGAAGAAGATTTACCTCGACACGCTGAAGATGATGTTCGTGCTGTTCAACAAGTCGCGCAAAGATGGGCTAGTGGCCATCGAAAGCGACATTGAGGACCCGGACAAGAGCCCGCTGCTGTCCAAGTACCCGGCCTTTATCAAGGACCATCACGTGCGCGATTTTGTGTGCGACACGCTGCGCATGGCGGTCACCGGCGGGGCAACGCCGTTCGACCTGGACCAGATGATGGAGCTGGACATGGAAGTGCACCACGCCGGCGCGACGCAACCGGTCACCGCGCTCAGCACAACCGCCGACGCGCTGCCGGGCATGGGCATTGTGGCCGCGGTGCTGGGCGTGGTGATCACCATGAGCGCCCTGGGCGGACCGCCTGAGGTGATTGGCCAGAAGGTGGCGGCGGCGCTGGTGGGCACCTTTCTGGGCATCCTGCTGTGCTATGGCATGGTGGGGCCGCTGGCCGCGCACATGGGCAAGATAGTGGACGACGAGCACGCGTATTACCACGTGCTGCGGGTCGTGATGCTCTCGTTTATCAAGGGCATCTCTCCGATTCTGGCGGTGGAGATGGGGCGCCGCGCCATTCCCGAGCATCTGCGGCCGACCTTCCAGGAGATGGAGAAGGCGTGCCGGCAGAAAGACGAGCCGATTGCGGCGGCACAGGCGGCATGAGCCCGGCCGGGAAGATTCCGGCCGGCACGAGCAAGTGAGGAGAGGTGCAAAGCGTGGCGGAAGCATACCAGCCGATCATCATTAAAAGGAAGGCGGCCCACGCCGGCCATCATGGCGGCGCCTGGAAGGTAGCCTACGCCGACTTTGTGACGGCGATGATGGCGCTGTTCATTGTGCTGTGGCTTTTGAGCGCCAGCAAGGAAGTGCAGGTCACGGTCGGCGGGTATTTCAAGGATCCGCGCGGTTCCTCGAAGAACGTGGGAAACAACAAGGATGGGTCTGACTTTGTTCCGGTAAAAAAGCTGGACATGCAGAGGCTGAAGGATGCCATTCTGCAGTCGATTCACCACATGGATCCGCAGGACAAGCTGAAGGAGCACATTGAGATCACGGTGACCGGCGAAGGACTGCGCATCGAGCTGATGGAGTCGGCGGATGGAACCTTCTTTGAGCTGGGCAGCGTGCAACCGACGCCGGCTCTGCGGGGTCTGCTGCAGTTACTGGCCACGGAACTGAGCAGCCTTCCCAACAAGATCTCGATCGAGGGGCACACGGATTCCAAGCCCTATTCGGCGGTCAACGCCTATGACAACTGGGATCTGTCCTGCGATCGGGCCAACGCGGCGCGGCGGCTGATGGAGGAACACGGCATGCATACGGACCAGATATCGCAGGTGCGGGGCTTTGCGGATCAGCGGCTGCGGTTGCCGCAGCAGCCGCTGGACCCCTCGAACCGCAGAGTCTCCCTGATCGTCCAATATGTGGTGAAGGATGGCTCGGAGCTGCCGCTGCCATCGGAGCTCACGCACTCGCCTGGGGCGGAGCCCAGGAAGTAGGCCCGCGGAAGAAGCGGCATGCGGGACGCGAGGCCGGCTTCAGTGCGCTTTCTGATTCAGGAGTGCTTGAGAAGGATCGGTCCTGAACGGGGGTTGGCGACGGCCATCGATTCGACAAGATTGGCCACGGCCATTTGCTCGGCTTTGGAGGAATAGATGAACTCCATGCCGCAATGCCTGGCGCCGACATGGACGACGCGCACATAGAACTCCAGCGCCCGGCCCTGGAAGCTCATCGACAAGGTGCCGCAGGAGTCGGACTGAAGCGGCTCGCCAAGATCCAGCTTCAAACCCTCCTTGCTGATCTCCGTGCAGCGGCCGGCAAGAATTCTCTCCTTGTCGGCGAACTGCACCGGAAGATCCACCATAAAGCGCGCACCGCGATATTCAAATCTCTGCATGATCGACCTGTCGTATGCGAGAAGCATAAGCTTGAAATACTATCGGCACGCGGAAAAATAATTAAAGGGCCCGCCGGGAAAAAATGCCGCGGGGGGACTCTTCCTGTCAATAACTCGTCCCTAACAATCCCCTGCAATTCGATCTCACGCATCGCATCGAGTTGAGAAATGCACGCGATTTTACTGGTGTTTGAGTTATCGACTCGATTTCCACAGAACACTCGGGGAGTTGTCAATATTCGCGCTATCGAAGTGTTGTTTTTTGAAACAACACGACGTACTATGAACCACATTAGATACCACTACGAGGTTCGTCGCCATTCTTCTCACCGATCGGAATACATCGGAAGCATCTGAGCGCGGCAGGGAGTTCAAGTGCCCGGTTGCACGCAGCATTCTCCTCGTTGAGGAGGATGCCTCACTGGCTAACTTTCTCAGCCGCGAGTTGCGCGCCGGTTCCTTTGCAGTGGATCTGGTCTGCGACGGAGAGACAGCCTTGAATGCCTTGCAGGATGGGCGCAGGCACGATCTGCTGATCCTGGAGTTGAATCTGCCCAAGATGGACGGGATGAGCCTGTTGCAGCGGGCCAGGCCAGTCAAGCCGCGCATGCCGATGATGGTGCTTACCGCGCGGGCCCGCATCGAGGATAAAGTAAAGGCATTCCAGTCGGGCGCAGATGACTTCCTGGCCAAGCCATTCTCGATCAGGGAGCTGCTGGCGCGGGTCAACGCGCTGCTGCGGCGGCACTCCGGGCTGATCCCCAACACATCCCGTGTGGGCGAGCTGATTCTGCATCGGGAGGAGCGGCGCGTGGAGCGCAACGGGCGCAGGATCGACCTGACGCCGCGCGAGTTTGCCATTCTGGAGTTCATGATGCGCAATCCGGGGCGGCCGGTCTCACGGGCGACGCTTGCGGAGGAGGTGTGGAACATGCCGCATGATCCCTCCACCAACATTGTGGATGTCTACATGAAGTATGTGCGCGATAAAGTGGACCGGCCGGGAGAACCCAAGCTGACCCACACAATTCGTGGAGTGGGGTACGAACTCCGCGAGGCGTAGCGACAAACAAACGCGGCGCTGAACAGGCGGCGCTGAGCAAACGTTTTTTTGAAGATTTCGTGATCGCAGCAAAAAACGGACCGGATGGTGCGCCGGCCGTTGAAGATCCCACGGGAAAGCGCGGCGGCTTCAGGCGCAGGGCTTTCACCGCCATCGCACCGACAGTGCCTGGGCCAATGCTTGGGGGCGTGGTCCGGAATTCCGCAGATGCGTTGCATGTTGCTACGGTTCGTTTCGCAATTCGCTTCCCCGGGGCTCGGCCCTGGAACGGCCTCGAGTGCGCCATCCCGGCGCATGACCACCAGGCCTCCAGATCAGGCGGGCTCAAGCATGACATTTTGAACGGCATGGAAGGGTCTGGAGCAGATTCCGGCGGAGCCTTGCGGGCTGTTGGTTCGATGCGGAATGGCCGATCGCGGATGCGATGCCGCGGGCTGTCGGCGTTCCTTGTTGTTTTTCACGCAGTCTTGGCCAAGGGAATCAGAGATTACAGGAAGTCACCCTCATGGGAATCGCCGCTCCTCAACTCGCCCGCTCCGGAGATCGAGTTCCTATCGATGTTTTCATCGTCAGCCCCAATCCCAGAATCCGCCAGGCGTTGCAGGAGAAGCTGGGGCTTCCGCGCTGGAATGTGACGGAGGCGCGCAGCGGCACCGGCGCCCTGGAACTCCTCTATCGAGGCGGAGCCGACGACTCCGTACTGCTGCTCGATCCGATGCTGCCGGATCTGGAGCCGAACGAGTTTCAGGGGATCGTCAAGGACCGATTTCCCAACACGCAGGTGTTGATTCTGAACTCCCACACCGGCCAGCTGCTGCTGGGAAGCACGTCGCCCACCTCGGTATCCACGCGGCTGGTGGATGCGGTCAACCGCGGCGGCGCCATCCAGACCGGGACGCTGCCAGCCACTGGCGGTGAGGAAGCGCGCCAGCGCGCGGAGGGACGGAACAACCTGCGCGGCATGATTGGCGACTCCGAGCCGATGCAGCGGATCTACACACTGACGCGCATGGTTGCGGCGCGCGAAACAACCGTGCTGATCAGCGGCGAAAGCGGCACCGGCAAGGACCTGGTGGCGCAGGAGATTCACCTGGTGAGTCCGCGGCGCAGGCAGCCGTTTGTGGTGGTGAACTGCTCGGCCATCCCCGAGTCGCTGCTGGAAGCTGAGCTGTTCGGCTATACCAAAGGCTCGTTCACCGGCGCTCTGCAAGCGCGCATCGGGCGCATTCATGCGGCCCATGGGGGCACGCTGTTCCTGGACGAGATCGGCGACATGCCGCTTTCCCTGCAAAGCAAGATTCTGCGCTTTCTGGAGCAGGGCGAGGTGCAGCGGCTGGGCGCCAACGACAACTTCAAGGTGGATGTGCGCGTGGTGGCCGCCACCAACGCCGACCTGAAAAAGCTGATCGTCGAGCAGCGATTCCGCGAGGACCTTTACTACCGGCTCGCCGTCTTCCCCATCCACATGCCGCCGTTGCGCGAGCGAATGGAGGACCTGGAAGAATTGGCGGTCGCCTTCGCGGCCAAGTTCCATCCCGGCGTGGTGCTGGGCCGCGAGGCTCTACGGGTGCTCGCCCAGCACGGCTGGCCGGGAAATGTCCGCGAGCTGCGCAACGCGATTGAGCGGGCCACAATTCTGGTGGGAACGGGGCACGAAATCAAGGCAGAACACATTTTTCTCTAGCCGTCTGTTCTGTTTTGGACAGACCGTCTCAGTTTGGCACTCATCGTGCAACTGAGCTAGGTAAATGTTGCCCGGTTCTCATGCGACTCCAATAAATGACGCTGGCCTCGACCCTCTGCGCAACTCGGGGCTGCTGGCTGACGCCTTCTCGGAGTTCATCTCCGCGTCTTCGCTGCTGGAGGAGTCCTACCGCGATCTGCAGCGGGAGGTGCGGCATCTTGGGATTGAGCTTTCGGAGCGCAACGCCGCGCTGACCCGCAGCCTGGCCGAGAATGACCGCATGCGCGCCGCGCTGCAACAGATCATCGACTCGATGCCCTGCGGCGTGCTGGTGCTGGATACGGCCGAGACCATCGTCATGATCAACCCGGAAGGGCGGCGGCTGCTGGAGCTGGGCGCGGCGCATGTGACCAGTCTTCAGGCGCTTTCCGCTCTCTGCCGGATTGATTTCGCTTCCCTTGCCGGCGGCTCCGATCAAAGTTTGGACAGCGAGCTGTCTCTGTCTTCCGCGGGCGGCAAGCGCTGGCTGGCGATCGGCAACCGCAAGCTCAGCTGTGCCGGGGTTCATCAGGAAGTGGGCGGCGGCAACGCGGCCCTCAAGAACATCTGGATTTTGCGCGACATTACCGCCAGCAAGCACGCCGAGCAGGAGCGCGAGGCTGCGCGCAGCGCGCTGGCGCTGGCCGAGGCTTCCACCACGCTGGCACACGAGATTAGAAATCCGTTAGCCAGCATGGAGCTGTTTGCCGGACTGATCGCCGACGATCCAGCCAACACGGCGCAGTGGGTCTCACATCTGCGCGCCGGCATTCGGCAGCTCTCCGGAACCGTCAACAATGTGCTGAGTATGCATGGGGGCGCCAACCCGCACTTCGCGCCCGTTGATCTGGCCGCTTGTATTCAGAGCGGCGTGGAGTTTGTGCGGCCCATCGCAGACCAGGCTGGCGTGGAGCTTTGGTTTGAGTCTGGCAGCGACGGCCTGACCATTCTGGGCAACGAGAACCTGCTGCGCCAGATCGTTCTCAACCTGATCTGCAACGCAATTCGCCATACGCCGGCGAGCGGCAGGATCGATGTATCCGTGCGCAACGTTACGCGCAAGGGCCTTCGCCGCGCGCTGGTTGCTGTGGCAGACACCGGCAGCGGCATTCCACCCTATTTGATTGAGCGCATCTTTGAGGCCGGCTTCAGCGGGAACGGCGACACGCCCGGCCTGGGGCTGGCTGTTTGCCGGCGGCTGATGGCCTCGCACGGCGGAAAGATTCGCGCCACAAGCCGCATCGACAAAGGAAGCACATTTCAATTGGAGTTCCCGATCGTATGACGAGCGACGCAGCATCCTCCGTGATGGTGGTAGACGACGAACCGGGCATTCGCACCGCGCTGCGCGCAAATTTTCTGCGTCACGGATGGCGGGTCGAGACAGCCTCCAGCGTTCGCGAGGCAGTGCGTGCGCTGGAGAGCCGCGAGTTCGACCTGGTGGTCACCGACATCCGCATGCCGGATGGATCGGGGCTGGAGGTGATGCGCTCCGCGCGCCAGGCATCGCCCGGCGTAGCGGTCATTTTGTTGACTGCGTACGGCTCGGTGCCGGACGCGGTGCGCGCCATGCGCGACGGTGCTCTCGATTATCTGACCAAGCCGATCTCGTTCGACCAGTTGCAGGCGACCGCGGCGCAGGTCATGCATCGCGCGCCGCGCCTGGCGGCCGAGGAGCCGGGTCCGGCGGGCGATATTGTTGGCCGCGCGCCGCTGTTGCTGCGCGCCATTCAGCGCGCCCGCGCCGCCGCCACCACGGATGCGGATGTGCTGATCGAGGCGGAGAGCGGGACCGGCAAGGAGCTGCTGGCGCGCTTTATCCATGACTCCAGCGATCGCAGCCGCAAGCCGTTTGTCGCCGTCAACTGCGCGGCCGTTCCCGAGGCGCTGCTGGAAAGCGAGTTGTTCGGCCATGGGCGCGGGGCCTTTACCGGCGCGGTGGGCGCCAAGCCGGGCAAGTTCGAGCTGGCCGACGGTGGCACGATTCTGCTGGACGAGATCGGCGAGATGCCGCTCCATCTGCAGCCAAAACTGCTGCGCGCCCTGCAGGAGCGCGAGTTCGAGAGGCTGGGCGAGTCACGGTCGGTGCACGTGGACATCCGCGTCATTGCCACCACCAATGTTTCGCTGGCCGCCATGGTGGAGCGCGGCCAGTTTCGCGGCGACCTCTACTACCGGCTCAACGTGATTCCACTCACTCTGCCGCCCTTGCGTGACCGGCGGGAAGACATTCCGGTTCTGGCGCGGTACTTCGCTGAGAAGTTTGCCGCGCAGCTGCGCTCGCCCGCGCCGCGGCTTCATGCGGAGTTTCTCGATCGGCTGCAATCGCAGAACTGGCCCGGCAACGTGCGCGAGCTGGCCAACTTCATGCGCCGCGTGATGACGCTGAGCGGGACGCTGGAAATCGATGCGAGCTGCTTCGAGATGGAGTTCGTTGGGGCGGCCAGACCGTCAGCGGCAGCGCCGGCACAGCTCCCCACGGTGCTTGCCGGCGCGCCCATTCGCCAGGTGGAGCGGCTGCACCTGGAGAGCACGCTGGCGCTGACTGACGGCAATCGCACCCATGCGGCGGAGCTGCTGGGCATCAGCCTGCGCACCCTGCGCAACAAGATTCGCGAATACGGCCTTCCGCCAAGGAGGTACGCATAGTATGGCTACGCCCCCGACAATCGATGTGCTGCAGGGCTACCTGAAGCTGGTCAACGAGCGTCAGCAGATGATCGTTTCCAACATGGCCAACGTGGATACGCCTGGCTATCACACCAAGGACATGAACTTTCAGGATGCGATGCGGCAGGTGATCGACCGCGGCGGCGAGGCGCGGATCGAGCCGGCATCGCTGCAGCTGGACGGCCTGCCGGAGCGTCCGGATGGAAACAACGTGAACGTTGACCGGGAGAGCCTGATGCTGGCGCAGACACAGCTCCAGTTTCAGATGGGTGTGCAGTTGCTCAAAGGGCAGTTCAGCCAGTTGATCACGGCCATCAAGGAAGGAGACTAGCCATGGGCATGTTCGACATGTTGCAGATCAGCGCGTCGGCGCTGGCGGCCGAGCGCCAGCGGGCCGAGGTGACCTCGACGAACCTGGCCAATGCGGAGACCACGCATACCGACCAGGGCGGCCCGTTTGTGCGCAAGGAAGTTGTCTTCAGCGCCGTCAACGGCTCGCCGTTTCACTCGGTGTTCAGCAATGCGGGAGGCGCGGCGCCGGCTGGCTCGGTGCGGCTGACGGATGTGGTGGACGATCCCACTCCGCCGGTGCAGCGCTATGAACCGGGCAACGCGGACGCAGATGCGTCGGGTTACGTGGACTATCCGGCCATCGATCCGATCCATGAAATGGCCGACCTGATGGGATCGGTGCGGTCGTTTCAATTGAATGCGTCGGCGATCAGCGCGGAGAAGCAGATGATCCAGCAGTCGATCGGAATCCTGAAACCCTCATAACGCCGGAGCCGAACCATGAGCAATGTGAGTCTGGGTGCAATCCCCAATGCGTATCTACCGGAGCCGTCCCCTGTCGATGCGGGCAGCGGCGGCGATGGGCTGAACTTTGGAGCGGTGCTGAAGAATGCCATCAGCAGCGTGGACCAGATCAACTCGAGCGCCAACGCGCAGGTGAACAACCTGCTGCAGGGCGGAGGCGGCGATATGACCAGCGTGATGGTCGCCGTGGAGAAGGCCGATGTTTCGTTTCAGCTCATGATGCAGGTGCGCAACAAAATCGTGAGCGCCTACCAGGATATTGAAAAGATGCAGTTCTAGGGCCTGTTAACACTACCAGGACGGTGGCGACGGGGGCCAATTTTCCCGAGTTCTAGGAGCGAGGAGCGCGCTGTAATGGATTACTGGAGCAACGAGCGACAACGAAATCGGGAAAATTGGCCCCGTCCCTGCGGGTTGCGGCGAAAAACGGGCCATACTTCGTTCTCGCCCTCGGCAGTGGGGTCGCCACAACTTTCGGGCTCGGCCTCGTCTGGCCCGTTTTTCGCTCGCAACGCCACCCGCCCTGGTAGTGTTAACAGGCCCTAGGACTGAGACGTTATGCCACCTTTGCAGGGCGAGATTGGCCGGGCGACGCAGTTCTGGGCGAGCCGCGACACGCGCCAGAAGAGATTCCTTCTGGCGGGAGCGGCCGCGACGGTGATTCTTATCGCCTTCTTCGGCCGCATGATTGAGACGCCGGACTATAAGACGCTCTCCGCCGGCCTTGAACCCTCTGACGTGCAGAAGCTGGCCGGCCAGTTGGATGCGCAGGGCATCGCACACGAGACCAGCGCCGACGGAAAGACGCTGAGCGTGCCGGCAGACAAGCTGGATGCAGCGCGCATGGCCATTGCTTCAGTGGGGTCGGGTAGTGGACAGCGCGCGGGCTTCGAGCTGTTCGACAAGATGTCCTGGGGACAGACCGAGTTCGATCAGAAGGTGACCTATCAGCGCGCTCTTGAAGGAGAGCTGGAGCGGTCGATTGAGACGCTCAGCGATGTGGCCGGCGCACGCGTTCACCTGGTCATGGCCACTGACTCGGTGTTTGCCGACAACAAGCGCACCGCCAAGGCGTCGGTCATCCTGAAGCTGCACGGCAGCGGTCTCTCGAAGGACGCGGTGATGGCCATCTCCCGCCTGGTCTCAGGCGCCGTGGATTCGCTGCAGCCGGAGGACGTTTCCATTGTGGACGCGGATTCTGCCAGGTCGCTGGGCCTGGGCCACGGCGGACAGCAGGACGGCGAGGGTCTTGAAGCGAGCCTGGCGCAGCGGCTCATCACCACGCTGGAGCCGGTTGTTGGCTTGGACAGGATTCGCGCCTCGGTGCACGTTGACCAGGATCAGAGCACCGTCGAAGAGAATCAGGAGAAATACGATCCGACGGTGAGCGCGCTGTTGAGCGACCAGAAGTCGCAGGATCAGTCTGCAGGCGGCGCGACGCAGGCGGGCGTGCCGGGCACCACAAGCAACATTCCGACGGGCAAGCCGAAGACGCCGTCGACGCCGGACAACTCGCAGACATCCATGACCGAGAGCGCACAGTATGGCGTGAATCGCGTGATGACGCGCACGGTCACGCCGGCCGGCCGCATTCAACGGATCACCGCCGCCATCCTGGTGGACGATGCGACGATCAAGAGCATGCAGGGCAGCAAGGTGACCTATACGAAGCACAAGAGGTCGGCCGAGGAGTTGAACAAGATTCAGCAGATCGCGCAAGCGGTCATCGGCTTTGACGCCAAACGCGGCGACACCATCAGCGTGGAAGAGATGCCCTTCGACGGGAACGCCTCCGATGCGGATCTGGTGACGCCGAACTGGATTCAGAAGGAAGGCAAGACGCTGTCGAATTATTCGTCGCTGCTGCGCCCCGCCTCCCTGCTCGCGCTCTTTCTGCTGGTTTACATGTTCATGGTGCGGCCTCTCCAGAAGCAGGTCTTGGCGCCGGGACGCGCAGCTGCGCAGCCTCCGCCGGCATTGCCGGCCAGCCCGGGCTTCGAACAGCTTCCCTTGCGCCAACCGGAGCCGCAGCTGGGCAACCAGCGCGCTGCGCAGCTGAAAGAGCAGACCATTGAGATGATTCGGCAGAAGCCGATCAACACCACGCGTGCAGTGCAGGCATGGCTGCACGAGGAGACCTCATGAGCAGCGCGGGAACCATCGCCCTGAGCGGAACACGGAAGGCCGCGATCCTGCTGTCGCTGCTCGGAGACGAGCCGGCGGCCACCATTCTGCGCAACCTTCCCGACGAGGATCTGCAGCGGATCACCGCGGAGGTGGCGAACTTGCCGCACGTTCCGTTCGAGGTCTCCTTTGGAATTCTGGAGGAATTTCAGGAGATGATGGCGGCGCAGGATTTTCTTGCCGTGGGCGGCCAGGATGCGGCTGCGCGCCTGCTCAACAAGGCCTTTGGCGAATCAGGCGCGCGCACCATGGTGCAGCGACTGGCGCGTTCTGAGGAGATGAGCTCGCTGCGCATGGACTCACTGAAGAAGCTGGACCCCAAAAAACTGGCCCGGTTTCTGGTGGGCGAGCACTCCCAGACGACGGCTCTGATCCTTGGGCATCTCGATACCAAGCAGGCCTCGGCGCTGCTGATGAAGCTGGAGCCGGAGGTGCGCGCCGATTGCGTGAGGCGCCTGGCCAACCTGGGGCAGTTTTCTCCCGAGGTGGCAGCCAAGGTTTCCACAGTGCTCAATCGCCGGCTGCGGCCGGTGGCCGATCATAACCGGGAATCGGGCGCCGGCTTTCGCGATGTGGCGGAGTTGATGAACCGTCTTGACCCCATGGCGGCGCGCGAAATTCTGGAAAGCATTGAGAGGGATGAGCCCAAGCTGGCCATCAGCATTCGCGACCAGATGTTCACCTTCGACGACTTTCTCGAGGTGCCGGAGCACGACCTGCGCGAGCTGATGAACTCGGTCGACAAGAAGTCGCTGATGGTCGCCATCAAGGGCGCAAGCGAGGATTTGCGCAGCCATTTTTACCGCACCATGTCTTCGCGCGCGGTGGAGATGATGAAAGAGGACTCGGACGCCATGGGTCCGGTTCGCAACAAGGACGTGGGGAAAGCCCAGGCGGAGATTGTGGCTATCGCGCGCAAGCTCGAGTCCGAAGGAAAGATTGCACTGAAGAGTGAGGGAGACGATGAGTACGTATTCTAACGTTGACTTCGGGAACATCTTCCCGGCTCCAATCAAGTCCCTCGAGTACCGCGACATGGGCGGCGGCGCGAATGCCGGCGGGGCGGGCAACCATCTTCTGGATGTGCTCGGCGCCCGCGAAGAAGCGGACCGCCAGGCGGAGATCGCCCTATCGGAAGCCGAATTGAACGAAAGAATCAAACGGGAGCGAACGGAAGCAGCGCATCAGACCGAGCAGAGGCTGCGCCAGGAGTACGAGCCGAAGCTGCAGGCGGCGCATGCTCCGGTTGCGGCAGCGGTATCTGCATTCGCTGCTCAGCGCAACGAGTATTTCGCGCGGGTGGAGGCGGAGGTGGTGCAACTGGCACTGGCCATTGCCGCCAAGATTCTCCATCGCGAAGCGCAGGTGGACCCCATGCTGGTGGCCTCGCTGGTCAGAATGGCGGTTGAACGGCTGCGCGAGGGATCGAGCGTGACCGTGCGTGTGGGTCGCGGACGCGCACAACGCTGGCAGGAGTACTTCGCCGCGCAATCAACCGCGGCGCATGTGGATGTGGTGGAAGACGCGGCGCTGAGCGAGCATGATTGCCTGCTTGAGACGGAGCTCGGCATTGCCAACTTTGGTTTGGACACGCAGCTGAAGGAAGTGGAACAGGGCTTCTTCGATCTGCTTGCGCTGAAACCGGTGAGCCGGTGAGCCGCTCGCTCCTGGCCCCTTATCTCCACGCCCTCAAGGCCGGCTCCACCCTGCGCTGGAAGGGCCGCATCAACCAGGTGATCGGCAACCTGATCGAGTCCGAGGGCCCGTTCGGCTTTGTCGGCGAATCGTGCCAGATCCGGGGCGACGACGGCAAGAGCTACGCGGGCGAGATTGTGGGCTTTCGCGGATCGACCATGCTCTCGATGGCCGCCGATCACCCGCAGGGCATCCGGCTGGGCGATGAAGTGGTGACGTGGGGCGCGCGTCCCTCCATCCGCGTGGGGCCGGAGCTGCTGGGCCGGGTGATTGACCCTGCCGGCAATCCCCTGGATGGCAAAGGCGACTATCGCGCTACGCGCGCGGTCATCCTGGATGGGTCGGCGCCGCTGCCCCTGGAACGGGTTCCGATCCGCGAGCCGCTTGGCTGCGGCATCCGCGCCATCGACGGCTTTCTCACCTGCGGACGCGGACAGCGCCTGGGGATCTTCGGCGGCAGCGGCGTGGGCAAGAGCACGCTGATCGGCATGATGGCCCGTGGCACATCGGCCGACATGACGGTACTGGCGCTGGTGGGTGAGCGCGGACGCGAAGTGGGCGAGTTTCTTGAGGTGCTGGGCGAAGAGGGCTTGCGCCGTTCCGTCGTGGTGGCCTCCACGTCCGACCAATCGCCGCTGCTGCGCATTCGCGCGGCGCTGGCGGCCACGGCGCTGGCCGAGTATTTTGCAAGCCTGGGCAAGAACGTGCTGCTCATTGCCGATTCGCTCACCCGCTTCGCCATGGCGCAGCGCGAGATTGGCCTGGCCGCCGGCGAGCCGCCCACGGCCAAGGGCTACACGCCCTCGGTGCTGAACATGCTTGCGCGGCTGGTGGAGCGCGCGGGCAACTTTGCGCAGGGCAGCATAACGGCTTTCTATACGGTCTTGATGGAGGGCGACGACCAGCAGGATCCAGTGGTCGATACGGTCCGTTCGCTGCTGGATGGGCACGTGATCCTGGACCGCAACCTGGCCATGCGCAGCCACTATCCGCCTATCGCCGTGCTGGAGAGCCTGAGCCGGTTGATGTCGAGCATGGTGTCGAAGCAGCATCTGGCCAAGGCGAATGCGCTGCGCCTGTTGATGGCCTCCTACGCGCGGTCAGAGGACTTGATCCGCATTGGCGCCTATCAGAAGGGCGCCGATCCCGTGCTCGACAGTGCGGTCGAAAATCTGCCGGTCCTCCATGCCTTTTTGCAGCAGAGCCCGGATGCGCTGGGCAAATACTCTGAGATCGTTCAACAGCTGATGGCCCTTCCCGGTTAGCGATGCCCTTTCGATTCCCACTTGCGGCAGTGCTCATGGTGCGGGAGCATGCGGAGCAGCGCGAGGAGCGCGCTCTGAAGACAATTCAGGTTGAGCTGGCCCGCGCCGCGCGCCTGGTAGACGAGTTGGACGCTGCCACGGCGCTTGCGCACGATGCACGCGAAAAGGAGCTGCAACAGCCGACCCCTTCTTTTCGACTGCACGACTACCAGCGCCAGATTGAAGAAGCCGCGGAAAAGAAGAAGACGCTCCTTCAACAGGTGCATGTATTGAGGCAGGACCTGGCTCGGCAGATGCGTGCATACCAGGCCGCCCATCGTGACCGCGAGGCGCTGACCGACATGTTGCAGGCGCAGCGGGAAGCCTATCACCAGCGCCAGGAGCGGGAACGGCAAAAGCAAGTCGATGACGTCTTCATCGCGCGCCATCACCGCAACTAGCGCGTTTTTCCTTTTGGTGTAGAGTGCGGCGTGGACCGGGAGGTCCACGCAACAGCCGGCCAGGAGGCCGGCGCTACCCGCTCTTGCGGCGACCGGCAGCCTTGAGCCAAGCAGGAGATCCACTCTATACCAATAGGCAAAATGCTCTAGGTCTCTGACCGTTTGGTTTTGTACCGGTTCCGTGCCCCATCCTTGATGTCATTCTGAGCGGAGGTCGCCGCGGCGACCGGAGTCGAAGAACCTGCGTTTCGAAAGACTGGCGAAAGGGCGGGAAGCCACGAACCATAAGTGCGAATTCACACGGTCATAGACCTGGCCACTGCATTGCATCAATCGCCGAGAGCAAACCATGCAACATCGCGGAAGCCTTGCGGCCTTGATGATGGGTCTCGCCTGACCCGATCGCGCATGCTGGGCAGACTTTGCCTAGTGGAGACGGCAAGGATTGCCGGTTGCGCTGCCCGGCAGTCTCGCGCAATTCGGCGTTATGGCGCAAGTTGTCTGAAATGAGTGCCCGCCTCACGCCGCAGCGCGCGCTGCACAGCCATCTTCGTGGCGCACAACGTGCACTGCCAGAGGCGTGCGTATTGCCTCCACAACGACGGCCTCCATCTTGCTTCTTTCCCTGGGCACAGCTGCGCGGCCGTCGGGCAGCTCGTTTCTCACAGTCCTGTTGAGCGCCGCGCAGGGTGAGACCCCGCAAGGTGATTTGGGCGACACGGGCGCTCAGACGCGCGCGGGCTCGGGCCACGCGGATCACGCCGCGGCGCAGCAGGACGATGCACAGGCTCATTCCGTCTCAGGCAATGCGCCCGCGCGCAGCGCTGCTGTTGCAACGCCCGCCGGCCGAATGGATGCATCGCCTGAAGCGAGTGCGAGCGCGCACGGGAGCTTGAGCCTAACCGAAGAAGAATCTTCCGAACGTGCAATTGGAGCGCCGTCACCGATTGTTTCTGAAGCAGCGCGAGCAGCCGCAACGCGCAGCGGCTCTGCGAGTGCCAGTGCAAAAGCCAACCCATTCGTGCGTGCCGCAACTGAGGCGGCGGATGTGCCGGTCCATGCGGTTTCCGGTAGCGGAAGCACCCGCGTAACGACGACAGCCTCTCTCGTCCATCCGACGGGGGGCTCGGTGAAGGACAGCTCCAGCCCACTCGAGACAGCGCACGCGGGCGATCATGAAGCATTCCCATTTGCGCAAAAGGAGCTACTGCCCGCAACACCACGGACGGTTCCCGCAATCGATCCCGTGGCGGCGAGTGTCGCGAACTGGTCCGCAAGGTCTTTGCGGGCCGGGAGTACTTCCGGCGCTCCATTGCAGGGCGAACAGACGAGCGCGGTAAAGCAGAGGCCCTCCGCAAGCACATCGGCAAATGCCGGCGAACAGACAGCACCAAGAGCACCCGTTGCAACCCGCTCGCTCGGCCAGGGCAATGACCTGCCGACCGCTCCCGGCGCGGCGAAGGCCAACACCGAGAGCTCTGCCGCTACCGCAGCGCTTGCCTCGCAGGAGGCCGTGGCGGCTCGGAGTCTTGGCGGCGACACACAGAGATATTTGCCGCAATTCGAAGCAAGGGCGGGTGAGAGTGGGCGGGCGCCTCTCGCTCAGTTGCAGGCGATTGCCAGCGAGGAACACTCCAGCGCGCCTTCAGAGGCGACCGCGATAAGCGCTCCATCATTGACGCGGAGCCTTGCTGCGAGTGCGGTGGCGCCGGTGAGCAGCGACTTCAAGCTCAGCGAGACCGAGCTTGAAGTCGCGCCTCTATCGCACTTGGAGGCTTCTCGATCCAGTGGAAGTGATGACGCCACGCAGACGAATGTTCATTCGAGTGCAGGGGGCCAACCGGCTCGCGGGGAGCAACTTCCAACCGTCCACGCGGTCCGTATGAATGCCGGCGGTCGGCTGGCTGCGGGTGTGCCTGCCTTTGTTCCGAAGGTGGTATCTGCCGAGCGGCAAACGAATGCCGCGGTGATTGACGCTTCGCCAATTGCCGTGTCAGCGGCGATCGCGAGCAACGCCGGCAGCAACGGGCCGCCCGATCAGAGCAGTTTGCCTGATGCCGCGGCTGCGCCAGTCACCTCCGCTCCCGCACGCTCGGTCCTGATCGACGTTCCATCGATTGATCCGGTGCAACGGACCGATGGGAACAGGCCTGAGCAGAACACCTCTGCAAGAGGTGCGATGGGGCGCGTCGATGATCCGCGCGGCGATGCGGCGAGTGCGGCTTCCTCCGCGGAATCGATGATCGCACAAGCGCCCGCCCCTCTTTCGAGACAAGTCAGCGAGGCTGACGGCTTGGTTCGGCACGCTGCTGCGCAAGCACTGCTGAGCGAAAGCTCAGCTGGCAGCGACGCGAGTCCTGCGAGCAAAGCAGCATCCCAACCGGACTCCGACGCGTCAGTGGCGAGGCTGCAAGTCGCTGGTCCTCTACCCTCCGCCGCAGCGAGCGCAATGATCTCCGGCACCGCCGCCGGCACATCGCAGGTTCAAGAGCGGGCTTTCCCTGACCAGGGTGTGAGCGATCAAGCGGCAACGCCAGAGACGAAGATTGGATTGCCGCACACGTTCACTGCGGAGCTCAATCTTCAGCCTGGACCGCCGGCACTGAATGCTGCGTCCCATGTGCCCCCGGTGCGCGCCTGGGCTGATGCCGTTGCGACGCAGGTCACAACAGCTGCACCGAAGCCCCTGACTCTGCCGGCGACTCAGTTCACGTCTGGCAATGACAAGCCTTCTGTTGCATTTGCCGCCAGCGCAAAGCAGGACAATCCGCCGAGTCCATCCGTTGCGATCTCACCGGCTGTGTTCGTGCAGCGGCAGGCTCTGCCCATCGCACCAGTTCCCGCAGTTGCCGGAAGCGCCAGTCCGATGCTCTCCAATGCGGGGAACCAAGACGCGACGAGCCCAGCCGTGACAGGGACCGCCGGGCTCCACAGCGCAGTCGACAAGGCAACGAGCAAAACAGCGGATTCGGTGAGCGCAACGGGCGACGCCGCGCAGCACAGCACGCAGAGCAATGCGCAGGCTTCGTCGAGTGCGCCGTCCGATCCCGCACATGCGGCCGATGCTGCGCCAAAAGCCGCCGACCCCGGCACTGCTCCGGCGCAGACGGTCGCTGTGCAAGCAGCTATCCCGGCAACACCGGCCACGCATCAGAACGCTGCGGTTCCCGAGGCTGCATCCCGGGCCGCCGGACAGCAGGAAGCTCCAGCTTCAATGCATTCAGACGACAGTGAGACCGCCGCCGCTTCAAGCATCAATTCCGCCAGGCTGATGCAGACCGTAAGCGAGACGGAGATGCATGTGGGCATGCGCTCGACCGAGTTCGGCGACATCTCGATTCGCACGTCGGTCTCGCAGCAGCAGCTTGTGGCGCAGATTGCGGTCGATCACGGCGGCCTGGGGCAGGCCATCGCGGCGCATGTCTCCACCATGCAGAGCAAGCTGGGCGAGGAGTCCGGCCTTCAGACTTCCATCGAGGTTCGTCACCTGGGGTCGGCGCTTTCAGGCGAGCCCGGGCAATCCTCGCAAAAGGAACAGGGAGCCTTCAACTACTCCGCGGGCGCGGAGAGCTCACCCCAGGCGGCAGAGGAAGTGGCCGCACCAAATCTGGGCGTGCTTGCGGCGGTGGGAGACGGCAGCCGGTTGGACATCAGAGCGTAAGGCAGCATTGCAGCCAGAAAGGGACGACACATGAACATCCAGGGAATGCTTCCCGCGATCACATCACCGTTGCTGGGCCAGAGCGCGCGCCCCGCGGCAACCACGAAAAGCACGGGCACCGGCTCCACAAGCACCGCGAATGGCACCTCGGCGACCAGTCTTCAGGACACGTTTCTGAATCTGCTGGTGACTGAGCTGCAGAATCAGGATCCAACGGCGCCCGTCGATCCGACAGAGATGGTGGGTCAGCTGGTGTCTTTGAACCAGTTGGATCAGCTCATCTCGATCAACTCGACGCTGAGTTCGCTGACCGGCACCTCTGCGACGACATCTGCTACCAGCAATGCGCAGGCAGCCAAGGCAGCGCCTCTGAGCTCTCTGGCCGCGAGCGGGACCGCTGCAACAACGACCGGCACCGCTGCTTCGAGCTCCGCTTCCGCCGCCGCTACGGCGCTCCAGCAGCTGCAACTGGCCAACGGCCGAGCCGCCAGTACAAATTCGCTCATGAACCTGTACAGCAGCATGGGCACCCCGGTCCCGAACGCAACCTTTTAACCAACAGGAGGTAAGTACATGTCATCCTTTGCGATTCCACTCTCCGGCTTGCAAGCCTCGTCTGACGCGCTCAACGTCATCTCCAACAACCTGGCCAACCTCAACACCGACGGCTTTAAAGACCAGACTCTCAGCTTCGGCGACGTCTTTTCGCAGCTGCAGGGAATATCGGGCAACGGCGACCCCATTCAGATCGGAGGCGGCGTGCAGGTGGGCAGCACGGTGAGCAACTTCTCCGACGGCGGCGTTGACTCAACCGGCGTTGCGGCCAACATGGCGCTGCAGGGGAACGGGTTCTTTGTGGTGAACAACAGCAGTGGCACAAGCTATACCCGTGACGGAGACTTCTCAGTGAACTCCTCCGGGCAAATTGTGGACGCAAGCGGCGACCTGGTGATGGGATTCCAGGCCAACGCCTCCGGCCAGATCGCCACCGGCGGCGCGCTGGCGCCGCTCTCGGTGAATTCGACCTCCGCAATTCCAGCACAGGCCAGCACGTCGTTCTCGACCACGACCAATCTGCAGGCCGGTTCCGCTGCGGGCACCACGTTCAGCACGCCCATCGCCGTGGTGGATTCGCTGGGCGAGACGCAGAACCTGACCATCACTTACACGGCCAGCGCCACGCCGAACAGCTGGAACTACACCATCACGCTGCCGGCCTCGGCGACGGGCGGCACGGCGGCGACCACACTCACCTCCGGCACCATGACCTTCGACTCCTCAGGGAACCTGGAGTCGACGACGCCCGCCTCGACTTCGGGCGCGATTGGCGGAATCGACATTACCGGCCTCGCTGACGGCGCCGCGCCCATGAGCCTGAGTTGGAGCCTCAACAACGCCTCGGGCTCCCCGATCATTACGCAGCAGGACTCGGCCAGCGCCACCAGCGCCACCGATGTGAATGGCTACACTTCGGGAACGCTCACCGGATTTTCCGTGCTCTCCAACGGCACCGTGGAGGGGACCTTCAGCAACAAACAGACCATGGCGCTGGGACAGGTTGCCGTGGCCAACTTCGCCAACCCCGAAGGACTGACGCAAGGAAGCAACGGCACCTTCCAGGCCACCGTGGCCTCCGGAGCCGCGGTGGTAGGCGAGGCCGGTGTGGGCGGGAACGGTACCATCACGGGCGATGCAGTGGAGCAATCGAATGTGAATCTCTCCACCGAGTTCGCCAACATGATCGTCGCGCAGCAGAGCTATGAGGCCAACGCCAAGGCCCTGACTACGCTCAACCAGGTATCCCAGGCGACGATTCAGATGATCTCCTAGGCGGCAATGAAAGGATGGAGCGGTTAACGTTCGATTAGAAACCCCTGCCGGGTCTGCGGGAAAGCCCGGCAGAGGGTGCGCCTTCCTGTTGATTCTCATGTCGATCTCACCCAGCGCAGGAAGCTTTGCGCCGGGGCATTTTTGTGTGCAAATTAGCTCATGGAAATAACTTAGCCTCGATCCACGCCGGCATCCATCAAAACCCGCCTGCGGCTTCCGTTGCGGCCCTCCGATTGCATTGACCTTCGCGTAATCGCTCCATTCAAGATGTGCAGCGCAAGCCGGCGCAGAGGTCTGCCCCGCGAGGGCGGCGTCTGTGTAGCCATGACCGCGAGGGCCCGATGAGTACCGCACCCCGGAATATGGAACCGCAACCCGATGAGTCACAGCCTCCGGGCTCCGCGGTCGGTGGGAACGATCCCCTCGACGGCATGGCATGGCTGCCGTGCACGCTCACGCTCGACCTGCCAGTACCGCGGTTTACCATTGGCGACCTGCTCACCCTCGCCAAGGGCTCAATTGTGGGCACGGCCTGCCATCACACCAGCGATGTTCCGCTGCGCGTGAACCAGCTGCTGATTGGATGGACGGAATTTGAAGTCATCGGCGACCGGCTCGCGGTGCGCATGACGGATCAGGCATGATCGAGATGCAGTCCAAGCCGCGCCCGCACTACCAGCCCTCGCGTGAGCGGCTGGCGTTCCTGCTTGCCCAACTCTCAGAACTCGATCCGGAGCCGGACAAGTATCCCTACCGGAAGTTCGATCCGGAGCCCGAGCGCAAACCGGAAAAGGTTGTGCAAATGGAGCCGCCCGCCGGCTCGTTCCATGCCGCACTGCGCGACTGTGCCGCCAAGGGAGTCGATGAGCTTCCCCAGCGCCGGCCTGCCGCGTCCACGCTGCGCCCATGGCTGGGCCTGGCGCAGCGTGGAGTGCTGAGCCAATTTGCGCGGGCGTTCACCTGGGCGCATGCCAAATATGCGAGCTCGGGTGCCAAGCGCCTGCGCCTTTCTGAGGTGGTGTCGCTCGGCGACAAGCGGTTTGTGGCCTTGGTCAGCGTGGAAGGCCGCGAGTTTCTCATCGGAGGCGCGCCGTCGGGGTTGTCGCTGCTGGCGCAGTTAGGGGGATCGACCGAAAACGCCGACGTGCGGCCGCAGGGAATGAGTGCGGAGGTACGTGCGCGATGACCCTTCGCGCAGCCGCTCGGAAGCTGGCGATCATCGCGTTGCTCTCTATGGTGTGGACAACTCCGCTCATTGCACATGCGAGCCTGATTGGCGGCGGAGGGCAGGCCGCGGCCGGCATCGATGAAGGGCCGCTGGCACCAGCCCCCGAAGGCAAGGTCTCCGGCATGCCGGCGTGGTTGGACAACTCCACTCCACCGGTGTTCACTGCGGGCGCCCCAAAGCACGGCACGCTGCAGATTCCGGGCATTACCGGAGAGGCAGTGCCGTGGTCCGTTGTTGTTCTGCTCACCGCGCTCACGCTGATTCCTTCCATCCTGTTATGCATGACGCCGTTTGCGCGGCTGCTCATTGTCTTTCACTTTCTGCGCCAGGCGCTGGGGCTGCAAACCACGCCTTCCAACCAGACGCTCATCGGCCTCTCGCTTATCCTCACCTTCTTTTTGATGGAGCCGGTAGCCAACACCATCTACCAGGTTGCCATCGTCCCCATGCAGGCCGGGCAGATCACCGCTATTCAAGCCGTCACGCGGGCTGAAGATCCGATGCGCCACTTCATGGCGCACTATGTCCGCGACAAGGATGTGGCCCTGTTCGTTGAACTGGCCAAGGAACCGGCGCCGGCGTCCATCAACGACCTCTCCATGCGCGTGATGCTGCCGGCGTACATTCTGTCCGAGCTGAAGGCGGGGTTTCAAATCGGCGCCGTGCTCTTTCTTCCCTTTCTGATCGTCGACATCGTGGTGGCTTCCATCACCACTTCAGTGGGTATGCTGCAGCTGCCGCCGGTGGTCATCTCCACGCCGCTCAAGCTGCTGCTGTTTCTCATGGTCGATGGATGGCACCTGTTGATCGGATCTTTGATGAGGAGTTTTAACTGACGCCATGGGAATCGATCAGGTGGTTTTGCTGGGGCGCGCGATGCTCGAGGAGGTGTTGATCCTGGTGGGCCCGGTGCTGGCCGTGGCCATCAGCGTGAGCCTGCTGGTGAATGTGCTGCAAACGCTCACGTCGCTCCAAGACAACACCATCTCCACCGTGACCCGGCTGCTGGTGACCGGGGCTGCGCTGTTCCTGATGATGCCCTGGATGTGGCGTCATCTGGCCACTTACACATTGGTCCTGCTCTCTGATTTTCGCGGGTGCCTGCGATGATCAAGCTCCCCGGCCTCGAAATCATCACCGGCCTGATGACCGTGGGTGTACGCCTTTCCGGGCTCATGCTCTTTGCGCCGCTGTTCGGCGGATCGGTGATTCCCGCGCGCATCAAGGCAGGACTGGTGCTGGCGCTCACGCTGCTGCTCTATCCAAGCGTCGGCTCGAGCATTGGAACGTATGCGGCTGGCGATTGGCCGATTCTAGTTTTTACCGAGTTTCTCATCGGCGTAGGCATGGGACTGGCGACCAACATCGTCTTCGAGGCCGCGGCGCTGGCCGGACAGGTGCTCGGCATTCAGATGGGCTACTCGCTGGTCAACATCCTCGATCCGCAGACGCAGGTGGAATCCACGGTGATTCCGGTCTTCTACCAGACCATGGCAACGCTCTTGTTTCTGCGCATGGATGTTTTCTATTGGCTGCTGCGGGCGGTGGGCAAGAGCTTTGTCTACCTGCCGCCGAGCACCGCGCACTTGAGCGGATTGTTCACTCGGTCGGCGCTCGCAACAGGCGGGCAGGTGTTCAGCCTGGGGGTGCAGATTGCCGCGCCGGTGCTGGCGGCCACGCTGGTGGCGGATATTCTGCTGGGCCTGCTGGGCAAGGCCTCGGCCACCATGCCGCTGATCGTGCTGGGGCCAGCGATCAAGAGCCTGCTGGGAATCGCAATCCTGATCGGGACGCTGAAGTACTGGCCCGATCTTTACCACCACCTCTTTCAGGACTCGATCGCAAACGGCGAACAGATGCTCCACCTTGCAAAATGATGGGCGCAATGATGCGCACGATAGCGGGCACGGCGAGACGCAATGGCTGACTCCAGCAAAACAGAAAAAGCGACGCCGCGGCAACGGCAAAAGGCCCGCGAGCGGGGCCAGGTCACGCGCTCGCGCGAGCTGACCGGCGCGCTGTCGATGTTTGCCGTTGCCGGCGTGCTGGCTCTGATGGCCCGAGGGGGCGCGGGCCACTGGACGCAGTTCTATCGCACCACTCTCCATCTGGCAGAGTCGGACTCGATCGAGGCCAACGGCCCGCTCCTGTTCTGGACCAGCGTGGAAGCGCTGCGCTGGGTTGTTCCCCTGCAGTTGGCGGCGCTGGCGGTCTCGCTCGGCGTCGGCTTCGCGCAAGGCGGATTTGTGTTTGCGCCGGAAGCGCTGACGCTGAAGTTCGAGCGGCTGAACCCGGTAAATCGGCTGCAACAGCTGTTTTCGCCCACCGGGCTGAGCACGATTCTGAAGTCACTGCTGCCCTTCGCGGCCATCATCTGGGTTGGGTACGCGTGCCTCAGCAGCCATTGGGGATTGATCCTGGCCAGCTCGTACGTAGAGCCACGCGAGTTCGTCAACCTGGTCGGCAGCATGCTGTTTGAAGTGCTTTGGAAGTCAGGCTTGATCCTGCTGGCGTGGGCCGGCGCGGATTACATGCTGCTATGGCTCAAAAGCGAGGGCGATTTGAAGATGAGCCGCCAAGATATTCGCGATGAGTTGAAGAGCACGGAGGGCAACCCAGCCAGCAAGGCGAGGATCCGGCGGTTGCAGCGCCAGGCGCGGCGCAAGCAGATGATCAAGGCGACCAAGACCGCAACCGTGGTGGTGACCAATCCCACGCACTACGCGGTTGCCTTGAAGTTTGAGCTCAACATGCCGGCACCGATTGTGGTGGCCAAGGGCCTTGACCTGCTCGCCGCCAAGATCAAAGAGATCGCCTACGACTGCGGCATTCCGGTGATGGAGAACCGGGCCCTGGCGCGAGCGCTCTACAAGGCCGTCGAGGTTGGCGATGAGATTCCCGGCGCGCTGTATCACGCGGTGGCGGAGATTCTGGTCGTGGTCTTCAAGGCACAGGAAGAAGTCAGACGCCGCGAGGCTCAACGCAGAGCCTCCCCTAACCCGCTGGCAGATATGAGGCCGCAGTGAGCAAGAAAACTGGACTTCTGACCACGCTGCGCAAGTCCTCCGATTGGTTCATCCCAACCGGCGCGGTGGCGCTGGTATTTGTGATGCTGGTGCCCTTGCCTAGCTTTGTGCTCGATCTGCTGCTCACGCTCAGCATTACGGCCTCAGTGCTGGTGCTGCTCACGGCAATTCAGATTCTGCGCCCGGTGCAGTTCTCGGTGTTTCCCAGTCTCATTCTGCTGCTGACCCTGATGCGCCTCTCGCTGGACCTGGCCAGCACCCGGCGCATTCTGCTGCATGGCAACGAGGGTCCGACGGCCGCCGGCAAGGTGATTGAAGCTTTCGGCCAGTTTGTGGTGGGCGGCAATTACATTGTTGGCTTCGTCATCTTCATCGCGTTGATCGCCATCCAGTTCCTGGTGGTGAGCCACGGCGCCGTCCGCACTGCCGAGGTGACGGCACGCTTTACGCTCGACGCCATGCCGGGCAAGCAGATGGCGATCGATTCCGATCTAAACACCGGGCTCATCACCGCCGACCAGGCTCGCCAGCGGCGCGAGCAGGTGGCGCGCGAGGCGGAGTTCTGCGGCTCCATGGACGGCGCCGCGCGATTCAGTCAGCGCGACTCGCTGGCCACCATTCTGGTTCTGGTCATCAACATTGTGGCCGGGTTTCTGATCGGCGTCTTTCAATTGGGGATACCGTTCCAGCAGGCGCTGAAGACCTACACGATTCTCACCGTGGGCAACGGGCTGGTATCGATCATCCCTTCGCTGCTGGTTTCCGTGGCGGGCGGCATCGTGGTAACGCGGGCCGGTTCCGATTTCTCACTGGGCGCCGATATTGAGAAGCAGATCTTTCGCACCGCGCGGCCGCTGTGGATTGTCAGCGGCGTGCTGCTGGCCCTGGCGCTGATTCCTGGGATGCCCAAGATCTCGTTTATAGCGTTGGGCGGGCTGATGATGTTCGGCGCCTGGAAGATGAAGCCGGAGATAGCGGCCGAAACTGCCGCGGCGGGCAAGGCCGCAGCAGGCAAGAGCGGGGCCCCGGTCGTGGATCCGATGGATGCCGTGCTCAAGCTCGACGACCTGATGCTCGAAGTCGGCGTGGGCCTCGTGCCCCTGGTGGACATCAAGCAGGGAGGACAGCTTCTGGCGCGGGTCAAGTCGCTGCGCAAAAGCCTGGCGCAGCAGCTGGGCTTTCTGGTGCCCTCCATCCATATCACCGACAACCTTTCGCTGAAGGACCGCGAGTACGTCATCTATCTGCGCGGCGTGGAGATTGCGCGCTGGGAGATGCTGCGCGACCGGCTCCTCGCGGTGAATTCTAATCCCAAGCCGGGCGATCTGCAGGGCCAGGAGACGCGCGAGCCGGCCTTCGACTCGCCCGCCAAGTGGATTGCGCCGGAGTTGCAGGCGCAGGCCATCGCCGCTGGCTATGCAGTGGTCGACCACACCTCCGTGCTGGCCGCCCATCTGTCCGAGCTGATCAAGCAGAATGCGTACGACCTGCTTACGCGGCATGAAGCCAAGCGGCTGATCGACCGGCTCGCCGACAGCCATCCCAAACTGGTTGAGGAGTTGACGCCCAAACTGATGAGCCTGGGCGAGGTGCAAAAGGTGCTGCAACAACTGCTCCGCGAGCAGGTCTCGATCCGCGATCTGGGCACGATTCTGGAAGCGCTGGTGGAGACGGCGGCGATCAACAAGAATCCGATTATTCTTGTTGAGGCCGCGCGGCATTCGCTGGGACGCGCGCTGATTCATCCGCTGCTGAACGATCGCGGCCAGCTCAAAGTGGTCACCCTGGACAGCTCCATTGAAGAGGAGTGCATGCGCAACTTTACCCAGCACGCGGCGGCCGCGGCGGGATCGATTCAGGTCTCCGTGGCACACCGGGTCTTCGCCGGCCTGCGCGCCATGCTCGGCGACCAGGTGGCCGCGGCCCCGCCGGTGCTTCTGTGCGCGTCACCGGGACGTTTCTATCTCAAGCGGCTGCTGGAGCCGCTGATTCCGAAAATTGTCGTGATTTCACCATCTGAAATTCCTCCGGCGATTCAGGTGCAATCGCTGGGTTCGGTGCGATGAGAAGGCTCGACAACAACGCACTCGATAAGGGGCAGTCATGATTCAGGCAGAAGCGGCCTACAAACAAAGCGCAGAGGACGTGGAAGATCGCAATCAGCTGGTGATGCAGGAGCTCCAGCAGGTCTATTACATCGCCGCGCGCATTCGGGAGCGTCTTCCCGCGCATGTCGAGCTGGAGGATCTGGTCAACGCCGGTGTGATCGGCCTGCTGGAGGCCAGCCGCAGCTTCGACAGTACCAAGAACGCGCAGTTCAAGGTCTTCGCAAAGTTCCGCATCCGTGGCGCCATCCTCGACAGCCTGCGCGACTCCGACTGGGGCTCGCGCTCGCTGCGCAGAAGGGGCCGCGAGATTGCCGACGCGACAGCGCGCCTGGAGGCAAAGCTGGGACGGCATCCGGTGGAATCCGAGGTAGCCGAGGAGATGCAGCTCGAGCCCGAACACTTGCGGAGGATCATCGCGCAGATCGACGGGCTGTGCCTGGCGGGCCAGCAGGCAGCGGTCTCCAACGACCGCAGCAATCTTTTGGACGTGATCGAGTCGGCGCCCAACCTGGACGATCCCGATCCCTTCGATCTTTGTCTCCAGGGCGAGGTGCAGGCGCATCTGGCTGAGGCGATCTCGCGGCTCAGCGAACGCGAGCAGCTGATTCTTTCTCTCTACTATCGCGAGGAGCTCACCATGAAGGAGATCTCTGAAGTGGTGGGTGTGGCGCTGTCGCGCGTGTCGCAGATTCGCCAGGCAATCATGAAGAAGTTGAAGGAGTCGCTCAAGCATCTCGAGGAGCGGCCATTAGCCGGTCAAACATCGCGAACGGGTGCGCCGCGAGGAGGAAGGCATGAGCTTGCCTAATCAGGAGAGGGTTGCCGCAGCGCCCAGGAGCGCGGCGAAGGCCGGCACTGTGAAAGCCAAACCCGCGCCGCGGTCTGTGCATCCGTGCGATTTCCGCTCGGCGGGCCGGCTGTCGAATGAGAATGCGCGCGCGCTCACGGCGCTTCACGAGTCATTTGCGCGCCGCGTGGCCAGCGCTCTGGACGCGTACCTCGGAACCGGCCTGGCCATCAAGCTGCGCACGCTCGACCAGCTCCCGCTGAAGGATCACATCGCTGGGCTCGCTCCGCTCAGCTACATTGTGCCCTTCACCCTGGGCGCGATGCAGAGCACCATGATTCTTGAGTGCGACCTCGACCTCGTGTTTCCCATCATCGAGCTGCTGCTGGGCGGAACGGGCACATCGATGCCCGGCGCAAGAGAGATATCCGAGATCGAAGAAGAGATTATGCAGGACGTCGCCTCGCTCATAGCGCGCCAGGCGGAAAGCGCGTGGCGCATGCCGCCCATGTCGCTGGTGGCCAACCGGCGCATCAAGTCCGCCCTGTTGCAGCAGTACTGCCCGCCCAACGACAAGGTCACGATCGCCAAGTTCGAGATGGAAATTGGCGGCGCGACGGGAACCTTCCAGCTTGTGTTTCCCACTTCGTTCATCGCCATCCTGATCAAGCAGATCAAGGAGGACGAGCCGCAGAAGAAGACCGGCTTGCGCTACTTTCCGACAGCCAACATCCGCGAGCGCATTCTGGACTGCGATGTGATGGTTGCGGCCGGCGTGCCGCGCATGAAAGTCGCCGTCCGAGACCTGATTGCCCTGCAGCCGGGATGCGTGCTGAAACTGCGCGCGCCGGTCCGCAATCCCGGCATGCTGACCGCGGAGGGGATGGAGATTTTTGAAGCGATACCCGTCCGGAATGGCGCGCTGAAAGCGGCGCAGCTGGTTCGGCGAATCCAGCCTACAGGCTGGGGGAAAGAGTAGAGATCATGGTTAACCAGGGAAATCATCAGGCAGCGCGGGCATTTGCTGGCGTCTTTGCCGAGTCGTTCGCCGAGTCGCTCACGCGGGCGGCCGGCTCTGCGTGGCAGATCAAGATTCTGAATGCGGCCGATCTCTCCGCGCAGCAGGGAGAACCGGTTCATTTCCGTCTCAACGTCGATGGCGCACTGAACGGCTCCCTTTTTGTTGAGCTGTACGATCTGCAGGCCAGGACGCTGGCCGCGAAGATCATCGGCGCACGGGTGCCGGCCTTTGTGAATGAACACAGCGAAGCGCTGGAGAGAGTCCTCTCGGCCGCGATGGAGAGGCTTGCCGCTTCGCTTGAAGCAGAGTATGGCCCGTTCACGTGCCGCATCGAGCGCGCCTCAGGGCTTGCCTTCGGCGGCATGCTGCACATCCCGCTGGCCGCGTATGAGGCCGAGCAGCCCGGCCTGTCGATGGCGCTCTACTTCGACGGCCAGCTGCTGTCGGCGCTGGCGATTCCGCCCGCAGCGGAGGATGCAGACCCGCCGTCAGCGCCCGCGATCGATCCGCTCAACCTGGGCCTGGTGATGGACGTGGAGCTGAACGTGTCGCTGCGCTTTGGCCAGCGCCAGTTGCCGCTGCGCGAGGTGCTCGAGCTGGTCAGCGGCTCAGTGATCGAGCTCGATCGCCAGGTCGATGACCCGGTCGAACTGCTTCTGGATGGCAAGGTGATCGCACGCGGCGAGGCCGTGATCGTGGACGGGAACTACGGCCTGCGCGTCACCGAGATCCCTCAACCGATGGCTTCCCACTTTACCCGTTGAACCTGCCCCATTAAACCAGCGAGGAACGCACTCCGATGAAGATGACTCTTGAATCGCTTCGCAACGCGGTGGGCCGCAGCTGGAAGAGCATGCACGCGGTGTGCGCACTGCGGACCTGCCGCAACACCATGCTGATCAGCAACGTTCCCCAGCGGCGCATCGGCATCCAGGTGGGCCAGCTCTGGTATTGCAGCGTGGATTGCTTTGCCGACGCTGCCCATCTCCGGCTCACGGAGCTCTCCGACGAGCGGATTGTGGAGATGCCGCACCGGCCGCGCCAGCCCATCGGGCTGGTCATGCTGTCCAAGGGTTTTCTCTCCGGAGAGCAGCTGCGCTTTGCCACGGCGCAGAGCCGGCGCAACGGCGAGCCGCTTGAAAATGCGCTGCTGCGCCTGGGGCTGGCCAACGAGAGGCAACTGGCCGCCGCGCGCGCCGCGCAGTGGGGCTGCCCGCTGCTGAAGCAGGAGCGGCCGGGCCAGCCGGTTGAGGCGGATGTGCCGGCCACGCTGCTGCGCGCCGCCACTGCCGTGCCGCTCCACTACTCCGCCGCCGGCGGACGCCTGCTGCTGGGATTCGTCTATCGCGTGGAGCACACCCTGCTGCATGCGGTCGAGCAGGTAGTCGGCTGCAGGACAGAGCCGTGCTTCATTACGCCCACCGAGTTTGAGGCCCGGATGGAGCAACGCACAACGGCGGCGGACTGCGAAGAGCGGGTGTTTGACGAGCCCGGCACGCCGGCGCAAATGGCCAACGTGCTCGGCGGACTGGCCGTGGAAGTTGGCGCCCGGGAGGTCAGTTTTGTGAACTGCCGCGACTACGTCTGGACGAGAATCACCGGCAAGCGGCGGCGGGTCGATGTGCTGTTTCGCTCCCGGCGTTCCGCGGACCCCGCATTGACCGAAAACTTCTTCTTCCAGGAAGAAAACATCGGCACTTGGGGTTAGAAAAATTGTCCGCAGGTGCCGATAGTTTTGTCTGGAGGTGGCACAGTGCGAAAAAAGACCGTTCACCGGGCCGACCCGGACAGCGATTCAACTGCACAACTCCAAGCCTGGCAGGTTGAGTATGCACAGGAGCTGCCCGACGTCCCGGTATTGCCGGAGACGCTCTTGCGCCTTGAGCTGGAAGTTCAGGAGCGGTCGGTGGACTTGCGCTCCATGGCGCGCGTGGTTCTGAGCGATCTGGGCGCGACAGTCCAGGTGCTGCGCCAGTCGGGGCTTGAGTCCGGCTGCATGGACTCGCGCCCGGCCCGCATTGAAGACTGTATCTCCAGCCTCGGCGCCTCCGCCTGCATGGATGCGGTTGCCGCGGAGACGCTTGGCCACAACTACCGCTATGGCGTTGTGGCGGAGATCTGGGCGCACTCCCGGGAGATTGCGCACTATGCGCGGCTGGTTGCTGAAGACACCTCCGACATCAACCCGAACGACGCGTATCTGGTGGGCCTGCTACATACCATCGGCCTGCTGCCCAACGCGCTGGCCTGGACCGGAAGCAGCAGGCCGGTAGACACCACTCTGGCGGGCTTGCAGATGGCGCGGCAATGGTCGTTCCCCAACGCCGTGGTGGACTACTTCCGCGCACTGCACCGCGATGAATCCGCCGCTCCGTGGCCGGAGATCGTGCACCAGGCCCATCGCCTGGCCAGCCGCTCGTCCCTCCACTGCCCGCTGGAACAAGAGATGCGCCCGCAGCTCTACCGCGCTGTCTAGTCCAATTCATGAGAGCGGTTCTAGCTCGATTCTCATCAAGCACCGATCCAGAATTGCCTTCGCATGAGAGAAGCAGCCCGGCTCTGCCTGTGCAGCGGCCCGGATTCTCCGTCTCTCATCATTCCCTAATCAAGATCGTGATTTTGGGGCCATAACAGGCTGAATTTTGGGCAATCTTTGCCTAGCGGGATGGCACGCGTAGTGCATCTCCTCTTGAGCAAGAGGCCTGATATGGACAGTGGATACTATGCCGCGTGCACGGCCATGGCTTCTCGCACGCGCGCCCTGGATACAATTGCCAACAATCTGGCCAATGCCAGCACGCCCGGATACCGCGCGCAGCACAATATCTTCAGCTCCGTGCTTGCCGAGGCGGGAGATGAAACGGAATCGCCGCTGAATAAAGCCATGAACAACTACGGCATCATGAGCGGAACCACGCTCGACCGCACGCAAGGCGCGATCCAGAAGACCGGCAACGATCTGGATGTTGCAATTCAGGGCTCGGGCTTCTTTGTGGTGCAAACTGCCGGCAGCTCCATGTACACCCGCGATGGCGCCTTTCAGGTTTCGGCCACCGGGCAGCTGATCAGCGCCGCCGGCGATCCGGTGATGGGCGAGAAGGGCCCGATCGCCATCCTGCCCGGAAAGCTGTCGATCAGCGCCGACGGAACCATCTCATCAAACGGCGCGGTGGCCGGCAAGTTGAAGCTGGTGGACATAGCGCCGGGCGCGGATCTGAAGAGCGTGGGCGGTACCAATTATTCGGCTCCGGAAAGCAGCGAGACGCCGGCGGTCGGCTCCATTGTGCAGCAGGGCGCGCTTGAAAACTCCAACGTCAACCCAGTCACCAGCATGGTCGAACTCATTACCGCGCAGCGATCGGCGGAGATGATGCAGCACGCGCTGTCCATGTTCAACTCCGAGATGGACAAGACCGCAACGCAGGACCTGTCGAAGGTGGGCTAAAGGAGCTCGATCATGTTTCACGCTCTCTATACGGCGGCCAGCGGCATGACCGCGCAGCAGATCAACCTGGATAACATTGCCAACAACCTGGCCAACTCCAGCACCACAGGGTTCCAGGCGCGGCGGGTGCAATTCTCTGACCTGCTCTATCAGAATGAAGTGATGCCGGGCGCAGCGGCGACGCAACAGACAACCGTCGCCTCGGGATTGCAGATCGGGCTGGGCACCATGCCCGGCAACACCGAGATCATTCAGCTGCAGGGCGATTTGAGCAGCACCGGCAATCCGATGGACTTCGCCATCCAGGGCACAGGCTTCTTCCAGGTGCTGATGCCTAACAATCAGATCGGATACACGCGCGCCGGCTCGTTCCAGCCGGATGCTCAGGGTGTCCTGGTGACCGCAAACGGCAATGCGCTACAGCCCGCGATCACGATTCCACCCAATGCGACCAACGTGACGGTGGGCAGCGATGGAACGGTAAGCGTAACCCTGCCCGGGCAAACACAGGCGCAGCAGGTCGGGACAATCCAGCTGGCCAGCTTCTCGAATCCGGGCGGCCTGAATGCCATCGGCAACAACATCTACCTGCAAACCACCGCGTCTGGCAATCCCATCACTGGCGTGCCCGGAGGGCCGGACGGCCTGGGCACCATCCAGCAGGGAATGCTGGAGCAGGCAAACGTGAATATCGTGGACGAGTTTGTGAACATGATCCTGGCCCAGCGCTCGTATGAGTCGAACTCGCGCGTCGTGAAGGCGGCGGACGAGATGCTGCAAGGGCTCAATCAACTGGCGCAATAAGAGTGGTGGACGCCATGACGCGATACGCATCCATTCCGGTTCTCGCACTGCTTGCAGCGCTGGCTCCAGCCGCGGCGCAGGCGCAGGGCCGCGTGCCGATCACCGCCGCGCACATCGCCTCCGCCATCAACGGCGCCGGCATGCAGATCAACGCCGATCAGGTCACACTGTTAGCCGATGTGGCAGCCACTGAGCCCTCCCCCGTGCTTCTGGTTGAATCCATGCAGCCGTTAAGCGGCCAGCGCATGAAGGTGCGCCTGAGCTGCGCGGACAACGCGCAGTGTCTGCCGTTCTTCGTGCTCGTCCGCCTTAACCAGAGGAGCGCCCCCGAGGCCGTTGCTTCGGTCGCATCGGCGCGTGCGGAAGCGGACCCGAAATCTTTTGTCGTGCGTTCAGGTGCGCGGGCGACGCTGCTGCTGGACGGCGCGCATGTGCACATCCGCATCGCCGTGGTGTGCCTGGAGAACGGCGCCGCCGGCCAGACGATTCGCGTGGCCAGCGCCGACCACCGGCAGACGTACATGGCCAGGGTTGTTGACCAGGCCGTGTTGAGGGCCAGCCTGTGACGAGAGCGAATTTCCAGATGCGTGCCGGACAGGGATTGGCAGTTGCTGTCCTGCTTACTCTCATTGCCGCCACTCCGTTGGCCGCGGCCAAGCCAACCAAGAAATCCAAGAACGATCCGAGTCAACTGCGCGCGGACTACATCAATCGCATTCAGGAACACGATGCGCAAGCCGGATCCGGCAGGACTGTGGGCAGTCTCTGGTTGGCTGGCGGCAGCGTGCTGGGCGACCTTTCCGTCGACTACAAAGCGCAAAAGCTCAATGACACAATCGTGATCCTGGCCTCGGTGCAGACCACGGCTGCGCAGAGCGGCGACTCGAGCTACAAGCGCACCTTTCAGACCGCTTCCGGCATTACCGGCCTGGCCGGAGACATCAAAACTACGGGGCTGAATCCGCTGTTCAACGCAAATTCGTCCACGCAGTTGCAGGGCTCGGGAGCCACCGACTCAAGCACCGCTTTCCAAACCAGCTTGACCGGACGGGTGATTGCGGTGCTCCCCAGCGGCAACCTGGTGGTGGAGGCGAAGCGCAATATCTTCATGAACAACCAGCACGAAGATGTGACGGTGCGCGGCGTGGCGCGGCCGGGCGATATCGGCCCCAACAACACCATTACCTCCGCGGCATTGAGCAATCTTGAAATCGAGATGAAGGGCAAAGGCATCATTGCGGACAGCACGCGTCCGCTCAACCCCATCACCAAGGCACTGTTGTGGCTGGTAGGATTCTGACCCTGATGAAGCAGGCGCTCTCCATAATGCTCTTCGCACGCAAGCCGCTGGCCTTGATGGGCACGCTGCTGGCGGCTGGAGCGCCTCTGTTGGCGCCGCCGGCGCATGCGACCGATACCAGTCGCGAAGTGATGGTGCGCGACATTACCACGGTCCAGGGAGTGCGCGACAACCCGCTGGTGGGCTATGGACTGGTGGTGGGGTTGCGCGGAACCGGAGACACGCAGCAGACCATTTTTACCGTGCAGACGCTGGCCAATGCGATGCAGAAGATGGGCGTGCTGATCAGCCCCAGCACGGTGGTGGTCAAGAACGTGGCCGCGGTGTTTGTCACCGCGTCGCTGCCGCCTTTTGCGCGGCCGGGCGCCAAGCTGGATGTGACGGTCGGTTCGGTGGGCGACGCGCGCAGCCTGGACGGTGGCGTGCTCTTGATGAGTGCACTGCATGGGGCCGACGGGCAGGTCTATGCCGAGGCACAGGGACCGCTGGTGCTGGGCGGCTACTCGGCCGGCAACGGCGCCAACCGCAAGGAAGTGAATGCGGCCAACACGGCGACGATTCCCGACGGAGCCATCATCGAGCGCGACACAGCAGTCGATCTGAGTGGATTCAAGACCGTCTCCCTGCTCCTACACAATCCAGACTTCACCACCGCGACCGACATTGCGGAGGCGGTCAACGGCGCGTTCGGCAAGCTGGTTGCAACCGCGCTGGACAGCAGGCGGGTCGACATCAATGTGGCCGATGCCACCTCGCAATCGGTGCCGCAGTTGATTGCGCGGGTGCAGAACCTCACGCTGAAGGTCCATTCGCCGGCGCGGATTATTGTCAACG
>Ga0182030_10002187_pt1 | contig 41323 bp, 34 predicted proteins | sample 812S3MmetaG_FD_121299 | JGI IMG/M metagenome (GOLD analysis project Ga0182030, IMG submission 121299) | Permafrost microbial communities from Stordalen Mire, Sweden - 812S3M metaG (Illumina Assembly) | ecosystem: Environmental > Terrestrial > Soil > Wetlands > Permafrost | place: Sweden...
ATCGCGGGAGCCATCATATTTATATGTTAGCGGCAGTCCCGTTACGGCTGGATCATATTGGTCGTACTTGGGCAGAGAACCCATTTTGTAAATCACCATATCAAGTGAGGGCACAATGATGAGACTGAATCCGCCGGCGCCGGATTTAAGGAATACGTCGCGGGGCGCGCCGATGATGTGGCCGTCCGCATTCACCTCGAATTGCAGGCTGAAGGGCGCGTGCGGATCATAAGGCGAGGGCCGGCTGCAGAGCTCGATATAGCCGGCGGGGACCAACTGCTGGGTCCCCCAGCGGCCCTTGTGCAGGAGAAGGTAGCCGAAGCGGAGGGCATCGGTGGAGTGCAGGGCGATGCCGAACCCGCCCGGCGTATGGGGGATTGGCGTGCCATCCTCCCATTGGCGTGCATAGCCCCAGCGTCCCCACTGCATGGGCTTCGCCAGCCGCTGGTTGATGTACTCCTGCATCTCCATTCCGGTCAAATGCCGCAGGACGATGGTCGCGATATGCACCCCAGCGGACGAGTAGCAATACCCCTCGCCCGGCGCGCACCACATGTGTGCGCGCAGTGCGCCCAAATCCTGGCCGGGATCTCGGGGCGGAGCCGGCTCCAGTATTTGCTGATGGCCATGAACGTACGCGACATTTGATTCCTCGTGTAAGCCCGCGGCCATGGTCAGCAGTTGCCCGAGCTTGATGTCCGCTTTCCTCGGATCATCCAAAGGGAAGGCTTCGGGGAGATACTTTTCCGTGAACACCTTCTGGTCGAGTCCCTGGGGAATCAAATCGTGCTTTTCCTTAAGCATGATGCCGCAGGCGACGCTGCTAAATGCCTTGCTAACGGAGGCTATCTGGGGATCGGCTTCCCGGTTCCCCTTGCCGAAATATCTCTCGTACACGAGCCAGCCGTGCCGCACCACCAACAATCCGCCATGTTGGGTAGTCCGCTCGGTGTATTCAAATGCCTGATCGAGCCTCCGAACATCGATCCCCGTGACCTTGCGAACCTGGGCGGGGTCCTTCAAAATGCGCCAGCCCCCCGAGGCGTCAGGCGGGGGGAAGTAATCTTGGCCCCGAGCCCCGAGGGGCAACCCCAAGACCAGAAAAATGCCGATGATGATCCGCTCCATGGGCAAAGAGATCATGGTTATTATCCCCTGGCGAGTCATACTAGCCCGGATCTCTCACCACGACTCTGGAAGGGCGGGGCTTTAGCTCCGCCGTTGCAAGGCCGTCGTGATTATTTCCAAGTCCCGCACCCCGCGCAGCTTGCAGCCGCAAGCTGCGCGGGGTGCGGGACGAATAGAGGGCGGGAGCCGCGATCTCGGCGGGGCTGAAGCCCCGCCCTTCCAGCATCGCCCAAACCTGGTGAGAAGCCCGCGCTAGAATCATTAACACGCTTCCTGGACCCGGCTGTGTTTGGAATCCATGTATTCGCACGGTCCTGTGCTAACCCCACAGTCATTGTTTGTCAAGCGCCAATTTATGGGCTTGAAATTCAGGCGCGACTATGGTACTGGTTGGCGCCGATTTGAAGGCACGGTTTGTAATCGCTTCCGACCTCGCCTCCTGCTCGGACAGATCTTAGGTCCGAGGGATGGAAGGTTCATGCACTTCGCCCTGAAGCGGGTATTCTCGATGGAAATGCCTGCTTACCTCTCTTCTACTGCCAGCCGCAATGCGCGCGACCTTCGTGCCTGGGCGGCAGTTGACTCGCCTTGGAGTTTAAAATGAAAACCTTGAGATGGATTCTTCCTCTCGTGCTCACCGGCGCCGTGTATGTGGCGGTTGCTGCGGACCTCAAAGCCACGATTCGGTCCGACTCTCATAATGGGTGGATTCTGGAAACCGGCGGTGTAGAGTACCGCCTGGGCCAAGCCGATGGAAAAGTTTACTTGGCGTACTTTGGGCCTGGGGGCCGCCCGGACTGGGACGATTCAATCGCGAAACATGCTTCACCGGTGCAACCGGGCCTACGCTACGACATGGCGGGAACGGCGGAAGGGGAGAATCTTTCTCTGGAAGACCTCGAGCTCACTTCCCAACAGGAACTGCACCCCTCGCGGGACGTGGATGGACTTCAACTGACCTACCGGCAACGACGTCTACCCATCGAGATTGCCGTCCAGTATTTCACGTGGGGCGACACGGGTGTCTTCACGCGGCAAATAACGATTCTGAATAAGAGCGGGAAGCCGCTGGCGGTGGAATCTTTGCCCTCCCTGGCGTTCGAGTTGCCTGCCGGCCAGTACGATCTTAGTTATCTCTGGGGCGGCTGGGGCCACGAACGGCAATTGGCGACGGAAGAGCTCTTGGCCGGGGAAAAATCCTTTATCGCCCCCCGGGGACGTTCAACCAACGGGTATTCACCCTGGTTTTGCCTGCACAGCAAAAATCTTGAAACGCGATTCCTGGCCCAACTCGCCTACTCCGGTAACTGGGAAATGAAATTCGCCCGGCGACCAGGTGGCCGCGCCTTGCAAGAGGAGAACTTGCAAGTCTCCCTGGGAATGCGGCCTGACTTCGGAGGGCCGCTGGAATTATCGCCGGGCGAATCTTTCGCTCTTCCCCCGGTGGCATTTACGGCCACCGCCGGGAACCTCGACGACGGAGCCAACCAGCTTCATCGCTACCAACGCCGCTATGTCGTGCCCCGCACCAAGACCAACGACCCACTGCTTGTACAGTTCAATTCCTGGTATCCGTTCCCTGGCAAATTGCAGGTTGAGGACATGAAGCGGTGCGCGGATGTGGCTGCACGCATGGGCGCGGAGGTATTTGTGCTTGATGCCGGGTGGTTCAGCGGCAAAAACTGGAGCCGCGAACTGGGTGACTGGACGCCCAACGCGGAAGAATTTCCGCAAGGCATTCAGGAACTTTCCCACTATGTCCTCAGCAAAGGAATGAAGTTCGGCATTTGGGTGGAAATCGAAAACCTGGGGGTCGATTCGGCGATGTTTCAAGCGCACCCCGATTGGTGCCTTACATACAACGGCAGCCCTTTGCTGGTAGATGAACGCTATCACCTTAATTTTGCGAAGCCCGCCGTCAGGCAATGGGCGCGATCCGTCATCGACCGTTTGGTCAAGGACTACGGGATTGAGTGGTTGAAAATTGATTACAACATCGATATCGGTGAGCGCTTTGACCCGCCCCATCTGGCCGAGCGCCGGGGACACGTGCTCCACGATCACCTCATAAGTTACTACGGCTGGCTGGATGATCTGCGCGCCGCCTATCCCCAGCTCGTCATCGAGAATTGCTCGAGTGGCGGGACCCGATTCGACTTGGGAATCATGGCTCACACCCACACCACTTGGTTGTCGGACGAAGTGCGCCCCTTGCCATCAGTGCAGCTCGGCTATGGTTGCACGGTTGAATTCATTCCGGAAGTTTGCAATCACTGGATGGTCGGCGATCAGGACAACGGGGATGTTTCCCTCTCCAATCCTTCGGGTTGGTGGGACTTTATGTTTCGGGTCCCGATGAACGGCCAATTCGGGATATCCAGCCGGGTTTTCACCTGGAATGCCGACCTGGTTAGAAACGCCGCTGCCAATGTTGCGCTCTACAAGCGCCTCCGTCAGGTGATTATGGGTGCGGACGTGTACCACTTAACCATGCAGCCCAGCCATGATGACCCGAGAGATTGGTCTGCCCTGCAATATGTTTCGCCCGACCGGAAAAACAGCGTTCTCCTCGTGTACCGCTTGGAAAATGGCGCCGCCACAAAAGTATTCCAGCTCCGCGGGCTTGACCCCTCGCGGACCTATCGCCTCTCGGTCGACGGAGAGACCGCAGCGGACGTGAGCGGGGAAACTCTTTCCCTTGCCGGGTTGCAAGTCCATCTTGATTCCGAATGGCGAGCCGCGGTCGTCGAGCTCCGCGATAGAGAATGACGACCACAACCCGTGGCTGAAAAGGCGGCGCCCGCTGCGGTGAGCGCAGCAGCTTCGGAAGGACAAATACAACATTCCGGCTTGAGCCCATAACTCGACCTCTTTCGGTTTTTTGGTCCGCACTCTGGTGATCCCCTCCTATTTTCGCATTCCCGAAAGACCCTTTGACGTGGCCTTTGCTGTGTGTATTATTACGCTCATATAGAAGTTACTCCGAAAGGCTCGCAAGCCGCTCGACTCCGCCAGCGCAAGTTCGATCTCCTTGGCCGCTTCGCCATTCCCCCCGACCTGCTGCCCGGTTCGCTCTCGCTCACCCACCGCCGTTGCGGTCGGCCCACTTGCCACTGTGCCACCGACGAGAAGGGGCACCCCGTTTGGTCGCTCACCTTCATGGCCGGGGGCAAGAAACACGTGGAACGCATCCCCAACGAATGGGTCGAGGAGGTTCAACGTCTGGTCGACGCGGGTCAGGAGTTTAAAGCGGCCATGGCCGAGGTTTTCGCCGCCAACGCGCGACTGCTGGCCCTGTGGCGAAGGCAGAAGCGTTTGTGAAGGGGCCGACGCCACCTCGCCTCAAGAAGTAGGCGGGGAAATTGTCGCGCTGTATTAAAAGTGCAACGCGACAGCAGGGATCATTCGAGAGATAAGAGTAAAACGAGCCACCTATGCTGGGTAACACGGACTACTCTCGACAGCTATCTGAGAGCGTGCCACTCTGACTTACGTTGGTATATGAAATGAGTTAACCCAGGAGGAACCTTTGGATACCCAGGCGATCGTGAAAGAGCTGAAACGTGAACGCGACCGGCTAAACAAAGCCATCGCAGCTTAAGAAGAAACAGACTTGCCCCCTGCTCCACCGATGTCACCCCCCGCTGCCAATCTTCCTGCCCCGCCAGGCAAGAAGCCTAACCGACTCACGCCAGAGGGTAGCAAGCGTCTGTCGGACCTGACGAGGAAGCGATGGGCCGACAAAAGGAAGAAAGCCGCAACGAAGAGCAAATAGGCCTGCATCTGGTTCGCTCATCGCTCCGGCGATGGCGCCGATCTTTCTTTTCTCCTTTGGATTTCGTCTCTTTGCAGCCTTCCGGTGGAAAAGCCTCGTAACAAACTACCCCTCGCCCTGCTGGCTGCGGGTAAAGAACTGGCGACACTGACGGCGAGAAGATTCCGCAATCTTCCACTTCCACCCCTCGCAAACTAGCGTCCAAGGGGTTTTGTTGTGGTTGCAAGGTGGCTAGGTTTCCGGGGGAGCTGTCGCCCCCACCAAGAAAGCACCGCGAGAATAATCTTCATCTCGCAGGATGTCAAAAGTGCTACCCGGAAAGTGGGACAACTTTACCCCGCCACAGTGGCCTAGTCTTACTTCGCCCTTGACAAGAGTGCCAGTTGGCATGTATGACATAGTTTCGGCGATTGCTGATCATGTTCTAATCGGCATCATTTGGGCTGAGTTGTATTAGTGCAGCGACGGCCAGCTCAGTTTGCTCAGTTCGTAGGCACATGACTATTAGCGGAAACAGCGCTTTTGCGCTGTCTTTGTGGTTTATCGCGCGAGTCGCAGAGTGCGTGTGAGAAGTGTTGCCGATTGTTCCAGGAGGAGGACTTTGTGGCGGACTATTACATTGTTACGGATCTAGGTACGCTGCCAAGCGGCGCTACCAGCAATGCCTATGGCATCAACGATACCGGTCAGGTGGTGGGCTCCTCACAAGTCGCAGGGGGGAATAGCCACGCTTTCCTTTGGACTCCAACGACGCCTATGCAAGACCTCGGTACGCTTCCCGGTGGCAGTGGCAGCCAAGCATCCGGAATCAGTGTCTGCGGCTTGGTTGCAGGCCAGTCGGATTTGGCAGGCAGCGGCGGCAAGACCCATGCCGTTGTATGGAGTAGTGCGGGTGGAATGCAAGATCTGGGCACGCTGGCTGGCGACAACGGAAGCGCCGCAGTAGCAATCAATGCATGTGGTCAGGTAGTCGGAAATTCTTCCCTCAGTGCGGGGGGGAATCTGCACGCGTTTATCTGGAGCAAAGCGGCGGGAATGGTTGGACTCGGTGTACTGCCAGGCTTCACGGACTCTGGGGCGCATGATATCAATAACCTCGGTCAGGTGGTTGGCTACTGTGCCTTGGCAGGTGTGGCGAATCGAGGCTTCTCGTGGAGTAGCGCTGCGGGCATGCAACCGGTCGGCACGCTGCCGGGTGGCATCGGCAGTGATGCTGTTGGGATCAACGATCTAGGCGAAATTGTCGGCACTTCCGACTCCGGCAACGCCAATAATCCTCACGCAGTCTTGTGGAATAGGGCGGGAGTGGCGCAGGATCTGGGCATTCTCGCCGGTGGAAACTGGAGTGGCGCGTTTGCGATCAATGTTCTCGGAACAGTCGTTGGGAACGGCAATTGTAGCGGGTCTGTGTCGCACGCATTTGTCTGGAGCGCAAAAAACGGAATGCGGGATCTGAACGCTCTTATTCCTGCCAATTCGGGTTGGGAGCTGCAAGGTGCCGTTGCAATCAACGTCGCCGGACAGATCGTTGGGGTGGGGACCGTGAATGGAGCTCAACATGCAGTTCTCCTGACGCCGCACTGTGCGCCGTGACGCTGAACCGGCATCTTTTCATTTGTTCTGATGATGGCAGTAACTGGTACCTGCGCTCAATCCAGAACTGACCGCGGCTTCTTCCCTTGATGCCCTAATCTCAAGACTCGTGTCATGAAGTGCAAAGTAACGGGGCCGATTGCCGCCCGTTCGAAAAGGCGCTGTCATTATGGAGCAGCGCCCGGAGTCGGCCCTGAATTCGGGGCAAAAGCGGGTAGCCAAGGACAGTGGATTTCTGTCCGTGGGCTTTTCGGTGCAACACGGACCTGTGGCCAATCAAAGGCAGATTGACCATGCATATCACCCATCGCTCCTTAGGTGCCCAGAATCACGGGGAAGTGTTCCGCCAACCGGCCTACACCTAAGCCGCTGTATTTTAGAGCCGCTTTTTTGAAATCATCAATCGTCAGTCCCGCGTCTCGAACTAATCCAGCCATGGAGGCGCTGCTTCAACTCTTCGGGAGATGCGCATTCGAAAAACAACTCCAGCGCCTCCTGAAGGTTGTCCCGGGCCTGTTCAATACTGTCCCCTTGGCGCGTTGATTCATACTGTCTCCGCTCTCTGCGAGTCGCTTTACGGCCGTCGGATGATGCGGGTTCGCCATTTGCGCCAGTCAGCCGGAAATGTCGTCGTTACAACCCTTTTTCAGCGAGTTCAAACGCACGGAGGACGGCGCGGGCCTTATTCTGGCACTCGTCGTATTCGCGCGCGGGGACGGAGTCCGCCACGATGCCGGCGCCGGCTTGCAGGTAGGCGATTTTATCTTTGATTAATACTGTACGGATGACAATGCAGGAGTTGAGATTGCCGGAAAAGTCGAGATAGAGCACAGCGCCGCCGTAAAGGCCGCGGCGGGTGGGTTCAAGCTCGTCGATGATTTCCATGGCGCGGACCTTGGGCGCGCCGGTAAGCGTACCGGCAGGGAAGCAGGCGGCGAGCGCGGCATAGCTATCCGCGTCGGGGCGCAGTTGGCCGGTGATCTGCGAGACCAGGTGCATGACGTGCGAATAGCGCTCCACGAACATGATGTCCGTGGGCCGCACCGTGGAGAACTCTGAGACCCGGCCCACGTCGTTGCGGCCGAGATCGACCAGCATGATGTGCTCGGCGCACTCTTTCGCGTCCGAGCGCAGTTCTAATTCCAGGCGCTTGTCCTCTTCCTCCGATTTGCCCCGCGGGCGCGTGCCGGCGATGGGCCGGTATTCCACTTTGCGCCCCGCCACCTTGACCAGCATTTCGGGCGAGGACCCGAGCACCGTCGATTCGCCCAGGCGCAGGTAATACATGTAGGGTGAGGGATTGACGACGCGGAGGGCGCGGTAAACGTCGAAGGCGGGGACGCGTACGGGGACTTCCATGCGCTGCGAAAGCACCACCTGGAAAATGTCTCCGGCGCGGATGTATTCCTTAGAGCGCTCGACCATCGCCTCATAGCGCGGGCGCGTCATGTTGGGATGCACGCGCAGGGCGCCCTGCGGGCGGCGGACGCGCGGCAGGCGGAGCGGTCGGCGCAAGCGGCTTTCCAACAGATCCAGGTGGCGGACCGCCGCATCGTACTTTGCCCGCAGACTTCCTTTCCCTTCTTCCGTCAGCACATTGGCGATCAGAAAAAGGCGATGCTGCACGTGGTCAAAGGCCAGCACGTTGGAAAAATACATGAAGGCCGCGTCGTCCAAATCGACGTCTACGGGGACCCGCGCGGGCAAGCGCTCCAACATGCGCACGGCTTCATAAGAGAGGTAACCCACGGCCCCGGCAGTGAAGGGCGGCAGGCCGGGAATCTCCACGGAATGGTAACGCGCGCCCAGGCGGCGCAGAAACTCGAAGACGTTGCCCGTCTCCTCTTCACGGTGCGCACCGCGCCGGACCGTGATGCGGTCGCCACGGCAGGAAACGATTTGAAAAGGGTCAACGCCAAAGAACGTGTAGCGGCCCACACGCTCGCCGCCCTCGACGCTCTCCAGGAGAAAACTGTGCGGGTGCGAATTCGCCGCGCGCCCGTGCTGCGGGGTAAGACTGAGGAACGCGGAAACGGGACTCAGCAGGTCCGCGACAATGGGGCGATAGACGGGCACCACGTTGCCGTGGAGTGCGAGCCTTTTGAATTCGGAAAAATTGGGACTGGCATTGCTCATGGAATCACGAACAAGGCAAAAGGCAAAACGCAATAGTCAAAAGGCAAAAGTCCCCAGGAATGCCGAATATGGGACAAACCATTCGGCGGTCGAGAGCGAGTAACAGAGTTCACCGTACTTCAACTCTCAACCTTGGGCTTTAAGCCTTTGCCCTTTATCCTTTAAACCTTAATCTTAGACATTCGATCTTCTACGTTCAGCTTCTCAAACCACTTTTGACTTTTGCGCTTTGCCTTTTGCGTTTTGACTTTTGACTTGCATTTATGTTCGGGCACGACCCGCGCAAAAGCCTACCCTCCCCCCGTGTGGTCCAGCGCCGAGCGGACGGCTTGTTCCATCAGGGCGCGGGGAGCGGCGAGCCCGGTCCAGATTTCGAACTGTCGCGCGCCCTGCGCCACCAGCATTTCCAGGCCGGAAATCGTGGTCAGCCCACGCCTGCGCGCTTCGTTCAGGAGGCGGGTGGCATGGGGGAAATAAACCATGTCAAACACCACTCGCACGCGCAAACGCGCCAAGTCGATGGGGGTGCTGTCAACGTGCGGGAACATTCCCACGGGGGTAGCGTTGATGACCGCGTCAACTTCCAGGCTCTCGGCGCTATCCCAGGGCACCACCTGTGCCGCCACTCCGCGCGCCAGGGTTCGCGCCACCGCCTCACGCCGCGCGGTAATCACCACCTCTGCGCCTTCCGCGCGCACAGCATAGGCGGCCGCTCGCGCCGCGCCCCCCGCGCCGAGAATCAGAATTCGACTGCCCGCCAGGCGCAAACGCTTGATGAGAACTTCCACCACGGCGGCGGCGTCAGTATTCCATCCCAGCCAACGGCCGCGCTGCAAGGCCACGGTATTGCACGCGCCGATGCGATTCGCCAGCGGGTCCACCCAGTCGAGCGCGCGCAGGATGGCGCGCTTGAAGGGCATGGTCACGGCGAATCCTTGCAGCTCCACCTCGCGCGCGAAGGCCAGGAAGTCCGCCACCTTGCTGGTTTGGCAAGGCAGGAAAACCGCATTCACGTGCTTGGCCTGAAAGGCCGCGTTCTGCATGGCCGGCGAAAGGGAAATGGAGGCGTGGGAACCTAGCACTCCGTAAAGTTGCGTGCGGCTGTCAAGACGTTCCACCCGGTAAACTGAGCGCATGACTTCGGCAGGAATTTGTCCCGCTGCGGCGGGGGAATGGTTGAGCGGCGCCGCGTAAGTGAACGCCGATCCCCACAGCAGGGAGAGCAGCCGCGCGGGCATTCCGGATGCGCCCATGGCCAAAGCTACCAACCGCGGGTTGCGCCGCCCGTAAGCTTTGAGCAACCGGCGAATCTGCAGGTTGTCGCGAAGGTAGCGCCCTTGCGTGGCGATCTTCACCACCTGCACGGGTAATCGTACCAGGCGGCGATAAACCGGGGCGAGCGGGGGAGTCTTTTGAAAGTCGTGGTAGGAAACAATGATCTTGGCAGGCCGCAGTTCCCGGAGGAACGCCACGCCGCTCTTCTGCACCGATTCGATCTCGACGTCAACCCATTGGCAACCCGCTCGCACGGCGGCACAGAGAATTGCCGCCTGATCGGCCAGCGTCCCACGCATCATGCCTCCCGCCGTGGACATTCGGCACGTGGCAATGGTCTGCGGAAAATGCAGGCGCATGAGCATCTGGTGGAGCTGCGATTCAAATTGCGAAAAGTCCTGGAGGTAATCGAGGCGCAACTCATATCCGACGGGCGCACCGGTAATGTGTATGGCAAGAGCCTCCATCGCGTTCAGGGTAGGCGCTGCCAAAGTGACGTAAATGTCCGGCGAGTGCGACTTGGCCAAAACCACGTCCTCAACTTGGTGAAATCACGAGACCCAAACGACTGAATATAAAGGTTTTGGTAGAGAAAAGGCAAGAAGTTTACCTCTCCGGGGTGACTTACGACCGGTCAGGAGGCACGCACTCTGCCCCCGTAATATCTATAACCCATTACGATTAAAGGACTAAGGCTGCAGAGGAAACATGGTGAGAACGATCGTTGTGGGCCTTCAAGGCAGAGCTCAAAACGCCGCGCGACACGCGCTGCCATTAACGATGAGCGCCCATTTTTACCCTGGCGGCAGGGAAATCCTGGGAAGTGGTCGGGATTCGCCAGAGATTCGAACCCTGGAGAAGTCCGTTCATTGGACCCGGCTGGTTGGGTCTTTGCCCGGCGGCGGGAGTGGAACCATCAGGCCGAGACCTTGAAGAAGCAGGACGGTGCGTTGCGCGGCCCCTCGCCAAACGAGCTGGCAACCTTCTCCCTGGCAATTCTGGACGTAAACGTCCCCGCCCGAATACTCCAAGCTGCAATTCTTAAACTGGCAATTCACATAGACGCCTTCGTCCAAAATTACGTGCTGATTCTCAAAGACCTGGTTCTCATATCGGTTCATAGGTTCACTCGGGCCGCATGCTGGCGCGATAACTTCCGCGTCTTCCGACGCCGCAAACACGGTCGGGGGACCGGGCGCTGGGCTTAACCCAGGCAAGCGTCTTGATGAGGCTACCATCCACACCATGTGGATGCAAGCGGGCCGAATCACTAGACCGCGGCGCCGGCCGCCATCGAAAGCATGGCGGTTGCGGAGGTTTGAGCTTGGCGCGGGTGCAGGAGAGAATTCACTCTCGCCTTCAATCGCACCAGGGCCGCGGAATGGAGTTGCGAAACGCGCGATTCGTCCACGTTCAAGCGGTCGGCAATCTGCTTCATGGTCAGATCTTCCTCATAGTAGAGGGTGATGATTTGGCGCTCACGCTCCCGCAGTTGGGAAAGCGCGCGGCCCAGGATTTCGCGCTTCTCCCGGCTATAGCACAGATCGAAGGGATCAGCGTTGTTATCGGCCAAAAGCGCCGGCTCAGCGGAGGGCCGCTTTGAGGTGGGGCCCGCCGAAAGGATGCGCGCGCCAAAGTCGAATCCCACGCTCCGGATCTCATTCACCGTGTGGTGCCACTGCGCCAGGTTCATTCCCAGCGCCGCGGCGATTTCCTCGTCCTTCACCGGGCGACCCAACTTAACCTCGAGTTCGCGATAGAGCTTCTGGATATTCTTGTTCTTGCGCCGCAAGTCGCGGGAGGCCGGATCGGCACTGCGCAGGCCGTCCAAAATAGCTCCGCGAACCCGGTGGCGGGCGTAGCTTTCCAACTTCACCCGCTTGGTTGTGTCAAACTTGGCGACGGCATCAACCAGTCCCAGCACCCCATTGGCAAGCAGTTCATTCACTTCCACGTGAGCGGGCAGGTGTCCGCGAATCTGGAAGGCCATGCGCTTCACCAAGGGTAGCAACTCGATCAACAATCGTTGCCTCTCCTGAACTTGCCGCGCGTCCTTCCGCCCCGTGGGACGGACGTTAGAAGGCATCAAGGGCCGGCGCGTCATTATCTGCCGGCGAAGGGCGGGTGCCGCTGCTGCGTTGCTCAGTTGCTCGAAAGTGGGGATCGTTTGAGTTGCCATGAATACCTCGCTCACTCTGGAATGGCCCTTCCGGGCCAGCGCTCTTCGACCTTGGGCTTCTTTCCGGGCCACCCTCGGTGTCCTTGCGCTGGCCTTAGAAATTGCAAAGAATGGGCCAATCCTAAGGAGGGGCGCGGCGCTGAGGAAACCGGCAATAACTAGCCTCTCGCAAGAAGCAAGTGGTATCGAGCAAAGCCCGCGAGGATAAGCCTCGGAAAACGCCAAAGGACTTTTGTGAGCCTTGGGTTGCGGCGAAAGAAGCTGCTCTTTATCATATATTTGCAAATGTTTTGGGTGCAGGCTGGAAGGGAAGCGGGAGGAATTGGGTGTGGCGGCACTGGCTAGACAAACGGGGCAGCCATCCCTGGAAGAGTGCGGACGGGATTCGAAGTTTTCTTTGCGAACTGCCGCGGGCAGGTATTTTGGACCTCCTTGTCATGTTCCAAAATGGGAGGGCGCCGACCCCGCAGCACCAACAGTGATGCCGATCTCGAAGTCGTTGCATACTCCTCAAGCTCAATACTAAAAGAGCCGATAGATGAGGATGAGGGAAACAGAACAAGGCTTGCGAGGCTCAGTGAGTGCTGTGCACCCATGCTGACCCAGGCTTCATCTCCCTCCGCGCGTCGATGGAAGGATGCGGTGGGTGAACCTCAGGTCCGGAGAGGAATCTGAGACTGTGCTGGACCGCTTCAGCGCCAGACTTGTGGTTTGCGACGTGGACGGCCGGAAAGAGAGCAGCCCCTTTGCCTGAAAATTCGGACTTCTATACGCTTTCCCGAATCGGCACCAAGGTCCCTGTTTGGGACATTCTCTGACCCTCCGGGTGCACGGTCCTCCTTTCGTTCGCTATGAGGCCGTGTGAATGTGGCTGGCGGGTAGGGAGGCTAACTCCAATACTGTTCACTTAATGGGTCTTTATGGCAGTGGCAAAGCAAAACAACAAGCCCCGGAAATCGGGCGCCGCGTTAGAAAGGGAAGGGCGAGTTCCTGACTCCGGCCGGGCGGAGCAACTCCCTACTGATCTGAATATGTCGAACCGGTCGTCGTTTTTGGATATGGCTCCCGGCGACATCGTGTTTCTTGACGACTTCACCTACCTGCGGGAGTCTTTTGCTGCCAATTTCGTCGCCGTTTTGGCTTGCCCCTTGTGCGGGTCCCCAGGCCTGATTACTTCCGTCCAATACTCCGGAGGCGCACCGATTGTCTGCCCCTCAAAGGTCTGCTCCGGCCTATTTCGGATCGTCGACGAAGCTCAGATCGTCGCTCTGCCTCCAATCTGAGCCACATCCTCCACCGGGACGGCCTCATCTGGCCACGGGGGGTAGCGCAGTGCCCGCTATCCGGGGCTGCGGCTTTTCCAGCGGCGCGGGTTTTTGTTGCGCCGTAGTAGCGCTGACCTTCAGGTCAACACGAGGTGACGTCGGGCCAATGCCGACCTGAGGGTCAGCGCTGCACTTGCTCCGTTGCGCTTTGAACCAAGCAACCCGAATGGCTCACCTTATCCGTGCCGCCCAATGCGCGTCGTGGTGGAAGAAGCCGCAAGGGTGGAGAGTGAGCCTTGCGCTACATTTTCTCTTGCGCGACTCCCCATCCGCCGTTTCGGGTTAACAATTGCCGGTTTGCTATTGGATTCGAAAGCGCGAATCTGAGGAAGAATCCATCGACCTCGACGACGCAGGTCTGCGCTATGCTTGCTGATCGGGTCTTCGAGCGCGGAGATTTCGCGCCCGTTCCGTTTGCTTCGGCTCGCGCGATCATTGAGGTGGAACGCACCATATCCAGCAGGAGCGATCTGATAAAGCAGTTAGGAGAGCGACGCAGCCTGGCGCCAAGAGGGAGCTTGTTGGGCGTGGTCGTAAATGATTCGACCCCTTTGTTGAACCGGGAGTGTACGCCGGACTGGCTGGCGCAAGAAGAAAGCGAACCCGCTATAACACTGCTTCTTGACGACAAACTTCAGCCCGACACCAAAGGGGTGCTTGCCTTCATCTACTTTCTCGCACAATTGGCCGGGCACAACGAGACTCTTGTGCAATAGGCTTGCGTGCAAGGGACAGAGTTGGTTTGTAACTCTGCGGCAGCCAAGCGCACAGGCCGCGGAGTTCGAGAACAACTTCGCGCTACCAAAGCAAAAAAGGCATGGCTGCGATTGCGGTCGAGCCGGTTGGAAGTGCCTAGCCCGGCGCGCCGGGACTCGGAAATGGCGCTCGCTGCCTACTGCTTTCCGCCTACTGTCCTAACGTGGATGGCTTTTCTCCAAAGTGCCGCCAGTGGTGTTCAATCGCTTCCAGGGTACGGCCCTTGGTCTCGGGAACAAGGACGTAACAAAAAATGAAGGCCACCAAACAAAGGCAAGCGTAAACCCAGAAGGTTCCCGCCGGCCCCGCGGCGCGAATGAGCGACAAGAAGGATGCCGTCACGACCCAGTTTGTTCCCCAGACCGTCAGCGTCGCCAAAGACATGGCTTTACCTCGAATTTTGGTGGGGTAAATCTCCGAGATCAGAAGCCACATCACCGGGCCCAGGCCGATGCCAAAGGAAACGACGTAGGCGATGACCTCATAAAACACCACGATACTCCCAGCTTTCTGGTAAAAGGCGACGCCTATTAACGTCAAGGCCACGGCCATTCCGGCCGTACTCAACAGGAGCAAAATCCGCCGGCCGAGGCGATCGACCAGTGCCATGGAGACTACCGTAATGAGGACGTTGGCCACCCCAATGATCGCCGATGCCAGGATGGCGGCCTTCGCCGAGGGATAACCCGACATGCGCAGGATGGCGGGCGAGTAATAAATGATCGTATTGATGCCGGTAATCTGTTGAAAGATGGCAAGACCTATTCCTACTAATACCGCCACACGGAACCCCGGCTGCAATAGTATGCCAAACCCTTCCTGCTCCTCTTGCAAGGCGCTCTCGACCTCCGCCAACTCCGCCTCCGCTTCATCGCCCCGGCCCAGGCGGCGGAAATTCTCCAGCGCCCGATCACGAAATCCTTTGCGCGCGAGCCACCGTGGACTTTCCGACAGAAAGATCATGCCGATCAACAAGACGATGGCGGGAAACACGGCGCTCGCGAACATCCACCGCCAACTCTCGGAAGCGGCAAAAGCGTAATCAACGAAGTAAGCTACGCCGATGCCCACGGTAATAGCGAGCTGATTGAGCGAAACCAGCGCGCCGCGAATCGGCGCCGGCGCCATCTCCGCGATGTAGAGCGGCACGGTCAGCGATGCGACTCCGATGCACGCGCCCACAAAGAAACGCGCCACCGAGAACGACACCAGTCCGACGGCCAGCGCACTCAGGACTGAAAACAGGCCAAATCCCAAGGCCGTCAGCAGCAGCATCCAGCGGCGCCCCCAGCGATCCGTACAGTAGCCCGCCGAGGCCGATCCCACCAACGCCCCAGCCAGCGCGATCGCCACGGCGAATTCCAGTTGCACGTCCGAAAGGTGAAAGTCCGCGCGCAGGAAAAGCATCGCACCGGAAATGACGCTGGTATCAAACCCAAACAGCAACCCGCCCAGAGCAGCGACCATGGCGGTCAGCACAACGGTCGCGCGGCCGGAGCCAGAAGCTCGCGCAGATGAAGCTTGGGGTCCAGTGCCAAGTGATGAGTGTTTTACCATTGAATCTCCTGATTACAATTAAATCCTCTCGATGAATTTTGACGAAAATCCATCTGGCGCGAACAGTTTACCGGAAAAACACCGGGAGTGTTGCTTTGGATGGGCGGCTGGCACGCCAGCAGGGATCAAAATCCCCCGCATGATGGGGGGATGAGGCATCCGAGTTCGCACACCAAGCTCGCTTGTCCGAAACCCAAGGGTTTTCCTGCCACCGGTACTTCTTTCATACTACAATAACCCTTCGTATGGAACTTACCTTTTGTCCTATGCCGGATGTGAGGGATAAGTGTTTACGGGTCAAGCCGCTGGCATCTGAATGGAAGATTGCTACGCTTCCCCTAAGTCCAAAGTGCTCGAACACCCGATTGGAGGCCAAAACATGCGCAAACAAGCCACGTTGTACCTCATGATGACCCTGGCGCTGTCCCTCTCCGCGCGCGCTAGTTCGAACCATGAAGACGACGTCCACCGCATCGAGGATTCCGCCCAGATCTTTCAGGAAATCATGGGAGCCCCGGACAAGGCCATTCCCCAGGACTTGATGGAATCGGCGAAGTGTATTGCCATCATTCCTGCGGAAAAGAAATTGGCCTTCATGGTCGGTGGGAACTACGGAAAGGGTTTGGTGACGTGCCGCGGCGTAAAAAGCTGGAGCCCGCCGGTGTTCTTGGCCGTGAGCGGCGGGAGTTTCGGTTTCCAGATTGGCGGCTCCTCGACGGATCTCATTCTGGTGTTCCGCGGGCGCAGGGGATTACAAAAGCTTTTGAGCGACAAATTTAAAATCGGCGGCGACGCCTCCGCCGCAGCGGGACCGGTGGGGAGGAGCGCGTCGGCAGGCACGGACATTGAACTGCACGCTGAGATCCTCACCTATTCGCGCAGCCGTGGAGCCTTTGCCGGGATTAGTCTAAGCGGCGCCGTTGTTCAGCCGGATGATACCGGGAACCAAGCGCTATACGGCCCCACTGCCAATAAGGAAAATATCCTCGACGGAAAAGTGGCCATTCCAGCAGAGGCCATGGTTTTAGTACAGGCAGTCAGCAAAGCAACTCGCACCCCCGTCCCCGACAGCCCGGCCCCTGCGGCCAGCAAAGTCATGTGACGTGCCGACGATTTTCACATCAATCCTTCGATGATCCGATGGAAGGCCACCATTCCGGGATCGTCCTTACCAACGCTTTTCTCGCCAAAAATGCGCGCGCGCCCTTGCCGTGCGGGTTGATTGCGGAAGCGATCGAGGCATTTGCTCACCGCCTGATCAGCGCCCGCAACCAGCGCGGCAGGGCCGTCGATTCCGTCCGTGGCGTCGCGCGCCGCCTCCAAGGCGTCAAGCACGGTTTTCTCTCCCAATTTCCCTCCGCTGCGCTGCGCCATTGCCTGCAAGGCACTTGCGAGCAGCGACGAGACCTCGGACCAGGGAACTTCGGCCCGTCCCTTCGTAGCTTTTGCCGCACTCATCAACCCTGTCGCCAACAGAGTACCGTACGTCGAGCCCGAAAGCTTGGTGAAGGCTTGCGCGCACTTCAGCAGCGCCATGCCCACGTCATCGGGAAGGGTGGGGAGATCCAATGCCACGGCCCGGGTGCCGCGCACCATGGTGACACCCAGGTCGCCGTCGCCAAGCTGAGCATCAAGCGCGTTTAACTCATCGGAGCAGGATTCCATCTTGGCGGCAATGCGCGTCAAAGCGCCGCGCAGGACGGGAGTGGTGAGATTCATGGGCATCGCAAACCCTCTGGACATGTAGCGCAGGGCTCGCTCTCCAGCCCTGCGGCTCTTCCACCCCACCGTGGTTTTGACGACGCGGGCAAGAGCGAAGCGGATTCCCTTCGAGATGACCCCAGGAAAATCAAACTTATCCAGGTTGCGGCGCGTCGAACCCTTGCGCCGCTGGCAAAGCCGCAGGGCCGGACCGCGCGCTCTGCGCTACCTCCGCCTGGACCGTCGGAGCGCTTCAGACCCTCAGGAATGGGCAATCGCAGGGCGCCTTCAGCAGGGCTTCCAACTCGCCATCGAGCTGGCAAAGTGTCAGCGACATACCGGCCATTTCCATAGAGGTCGCGTAACGGCCCACCAGGGGCATGACGATTCTGACGCCCAGGCCAGTGAGTTTCCTGGCGACAAAGCGGTAAACGATGTAAAGCTCTTCCGGCGGCGTGGCGCCCAAGCTGTTCACCAATAATGAGACACGGTCTCCGGATCGCAAGGGCATATCGGCAAGCAGGAGAGAAAGCATTTCTTCCGCGATGGCGTCGGCGGGGCGCATGGGCCCGCGGCGCACCCCCGGCTCGCCGTGAATTCCCATGCCGATTTCCATTTCCGTCTCGCTGATTGCAAAAGTTGGGCGACCCACTGCCGGCACCGTACAGGGCGTCAGCGCCACGCCCACGGAGCGGCAGGCGTCCGCGGCCTTCTGGGCAACAGCCGTCACCTCGTGGAGAGTTGTGTGTTGGTCAGCCTTGGCGCCCGCGATTTTGTAAGCGTACACTAACCCGGCGACACCTCGACGCTTCGAGCGCTCAGCCAGCGGGGCGCTGGCCACGTCGTCCGCCACGCGCACGGAGGTGGTTTGGATCTCTTCCAACTCGACCATCTCTCCGGCCATATCGAAATTCATATTGTCGCCACCGTAGTTCCCATACAGGCGAAGCACTCCAGCGCCCCCGTGCGCGGCGCGGATGGCTTCCGCCACTTGCTCGACCGCAGGTGAGGAGAACACGTCGCCAATCGCGCAGGCATCCAGCAGACCCCTGCCGACGTACCCGGTAAAGACCGGCAAGTGTCCGGAGCCGCCGCCGGAGACGATTCCCACTTTGCCGTCGATCGGACCGTCCGCGCGGACAATGACGCGCCCCGCTGTTCCGGTCTGCTTGTAATACTGCGGATGCGCCAGGCACAGGCCCTCCAGCATTTCGTCAACATAAGCGAAAGGTTCATTGAGGATTTTCTTCATGGGTTTCTCCGCCAGCAAGGATTTGTGCTTCTGTCGTCGAAGGGAACCAACTCCCTTTCAAATCCGCCCAGGACCTCAGGTTCCAGGCTCCGGAGACTGTGGAGTATACACCAGTACTTCGTTGCGGAGGTTAGCGACCTTGCCAGTCGGCGGATGGGAGGGCGGGGCTTCACAGGCCGCGGAAAGACTCTTTGGCGCTTGGAGCTAGCACTTCAGCACCACCCCGGCGCTCGGCGCGCCACCCCTCCTCATCTGAGGAGGGGAGCGATTTTGAAAACTCCCCTCCTGATTCAGGAGGGGTGGCGCGCCGAGCGCCGGGGTGGTTGTACGCCGGGGGCAGTTTTTCCGCAACCTGTAAAGACCCGCCCTTCCGAGGGCCACGAATTATAGAAATAATTTCCTCACGCCCCTACTTTCTGTTCCCCGCCCAGACGCACGCGCGCGTCGACAGCGCGAAAGTCCACTGCCTTGGGGAAGACCAGTAGAGGGTTAATCTCAATTTCCGCAATCTCCGGCAAATCCTCCGCGAGCTGCGAAAACCTTTGTAGGACCTCTGCGAGCGCGTCCAGGTCTACGGAAGCTTCTCCGCGCACGCCTCGTAGCAAACTGTAGCCACGAATCTGTCGAATCATCTCGTGGGCCTCAAGATCGGTGAGCGGCGTCACGCGGAAAACCACGTCTGTCACCGTCTCCACGTAAATTCCTCCCAGCCCGAACATGACCAGTGGGCCATACTTGGGGTCGTGCGTCATACCCACAATCACTTCGCGGCCGCCGCGCACGTATTCCTGAATTAGAAAACCCAGGCCTCCGGCGCCCGCTGTGTCCCCTCGATGGCGGGTGATGGACTCCGTCATCCTTTGCGCGGCTGCCAATAATTCCTCCGGGCCACGGAGATCCACTATCACCCCGCCCACATCCATCTTATGAACCAAATCCGGGGCGACCGCTTTGAGGACTACCGGGTAGCGTAGCTCCTTGGCCAAGCGTTCAAGTTCTTCCCTGTTGGCGGCGGGAGTGGACCCCACCACAGGAATTCCGTAGTATCCGATCAAGCGCAGGCTTTCCGCCGCCGTCAATTGCCCCCGTCCCTGCTGGCGAACTTCTTGAATCATCTCTTCCGCCGCGCCGCTGCGCACCTCGAAGCGCTTCAATTCGCCCACTGGCTTTTCACGCCACACGCGATAACGATCGAGGGCCACGAGCGCGTTCACCGCCGACTCCGGGAAAATGTAAAGGGCCATATGGTTGGGATAATCGCGGTTTAGCTCCACAAAGAACTCATCCGTCGCCATGATGACTCCCACCACCGGCTTTAGATATTTATGGCGCAACTGCTCCAAACCCAAAATGATATCCATGGCGCTGATCAGCATGGGAGGAACAAAAACCACCAGCAGCATGTCGATGCCATCGTCTTCCAGCAGAATTCGCGCGCAGGCATCGTACTTGCTGCGATCCGATTGGGGAGTCATATCCACGGGATTCAGAATACTGGCCTCGGGAGGAAGCAAGCGCTGGAGCTCGTGGCACGTTCGTTCGGAGAAATTCGCCATGCTAAGGCCATGGGCAATGGCCGTATCGGTGGCCATGATGGCGGGACCGCCGGCATTGGTGAGAATTCCCAGGCGGTTGCCCCGCGGCAAGGGGTTCTTGGAAAAAGCCATCGCCAGGTCAAATAACTCCTCCACGGTGTTCACGCGGACCACGCCACACTGTTCCAGCAGGGCGCCGGTGGCGACGTCGAGCCCCTGCCGCGCCGCCAGCGCTCCGGTGTGCGACGAAGCCGCGCGAGCTCCCGCTTCCGTGCGGCCCGACTTCACCACCAGCAAGGGCTTCCGCTTGGAAATCCTCCGGCAGATTTGCATGAAGAGCTTGGCATTTCCGAACGACTCGAGGTACATCAAAATCAAATCGGTCTGCGGGTCGTCTTCCCAATACTGCAATAGATCGTTGCCGGAGACGTTGGTCTTGTTGCCCATGCTCACAAAATAGGAAAACCCGATGTCGAGCTGCCGCGCGATGTTCAGGATGGCAATGCCCAACGCGCCGCTCTGCGACATGAAGGCAATGCGCCCCGTCAGCGGCAGGGTGGGGGCAAAGGTGGCGTCCATGCGGACCGCCGGGTCGGTATTGATGACGCCCATGCAGTTCGGCCCGATCATCCTCATCCCATACTGCCGTACCCGCTCAGCCAATTGGGCCTCGAATCTTTTCCCTACTTCGCCGGTTTCGGAAAAGCCCGCGGTGATGACCACCAAGCCCGTCACGCCTTTCTGCCCACAGTCATCGATGGCGCTCAGCACGTCGCCGCGCGGAACAACGATGATGGCCAGATCCACGGGATCGGGAATCGATGAAACGGTAGGAAAGGCCTTTATGGAGTGAATAAAGTTTGCTTTGGGGTTAACTGGAAAGAGCTTGCCGTGGAAATCGAACTCGATGAGCTGGTGTAGGATTTCGCGGCCGATGGCTCCCTCGCGGCGTGAGGCGCCTACCACGGCGATGGATTTCGGTTTCAGAATGGCATCCAGGGGATTCACGGCAACTCCTCTCCTCCGACCGAGTCCGGCACAATCATGCCGGGGGCGCTCCCTGGGTCCGAGGCGAATGCGGCGCCCGGCAGGCCACCATTGAAATCCCAATTAACGGGGATGTCAACGCAAGAGTAAACAGCGGTGGTCATCCTGTCACGAGTGCTCCGGATTTAAATTCCGCTGGAGGCGAACGGTATGATTTATAATGAGGCCGTTTTTTAAGCACGCACATCCACTTAAGATGGGCACCTATGGCTTTCCCTATACCTAGCTATGTCCGGTCCTCGGCTCCTGTCCCTCTGTCAAAACGCGCGCCTTGGTATCGCAACACCTTTCCCTCTTACGCGGGGATTTTCCTCTGGGTCGCATTTTACCAGGGGATGGCGGGCACTACGCTCAACCGCGCCAGCGTGGGCGTGTGCCTGATGGGGCTTCTGGTCGCGGGCCTGCTTTGCTTCGCGTTCTATTATTACGCTCCCGCGATGCTGGGAATGCAGACGGGCCGGCCACTCTACGTTGTTGGCACCGCGATGTTCGGAACCACAGGCGGCTATTTGATGCCAGGATTGCTGATGGGGGTATTGCAGCTCGGTTGGTTTGCAGTGGCCACCTCTATTTCCACGCAATTCATCATGAAGGGGCTGCATCAGGATTCGAAAGTGTTATCCACCGTGATCGGGCTCCTCTGGGCCTATGGTTTGGCCCTTGTCGCACTGAAAGGAATTGGTTATGTAGCCCGCGTCGCCCAGGTTCTGAATTGGGTCCCCATGATCATGATCGCAATCGTTTTTTGGAAAAACATGGGCGGCATTGCCAGCTACCAGCCACCCCAGCATGATTCCTGGGGCGGTTTTGTGGCAATTATCGACATTGTGATCGGATTCTTTGCCACGGCGGGCGCCGCGGGCGCTGACTTTGGAATGAACAATCGAAACCGCGAAGACGTGGCGTTGGGAGGGTTAACCGGCATCGCCTTGGCGATTCTGCTGGCGGGCGGGCTCCCAGTTCTCTCCGTGGCGGCCCACATTGCTGGCACCGCCGGACCGCCGAACTACGATTATTCTTCCGCCATCACCAGCGTGGGGGCCCTGGCCCCGGCCATGTTCTTCCTTTTCGCGGCCGCCTCCGTAGCGCCCACATGCTTCTGCACCTTCATCGCCTCCAACAGTTTTGCCACCATGCTGCCGAAGATTCCGCGGAGTATTTCCACCCTTGCCGGCGTTACCATTGGAGCGCTTTTGGCCGTGACCGGCTTGGCTCAGAACTTGATTGGGTTCTTCGTGATCGTCGGTGCGTCCTTCGGCCCTATCTGCGGCGCCATTGCTGCCGACTATCTCTTGGCGGGAAAGAAATGGTCGGGACCGCGCGCGGGAATTAACTGGGCAGGCTACATTTCCTGGGCGGTGGGTTTTCTAGTGGGCATTCTGAACCGCATTCCGGGCGTGCCGCCGGGACTTATCAAATTCGACCGTCCAGCCGCCTTGATCTCCTTTGTCGTGGCGTTCATCGTTTACTTCGGACTGGCCAAGGTGGGATTGTTGCCCTCGCCTGTTCCGCTGGAGGAATCGGCAGAGGAACGAGTTGCCCGCTGAGTCCTGGGCTCCAACGCCGCGGCAAGGATTGATTCGACGCCATCTTTTTACGGGGATTGCGCCAGTATTTCGGCGCGAACATTTTTCAAAATATAAAAGGCGCGCTCGACGCCGACTTCGCCGGTAAGAATGGGGTCTTCATTCTCGATGCTCATGATTCCCTGGAAGTCCGCATCCATGTATGCCTTCACGACGTCCTTCCAGAGTTGAGCCCCATGGCCATAGCCCACCGCGCGAAAATACACTGAGCCCTCTGTTGCCTTTGCCGGGTTTTCTGAGAAGTTCAGCACGCCGGTTCGTGCGGCAAGGTCCTTGACGATCAAAGTATCTTTCATGTGCGCGTGAAAGAGGGCGCCCTGCTGGCCGAGGTAACGAATGGTTTCCACCGGATCGCAGCCTTGCCAAAACAGGTGGCTGAGGTCGCAGTTGGCCCCGATTTCCTCTCCCACGGCGTCACGCAGCTTGACCAGCGTATGGGGGTTGTACACCACAAAGTTGGGATGCATCTCCAGTGCGATCCTACGAATGCCATGTTCGCGCGCAAACCTTGCCGCCTGTTTCCAATAGGGAATTACCCTTTCGGCCCACTGATAATTGAGCATCTCGTTCACTTCCGGAGGCCAGCGGTAGGTAATCCAATTGGGAGTCTTATCCGCGGGCGACCCGCCAGGGCAGCCGGAGAATCCCACGACGACCGGCACTTGCAGGCGCTCGGCCAAAAGGACGGCGTTGCGGAAAAACTGGTCGTCGCGCGCGGCAATCACCGGATCTGGGTGAATGGGATTACCATGACAACTGAAAGCCGCCACCCGAATATTGCGGTCTTCGAATTTCTTTTTCCAGGCACGGGCCTTTGCCGGGTCGGCGAGAAGTTCGGTGATCGGGCAATGCTTGGGGTCGGGCAGTCCCTTGGCCCGGATTTCCACGGCCTCAATTCCGAGCGCCGAAAGCTTGTCGAGCATTTCTTCCAGGGACAAGCTATCAAACGCGGAATCAAAGACCCCAATAGGAATGGCGCGGGGAGGCTTGGCTGCAGCGGGGTAAACCAGGGACGTGGCGGACGATTCACCTCGCATATCAAACCCACCTGGCCCCACTCGGGGCGTGGTCGCCATCAAGTTCCCGGTGTTCGCGAGAAATTTCCTCCGGGTCACAGTGCCTGTGCCTTTTCTCTTTGCCATTTCGCTGCCCTCCCACTGTTATGGTAGCAAGGATAGGTTTTGATTTGTCGCCCTTTGAGCTGGAACCCCGCCGCCGACGGGAAAGAGCAATTAACAACGCGGAACTGGGAGGGGATTGATTCGACGCCATCTGCTTACGGGGATGGCGCCAGTATTTCTGCGCGAACATTTTTCAAGACATACAAGGCGCGCTCGACGCCAACTTCACCGGTAAGAATGGGGTCTTCATTCTCGATGCTCAAAATTCCCTTAAAGTCGACGTCCATGTAAGCCCTCACCACGTCCTTCCAGAGTTGCGCGCCGTGACCATAGCCGACAGCGCGGAAGTAGACCGAACCGTCGGTGGCCTTCTCCTCGGGCTCTTCGGGAAAGTTCAACACCCCAAACCTCGCGGCGACGGCCTTGACTATCACCGTGTCTTTCATGTGTGCGTGATAGAGGGCGCCTTGTTTGCCGAGGTAATGGATGACCTCAACAGGATCGCAGCCCTGCCAGAAAAGGTGGCTGAGGTCGCAGTTGGCACCGATTTCTTCCCCCACGGCATTGCGGAGTTTCATCAGCGTCTTCGGATTGTATACGCTCATATTGGGATGCATTTCCAGGGCGATTTTGCGAATGCCGTGGGCGCGCGCAAACTTCACCGCCTGTTTCCAATAGGGAATCAACTTTTCGTTCCACTCGTACCTCAGCGTCTGATCAAATTCCGGAGGCCAGCGGTAAGTGGCCCAGTTGGGCATCTTATCAGCCGGCGAGCCGGCCGGGCAGCCGGAGAATCCCACAATGACCGGCACTTCCAGCCGCTCGGCCAGAAGGACGGTGTTGCGGAAAGTCTCGTCCTCTCGCGCCGCAATAATCGGGTCGGGGTGAACCGGGTTGCCATGGCAACTCAGCGCGCCCACCAGAATCTTGCGGTCTTCAAATTTCTTTTTCCAGGCTTTGGCCTTGGCAGGATCGGCGAGAAGCTCTCCGACCGGGCAATGCTTGGCGCCGGGATAACCTCCCGTGCCGATCTCCACCGCCTCAATTCCGAGCGCAGAAATCTTCTCGAGCATCTCGTCCAGAGAGAGCTGATCGTAAACCGGATCAAAGACGCCAATTGGAATCGGGCGGCGTGGCTCGGGTGTGGCGGGCAAGGCAGGTTGCACCGCCGAAGTTTCTCCTGCCGCCGTCGTCGCCCCACCCCGCCCTACCGCCGGCGCGGCCGCGATCAAACTCCCTGTGGTTGCCAAGAATCTCCTTCGGCTCACAGAAGGTACCTCTTTTCCTTTCGTCATTTCATCCCCCTTCCTACGTCAGGCTGGGAAGTATACGTCAAAAATCGTCGCGGGAGGCATCGCAATGTCGTCGCTGCGGATCCGTCGGGCAAAATAGAGCAGGGTGCGGCTGGACGCAGGTCTGGCAGGAATCTATAATCACTCCTGCCACCTTCAGGGGGATCCATGAACCATTGCCGAGAGACCTTCAGGTGCAGGACTTACAGAAGCGCGAACCCGCAAAAGGGGCTCGCGCTCATACTTCTGACCATGCTACTGGCGGTGAGTTGGGTTGTTTGGCCGCCCGGCTTGAAGCTCGAAGCTCACCCGCAGGGTTCGTTACAAGCCGTTACCGACCGCATCACTTACAATGCCGGCGATGCAGTCTTGCTCAGAATTATTTACCCTTCGCCCCAGGTGGAGCTGACGCAAGTTCGGTGTGTCTTCGCCGTGCGTTATGCGGGTGAAGCAAAACCCATGGCCGATGGGTTGGAGCTTGGCAGTGCTGGAGGTTCTTCCTCAGGCTATCGTTTGCTCTGGAAGGTGCCTCTCGACGCGCGCGGGGGGAGATACGAAATCGATTTGCGCGTTCAGGATCCCAAGTCCCAGCACGTCATTCAGGATTTTTCCCGCGTTGGTTCCTTTGTGGTCCATCGCCAGGTGGTTCAGATTGTTGCGGCCGAGGTTACCGAGCCGTACTACACATCCGGGGATACCATAGGCTGCCGCGTCCAGATGGAAAACCTCAGCGACCGGCCCCTGCAAGGACTTCGCCTCGAATTCTCCGAGCGTTACTGGCCGTGGATTGTCCAGCAGAGGGAGCGAGTCGGGGCTGACATCGAGAATTTGCAGACTGAACTTACCCTCAAGCCGCATCAGAGGACCGGCATCAACGCCCCCCATTGTGCAGAAGCCAATAACGTCGAACAGCCTACCATCAAGCAGTATGCGGCGGTGGTTTGGGACCACGATCGCAAGAATGTTTTGGCCATTGGTTTCACCCCGCTGGTCTTCATCAATCCACCGGGCGTGGTGGCGTCCAGACCTTACCCTTTGCAATACGTTTACCCCAGCCTGGATAAGGTTGACACCTCAAGCTATCGGCATTTTCATCCCGAGCCCTTTGGAGCGGGCGCTATTCAGTTTGATCCACACCACACCCAGTTCCCGTCCGGCGCCGAAGCCACGGTGAAATTTTCTCTGGCCAATCCCACCGACACCGCGTGGCGCCAAGTCACGGTGCGGGCCCGCCTGCTGGGTCCGGACGCAAAGGAGCAGGGGAGTCAAGTGGTCGTGGAACGAATTGACTTGAACCCGCACGGCGCCAAGCTGACGCAAGAAGTGAAGTTTCCACTTCCGCCGGCGGCGAGCGGGCTCTTCCACGCCGGGGTGGAAATAACGGATGACTCAGGTCAGATGCTTGCCACCAATGTGCTGGAACTCGGCGTCAATCCTCTCCCTAAATCTGTATTGGTGTTCTGTGCGCACGAGGACGACGATGGAACCCAAATGGGATTCATTCGTTCCTTGGTGGAGAATCAGATTCCCCTCCACATGGTTTATTTCACCAGCGGCGATGCCGGCTCTTGCGATCGGTACTTTCAGCATTCCTGCGGGCCGGCCGAGGCGCTGAACTTTGGAGCCATTCGCATGCAAGAAGCGCGCGCGGCGATGGGTCACCTGGGCGTTCCGCCGGAAAGCATTTTCTTCATGGGATTGCCTGATGGTGGCACGGGAAAAATCTGGTTTGACCACCCACACTCCAGCGATCCCTACCTTGCCGTGCTCTTAGCCAGTGACCATGCCCCGTACGAAGGCCTCTTCCGGCCCAACCTGCCCTTCGCGCGCGAGGCCGTGGTCGGAACCGCGGAAGACATCATTAAGAAATTTCAGCCTGAGGTGATCTTCACCGTGCACCCACCGGCGGAAGGCCATATCGACCACATCGTGAACAACTATTTCGTGGTGAAAGCGCTCCAGGAGCTGCTGCGCGCAGGCGCCGTCTCACCCAACCTGGAAGTGCGAGTGGACCGCATCTTTGATCCCAAGGAGCATCCCGCCACTCCGTATCTGTATGAGGATCATGAGTTCTATGTTTCCGGCGAAGCCATGGCGCTGGCGCAAGAGGCGGGATGGTTTTACCAGTCGCAGGGCGGGAACCGCGGGGAAGGAAATTTGCGCGACTGGAATCAACTACGGCGCAGCGAAGGTTACCGCAAGGTGTTAGACTGGAAGGACCACATAGGCTGGAACGAGAAAGAGTGAAGGATGGAAACACCGAGCGAGTGGGCAAAAAGATTCAACCGGCAAAAGACCGACGTGGAGGCTGGCACACCCAACCCGGAAGCCGCGACTGCCGATAGCCCCGCTGCCGTTCCGGAATTCCCCAGCGAGCCGTTTCAATGTCCGGCGTGCGGCCAATTGCTTGCCCCCGCGTGCCGCGTTTGCGTGGCGTGCAAGCACACCATTAATCCTGCCGAGATTGCCCGCCCGCAAGAGGTTGTGTTGCCCGCGGCGCACCCGCCAAACACAGACCCCAGGTTAGAACCCGTGCGTTACCCCTGGCGCATTTTCTTCGTGGTCTTAGGGCTCTCTTTCTTTCTTGCCCTCATCTTCGAAGGACTCTGGGGGGAACAGAAGGCTCAGTTGGCAATGGGAGGGGCACAGACCCTTGCCGGTGTCTGGGTATTTTTCGATGCGCGCCGGCAGGGCATTCCCCGGCCGTTGCGGTGGGGAGTGGGCTCGATGTTCCTCCCCGTCGTCATTTTCCCCTGGTACCTGGCGCGCAGAAGAAAGCCCCAGTCGACCGTGCCGTTTGTGGAAGCGCAGGTGGGTCCAGTCACTCGGTTCCTGTTATTTGCATTGCTTATATTTATTTTGGCCAGTTTGATCTTCTACATCGTGCAAGGTCCGCTGCCCGCTACCACCCCAACTCCCGCACCCAAGCTCCAAAAGAGCGGCGGCAATTCCCAACCCAGGATTACCACCCTTCACCCATGGAAAGAAGGCGGCCAGCAAAGGTGCCCGGGTAAGGGGTCACGTCCGATGCTGCGCGCATCGAGCGCTCAGGCGGAGACCAGCGCGCCATCTGATGCCCGGCAGACGTAAATCTCACTCTTGAGTCCGAGCGCTTTTTCATAACCCCCGGCCACGGCTTGCGCAAACCCTTCCGCGGCGTCGGCGCGCACTAGGTTGACCGTGCAACCGCCAAAGCCCGCTCCCGTCATGCGCGCCCCCAAAACACCGGGCTGCCGGCGAGCCAGTTCCACAAGTGTGTCCAGTTCTTTGGAGCTCACTTCGTAATCATCACGCAAGCTCTCGTGTGACGCATTCATCAATTCGCCGAAACGTTCCAAATCGCCACTTTCGAGGACTCTGACGGCCTCCAGCACGCGATGATTCTCTGAAACCACGTGGTGGGCGCGCCGCCAGAGCAAGTTATCCATCGCGCCCCGTGCCGCTTCGAGATCGGAAAGTTGTACGTCACGCAGCGACTTCACCGCGCGGCCGGTCGAGGCAGCGATTTTCGCCACGGCCTCGCGGCACTGCTTCAGCCGAACCTCATACTCGGATTGCGCCAGCGCGCGTTTGACACCGGAGTTGCAGACCACAATTTTAACGTCGGCCCGCAGCGGCACGTGACGATAGGTAAGGTCGCGACAGTCAAGAAAAAGCGCGTGGTCCCGGCGGCCGAGCGCCGAGATGAACTGATCCATGATCCCACAAGGCACGCCGACAAATTCGTTTTCCGTGCGCCGCGAGAGCTTGACGGCGTAGACAGGGTCGAGCCCCAAACCCAGGAGTTTGTTCCAAAATGCCGTCGCGCCCACCTCCACCGCGGCGGAAGAACTTAAGCCTGCCTCGCGCGGGACGTTGCCGCCAAAGGCAATGTCAGCCCCTGTGAGACGATGGCCATCTGCTTCCAGAAATTTCGACACCCCGCGGAGGAAATTACTCCAGGTGTTCTCGCTGGCCTTTTGAATATCATCCAGGTCAAAATCCACGGAGGCTTTAAAGTCCTCGGAGTAAACGCGCACTCGGCGGTCGGAGCGCCGGCGCCCTGCGTAAGTGATCGCCCGGTCGATGGCGGCAGGGAGCACGAAACCGTCGTTGTAATCCGTGTGCTCGCCAATCAGATTCACGCGGCCCGGCGCGCGCACGACAACCGCGGGCGGCGAACCGAAGATTCGTTGGAATGTATGCTCGATACTTGATAGCGGTGACTTAATTGACATCTTTCCGTACTCCTGTTATGGTTTTCCATATGAAGACAACCCTCATCATCCCCGACCCTGTCTTTCGTGACCTGAAGCGGCGTGCTGCCGAACGTGGGGAGACTCTATCGACCCTCGTCACCGAATGCCTGCGGCAGGGCCTGAGTGTAAGCCGTAGACGGAAGCGTCCTTTTAGCCTGCCCAGCTTCAGTGTAGGCCGCCTTTTGGTGGATGTCGCGAATCGCGACGCGCTATACGATGTTTTGGAAGCCGAGCGCACTGCCCCACGGCAAGGGAGGAAGAAAGGCTGAGCGTGTTCGTCGTCGACACGAATTTGCTGATATATGCTGCCAGCCGGGAATCCCCTCAGCACGAACGGGCGCGTCGGCTGGTGGTCGAGTGGGGAAGATCGTCCGAGAGCTGGCGGATCACCTGGTCGGTCGCCTACGAGTTCCTGCGGGTCGTTACCCATCGGTCGGCGCTTCTCCACCCCGTCAGTTTCATGGCAGCCTGGGATTTCATCGAACACCTTTGCCTGTCGCCTTCCTTTGGATTCCTGCTGGAAACGGACCGCCACGCGGAGGTGGTCCGCGATCTCTCCGTTGAATACCCACGCACATCCGGCAACCGGATGCACGATCTTCATATCGCAGCGGTCATGAGAGAGAATGGCGTCGTGGAGCTTCGAACTGCGGATGTTGGCTTCCATGAGTTCAAATTCCTCCGCGTCGTCAACCCCCTGTAGAAGATGCCGCCGGCGTCCAGCCGTTACCACGTCGTCTGTACCGATCCCGTGTTTCTGCAATCTACCTACAGCTTACTGCTTTTCTCCAGTTCGCTCCATTCCACTGGCGTGACCTCTCGCAACTCCGCGGCTTTCTCTTCCGCCAGCGAATCGTTCAGAAAGGTCCCCGCGCCGGTTTCCACGCCCGCCAGGTATTTGAGTTTCTCTTTGCTACGGTGGGGTGGATAGAACTCGATGTGGAAATGGAAATAGGGAAACCGCCCTCGCGTGGGCGCCTGGTGCAACACCATCATATACGGAAAAGACATCTGAAAGAGGTTGTCATACTTTAAGGTAACCCACTTCAGGATTTCCGCCAGCGCACGCTCTTCCGAGGGACGCAAAGCCTCCAGCGTCCCCAGGTGGCGGCGCGAAAAGATGTGGACCTCATACGGCCAGCGCGCGTAAAAGGGAATGAACGCGGTGAAGGCCTCGTTCTCCGCAATGATGCGCCTGCCGTCACGCCGTTCCTTTTTCAGGATGTCGCAGTACAAACAGTGCCCATGCCGGCGTTGGTAAGCACGGGCGGCTGACAACTCTTTTTCGAGGCGCGGCGGGATGAAGGGGAACGAGTAGATCTGCCCGTGCGGATGCGGCATGGTAACCCCTATCACCGCACCCTTATTTTCAAAAATCAGAACATAGCGTATTCCCGGCGTAGCCTTGAGCTCCAGGAACCGGCTTCGCCACAGGCGCACCAGTTTGACGAGGTGATCCACGGGGAGCTGCGGCAGGGAGGTACGATGATCAGGGCTGTAAAGCACCACGTCGCATTTGCCGTGGGATGGGCGGACCTTGTAAAAGTCATCGCCTTTGATCGCCGGTGCCGGTGGGGGGATGGTAAAGGCCGGAAAATCGTTGGGGTAGATGAGGACGTCGTAGTGCTCGGGCACGCGCCCGGAGCCAGGGCAGAAGGGGCACCAGTCCTGGGGCATCTGAGGACGCCCCTGGCGATGCGAGGCGGTTGAAACCCATTCCCGCACCGTGGGATTCCAGCGGAGCTCCGTCATGATTCACTGCGCCGCGAAGCCCGAAACGCCAATGTCCCCATGAAGATCCCAAAAATCAACATCGCCAGTCCCCACCACAAATCGATGTTCACCCCAAGGGATTTTTCCTGGAACAGGGAAGGGTCGGCAATCATCCCGTAAATCATCAGGATGACGCCGTAAATCGAGAAGATGATGCCAATCGGCAAACGAATGTCTAAACCCATCGTCACCTACCAGAAAATGATATTCAAAACTGCGCAGAGAGCCAAAATTCCAATCGCCCAAATCGACGGGCGTTCATACCAGGGAAGTTCTGAAGTCTTGGGTTTCGGAGTCAGAGAATATACCAAGCCCACCAGTTCCTCTTCCTTGCGCGGTTCCGTGAATAAGGTTACCACCACCGTGACGGAGAAGCACACGGCAAAAGCCCAAATGGCCTGGTAGAAGTTTGCCGCCATGTCGCTGGGATAGTGGATGTAATGAAAATGATACAGAATGTAGTGCGTAGCGGCAGCCAGGATGCCGCACAGCAATCCCCAGAATCCCGAATGGGCGCTGGTGCGCTTCCAGAACATTCCCAGCAGAAACGTACCGAAGAGCGGCGCATTGAAAAACGCGAAGAGGAGCTGGAGATAGTCCATCAGGTTGTTAAATTGCAGAACGATGAAAGCGGTGCCGATGCCCACGACAACCGCAAAAACCGTGGCCACACGGCCCATGGCGAGATAGTGCTTGTCTTCCTTACCGGGGTTAATATGAGTTTGATAAATATCAAACGTCCATACCGTATTGAAAGCGGTGACATTGCCGGCCATCCCCGACATGAAGCTCGCTAGGAGCGCCGTCAAGCCCAGACCCAGCAGCCCGGAAGGGTAGAGGCTGCTCAGCATGATCGGCAGAGTTTGATTGTAGTTGTAGACACCCCTGGCGGGATCCCACAAAAGCTGCCGGACGGGCGCATAGGCGATCGCCACCAGGCCCGGCAAGACGACCAGCAGCGGGAAAAACATCTTGGGCACGGCGGCAATCAAAGGCGTGCGTTGGGCCGATGCCATGTCCTTGGCGGCCAAGCCACGCTGCACCACCAGAAAGTCTGTGCACCAATAACCGAAGGAGAGGACAAAACCCAGGCCGAAAATCGTAGCCACCCAATTGACACCCATGGGATTGTCAGCAGCATGCCAGATGTTTGCCCAGGTGTGCGCATAACCGGGATTGGGAAGACTGGCCTTGAGCCCCGCAAATCCTCCCACGGCCTTCAAGCCCAGAATCGCCAGGGGCAGGAATCCGAAAACAATGAGGAAGAACTGCAACACCTCGTTGTAAATCGAAGAGGTGAGACCGCCCAGGTAGATGTAAATGGCAACGACCACCGCCGAGGCAACGACGCTCGCCCAAAACGGCCAATTGAGCAGGCGTTGAAATAGAATCGCCATCGCGTAGAGGTCCACGCCCGAAACCAGCAGCGCCATGAAGGCGAAGCAAAGGGCGTTCAGAGTGCGGGTCTTCTCATCGTAGCGCTTGCGGAGGAATTCCGGCACGCTGCGCACTTTGCTGCCGTAATAGAACGGCATCATGAAGACGCCTACAAAACACATGGCCGGCATGGCCGCCAGCCAGTAAAAATGGTTAACGTACATGCCGTATTTGGCGGCATTGGCCGCGTGGCCCATCACTTCCAGGGCCCCGAGGTTCGCGGACATGAACGCCAAGCCGGTGATCCAACCCGGAATCGAGCGCCCGGAGAGGAAAAAATCCTCACTGGTTTTCATGCGTCCGCGAAGCGCGAAGCCGATTCCCAAAACAAAGACGAAATAGATGGCGATAATCGCGTAGTCGACAAAATGAGGTTGCATAGTCTCCCACCAGTCGGCGCATTCTTATCACACGGCATCGCAAAAGTAAACGTAAGACTGCGCACGCGCGGGCGAGGCGGCACACTGCCGTAGAAATTCTCCCCCCAATAACTAGTCTGGGCGAGTTGCGGGAGGGTTGGGATTCGCGATCCGTGCTCAACCGGTCCGCCACTCCCAATTGAGGAACAGGTTGCCGTCATGGGGGTCACAGGTCAAAATAACGGGAGTCTAGGCAAGCGCGTAACGCAGGGCCCGCGCTCCGGCCCTGCGACTCTTCCCGCGGCGCGGGCTTTTGCCACAACGCGCAAGAAAATCCGACTTCTTATGGGCCCCGCCTCGAGCTAAACGATCTGAAAACTCCCCCTTTTCCGCGCCGCCACGACCACGGAGAGGTGGAAAATCCAAAAGGCTCGTGAGCGAGCCTTAAGCTACATATTCTCGAGAAAAATGATATTGCGCCGGTGTTTCTGGCCGTGATCTCTCTCGACGCTAACGGGGCTCGGGCGCGGCGGGGGGCCGATTCTCCTACGGCTTGCAAAAATGGGAAAGAATCCCCTTTTAGCGTCGGTCTCTTACCGCCCGCTTTGAGAATCAATCGCTTCGGCGATCAGAGACCGCCGCTACAAATCGCGGCGCCAGTTTTTTCACACCTTCTTACGCCACGGGCTACGGCTTTCCACTTCGCAGGTCCGCGCCACAATTATTTATTAGGGGCGGGCAAAAAGTGCTCACCCCGTGGCCGAAAGGCCCCAGGGGTGAGTGAAACAAACGCCCGGCGCTTCCGTTGGCTGCCCCCGTTGCGTCAGCTACATTGCTGGGCATACTCACCCGGGACGCAGCGCCTGCTACCAGAGAAAACCAGGAAAGCTATCGGCAGATCATTGCCTATTGTTCACTGCCGCTGTCTTCCGGGGTCGGCGAAACAACGATAAAAACTCCACTTCCCTGCCGGCTGATGCGCAGCAAAGTATCACCTTTGGCCCCGGCAGCCAGGCGTTCGAAATCCGTCACTGAGCGCACCGGTTGGCGGTTGATGCTCTCGATGACGTCTCCGGGGCGGATACCCGACAGGGCCGCCGGGCTTGTGGGATCGAGATTGCTGATCACCACCCCTTGAATTCCAGCCGGCAGACCGAGTTGTTCGCGTAGGTCAGGCGTAATGAACTGAACACTAATACCCGCCAGGATGCCTTGCGCAGGAGGTTTGCCGAAGGTGGCGTGTACGCCCAGGGCTGATGGACGCTCCTCCAGCGTTACCGCCACGGTGAGAGGCTTGCCATCCCGGAGTATGTCGAAGGTTGCGACGGCCCCAGGTTTCGATTCGGTCACCAGAGCAATCAACTGACCGGAGTCGGCGACAACCTGGCCGTTGTATTTGCGAATCACGTCGCCGTTCTTCAGTCCTGCCTTTTCAGCAGGTCCCCCAGCGCTAACGTCCTCAACCAAGGCTCCGGAAGTGTCGGGCACGTCAAAAGCATGCGCCAGGCCTTCGTCCAAGGTATTTACGTGCGCGCCCAGGAAACCGCGCGACACGCCCCCAGTTTTAACCAAGTCGTCCATCACATGCTTGGCCATGTTGATGGGAATGGCAAACCCGATGCCAACAGATCCGCCCCCTTCCCCGGGGCCGGATTCGCCGCTCAAGATGGCAGTGTTGATACCAACGACTTCGCCCTGAACGTCCACCAACGCCCCACCGGAGTTTCCCGGATTGATCGGCGCGTCGGTCTGGATGAAGTTTTGAATGTCTTCAATGGCGCCTTCCGACCTGTTCAGAGCGCTGACGGCGCCGCGGGTGACCGTGAAATTGAGCCCATAAGGATTCCCGAAGGCCATCACAATATCGCCCACGTATAGGTTGGAGGAGTTGCCCAGGGAGGCCCTGGGCAGATCCTTGCCCTCGATCTTTAACACCGCAACGTCCGTCTGCGGGTCAGCCCCCACGACCTTGCCGGTAAAGGTTCGCTTGTCCGAAAGCATCACTTTGATTGAAGTGGCGTCCTGAATGACGTGGTTGTTGGTCAGGATATACCCATCGGCGCTGACCAGAACCCCGCTGCCCAGGGCATGCTCCTTTTCCTCTTGCGGAATCTGTTCCGGGGTTCCGAAAGATTGTGGGGACAATGGGGACATATGAGACTTGACCACTTGGGTAGATTGAATCGACACGATCGCCGGCGTCACCTTCCGGGCGATGCGTTCATAGGCTTTGTTGAGCGTTTGCAGGGCGACAATGTCCGCACCGCCCAGTGCTTTGTCCTGCGCCAAAACGAGGGGAGAGTAGGTGCCACGGTTCAGGTAGGCGACCATGACGGCGGCCGCGCAAAAGACGCCAATGAGGGTCAGGCTTATCCCCGAAAAATTGTCGCGCCAGAATCGTTTACGGTTGGGACTCATAGAAATTCTCCTTGCTGGACTGGCTCATAGCGGGCCAGGCGAACAAACTTGCCAGGTGTTTTCGTTATCGTCGCAGTTAGCTGAAGAACTCGCCTCAGCAAACTGGTCTCAGGTCAAAAGCCATCCTTAACTTCGCTGAGAGTGCCCTCTGAGATTGACGACCCATGGATCTGTTGGGACACATATTAGGCGCACCCTCCCCCCCCAACCAACGCTCGTTTCTCAGTGCGATCGGGCTAGTTCCCTGATCACAAAATGCGGGGGTGAAACTCCGATTCTGCCCCACGCCATTGGTCGAGACCGCGGCCGAGATCCCTTCCATTTTGGTCAAGATTCTCGTGAGCAAGTCTCGCTATCAATGTGTGGGCTTCATGTATGCGATCAAAATCGCTGTCCATGTTACCTTCGCCCAAAACCATAGCCCCGCCTTTGCCCGTTGCACTGCTGAGGATTGGCCTTTCATGTTGTCCCCTCCTTCTCATCGGAATTCGAACTCGCGAGCATCTGGTCGCCACGGGTATTCCCAGGGAAAATGTCGAAGTTGGGAGCCCAACGTGAGCGAATCAAGTTCTCCACCTCGGGTAGGGTGGTACTTCTATTCCTCTACCGTAGGGGCATTACCCTCGCCTAACTTGTGGCCTTGGGAGACGGTTGTCACTGGGACTGCCGCTGATCACCTCCCTGGGACCAGCCTATGCCAGGCGCTTTCCCCAAATTTGATTCAAGTGAGAGAGCCTGTCTGCCACCTATTTGGGTGATACGATGCTACCAGCCCTGCCTGCGAACCGGTTGCCCCCCGAACCGGGGTGCGTTTTCTGGCCCCCCTCTATAGCTGGGTTTGATTGCCCAACCCATCCGGCCTTCTTATCCGGGCGGACACCTCGGCTCATCGAGGTCCGGCTTGCCTTCCCCGGCTCGCACTCAAGCAATTTTCGGAGACGTCGGCGCGCCCTATGTAATTGCGACTTGGAAGTTCCTATCGACCAACCCGTGAGTTCAGCGATCTCCGGGTGAGAGTAGTCCTCGCTGTCGTGCAGGAAGAAAGCCTTCCTGAAACCGCCAGGCATTTGGTCGACCATACGCTCCAAATCCACGCGCGCCACCGAAGCTGCCAGTGTCCGGTCAAAGGATTTGATTTCCTGGCGGGGGTTGATAGCTCCCTCGTGCGCTTCAAGAATTTCGTCGAGTGAGGTTTGCGGCAGGGTCTTCCTCCGCAGGCGCATCAGGGCAATATTCGTGGTTAGGCGATACAACCAAGTAGAGAAGGCTGATTCCCCTCGATAGGTATTAATCTTGCGGCATAAGGTAAGAAAAGCATCCTGGGTAAGGTCTTCCGCGTCCTCCGCGTTCCGGGCTATACGCAGACACCATAAAAACACCCGGCGGCGGTACTGTTTGTAGATTGCATCGAAGTCGGTGGAGAGAACGCTTCGGCGCCTTGCCTGGGCCTTGGCTTCGTCGGTGACCGCACGTAACTGGGGCCGTATTGCCGGTCCTATTACGGGGACTCGTTCCCCCGCTGCGCCTTCATCTCTAATTGTCATGGTCAGCAATCTTGCCTTCAATTCCCGTAGTGAATTGAAATCCTTGGTTTACGGAGCCCGGGACTGAATATCAATCTCTATCTTTCGCCTAGGATACCCTCTTCGTCTCATCACCCAGCAACAACCTGCAGGATATTGTCCGCAGCGATGTTCTGTCTGTTCAGAGTTGACCAGAAGCCTGAGCAAAACCGAACACCGACATATCAAGATGGCAAAGGGTAGGCTTACGCCTTGATGATACGGGCATGGAAATCGAACCTCCAAGGCCGTAATGTTAGAGGTCTGTAGTCTGTGCATTTGGTGCGCACTTTCCGTATGGGTTAAGGCCCCGGTAAGGTTCGCCTCGGTCGCAGGTAGCGACCCATTTCGACCACTGCAACGAGCAGAACAGTACAGACAGGGGAGAGAAAGACGGACAGAATATCAGTGGTGCGGGCCCGGCTCGGCGGGTGGTGGTTGGGGCAGTAATTGTCGGGGAGATGGCTCTGTCCCGGAGCGGTTGTAAAGGTCGTCCGAAATTAGGACCTCGGGACATGCCGCACGAGGCCGCAAGCCCCGCTTCCTGATGTGCCGGGGTCCGGGGCATGCCACACTGACTATTGCCTGCATATGCCGGCCGAGGCTTAGGCACAGAGTTCCCATCGAATTAAGACTCTCTCGCTCTAGGAGGAACACCATGCACGAGATACGCCACAGCATTCAGACCCTGCACCGAAAGGCCGCTGAATACCACGACCTTGCCGCCCAGGCCCACAGGACTGCTACGGAGCATAATGAAAAAGGCAACTACGAAGCCGGAAATTGGCATCTGGACCGAGCCCGTGAATACTCGGACCAGGCTTTTAAGACGGCCCAAGAGGTTCACGGTAAATCGGGACGGATGGAGAGTTTGTCATATGAAGAATAGCATGCACGACTCGCAACAGAAAGCCGCTGAATATCATAACCTTGCCGCACATGCCCACCGCACTGCTGCCGTGCACCATGGTCAAGAAGATCACCTGACAGGGCATGAACAATCCCGGCAAGCCTTGGAGCACTCAAATACGGCGCACCAACACTCATCAGAGATGCACCAGGCAGCCAGGCCCGACCATGTAGTCATCGTGCCGCCTCAGAAAGCCAGAGAGGAAGACATCCCCGCCCTCGCTTATAAACTCTGGCAAGCTAGAGGCTGTCCAGAGGGATCATCGCAAGAAGATTGGTTCCGTGCGGTCGCGGAACTAGAATCTCACCATTGATTATGATGGCCCGTGCAACGTTGCGGATCCCGTCGGGGGCTGCGCCCATATTGCCCCTCGTACCAGCGGCGCTTTATTAGGAAGCAACGTTGCACTGAGCCTGCCCCCCGGGGCTTGACAACGGCCACCCTGGACGTTCCAAAGCGTGGGGGAAGCCGCGAACAATTCGGTGAGTGGCATCTCGGCGGCTGGATGAGGGACACGGGGTCGTATCCGGTATCTGCATCCTATTCATAAGGTAGGGAATCGAAAACAATATGGCACACCAAGGTTCATCCTGGATTCGTCGTCGAGCCGAGCAAGCCATGAAGATCGGTCTGCTGCGCGCCTATCGCGGCGTGGGCGTGAATCCCGACAAGTACCTGAAGCAGCTCCGCCGCGCTTACGGTCTGCACGTTACATCCTTCCGCGAAATGAACACAGTGCCGCTGCCGGTGGTGGATTACCTTGCCGACAAGACCATTCGCGCCTCGATGAAGATGGCGATGTTGGAGGGCGCGGGCACCGGCTTGGGCGGCATGCTTTCCATCCTGCCCGATGTCGGCTTTCTGGGCGGCATCACCTGGCGCATGATTCAGAAGCTGAGTCTGGTGCACGGCTTCGAGTATGCCAGCGAAGATGACATGGCCGACCTGTGGCTGGCGGCGGCAAGCGCCGCGGGCGTGGATATGGGCAAGGACCTGGTGCGCAAACAGTTGATCGAACGGTTCGTGCCGCGCCTTATCGAGCGCATCGCGGTGCAAGCCGGCGGCGAAATCGCGGAGAATGGGCTCGCCCGCCTCGTACCGGTGCTCGGATCCGTCATGGGCGGCACGATGAACTATTACTTCGTGCGCGGATGGGGACGCCGCGCCCAGCGCCATTTTCGCGAGCGTCACATTCTGCTCCGAAGATCCTTGCTGCCTCCCCAAGGCTTGGATATCACGATTAACGACCCACGTTCGCCGGAATTAGGTCTCTTCCTGCCCGGATGTACGCCAATCCCTCGCCTGACGAAGGGGTCTTGACCAGAACGAAAACTACCCAGACTCGTTTTATTTAAGTGGTCCCGGCTTTCGCCCCAGGTAGGTGCTCACCGTTCATCGAAATTCATTCCTCTCTGTCGAAAACAACCAGAAACTGCTCATTCATATCGAAAACCGCAAATCACGATGATGTGATTCACGCTATTCAGGCCACTACCCTTTCCATATACCATCTGGCGCGTTCCGCCAACCGAACATGATGATCACTGATAAACACTATGCGCCCTGCTGGGTTTAAGCCCGGCAAGCCCAGTTGGTGGCAGGGGGAAGCGTGCGTGGGGGGGCAGCACCGCGCTACCTCCCCGATGGCGATGGGTACGTAAAAGGTCCAAGGAGAAACAGCCGCCAGCAAGTAATTGCCGGTCAAGGGATAGAGTGGTGGAGGCGGGGGGAGTCGAACCCCCGTCCAGCCTGGATCGCCTATAACTTATTGATTCTGCGTGCCGCTACAAACGCTAAAACCGCCCAAAACGCGGCAGTTCAGTACAATTTACGTACAATTTAGGTCACGCGACTTCGGCCTTATCCCAATACTTTGTGTCGCGAAGCCGACTTCATCCCTTGTGAGCTTGTCGCCCGATTGGCATCGCGTTGCGAGTGGAGAGATCATTTCTCCGGACTCTGTTCCGGGGCCGGTTTGAAGCGTTCCCGGGCGGCGCGAAGAGCTTGGTGCAGCCTACGTTCCAAGACTTCCCGGGGCGGCAACTCCGTCATGTACTGAGCGACTCGAATGCCGCTGCTTTCAAGCTCCAGGAGTTTCACGTGTTCGTCGGACTTGTCGGCGCAGAGGATTAGCCCCAGAGGGGATTCCTCTCCAGTCTGGCGTTCGTGCTTTGCGAGCCAGCGGAGATAGAGTTCCATCTGTCCCTTATCAGCGGCCCGAAACCGTCCGATCTTGAGGTCCACTGCGAGCAGCCGGCGCAAACGCCGATGAAAGAAAAGCAAATCAAGGTAGTAATCCTCGTTATCAACGGTGATTCGTTTCTGGCGAGCGACGAAGGTGAAATCCGAGCCCAGCTCCAGCAGAAAGTTCTCCAGGTCTCGTAGGATTGCGGTTTCAAGATCCTTCTCGCTGTAAGCGTCCTTCAATCCGAGAAAATCGAGGAGGTAGGGATCACGAAAGACCAAGTCCGGGGCCACCTCATCTTTGTCGCGCAGGGCGGCGAGATCCTTGCGGGCCAATTGGCCGGGTTTTCTGCTGATCGCGGTTCGCTCATAGAGCATTCCCTGAATCTTACCCTGGAGAGTCCGCGTGCTCCAGCGCTCAATGCGGCACATCTCGGCGTAGAACTCGCGCTGGAGAGGGTCTTCCAGATAGATGATCTGCCTCAGGTGAGTCCAGGACAATTGTTCACTCAGTGCGTGGACAATTTGGCTGTCTGGAAAAACCTCGGCAAAGCGGATCATGTAAAACAGGTTGGTGCGGCCGAATCCAGAACCGTAATCTTCGCTCAATTGTCCACTCAGTGCGTGGACAATCTGCTCCCCATAAGCGGCTCTCTCGAACCCAAGAACGTCCTTGCGAATTCTCGCTCCGATCGACCAGTAAAGCCTCACCATCTCGGAGTTCACGGCGACAGCCGCACGGGCGCGCGCGCCCTCGATAAGTAACCTGACGTCACTCAATAGAGTCGGAGGAAAGATGTGGCCGGCGCTGGACGACACGGTACCAATTTTCAGGGCGATCGCAGTCTCACTTTTCCTTTGTTTTCTCGATTTCTTTGTCATCATGAGCAGTAATTCCAAACCCGAACGGTGACATCGCGCGCCACGATCGATCACAAGGAAACTTGATCCGAGCGCATGTTCAGCAAATACATGTATCCGAAAGGCTGAACCAGGATTCTTTCCCCTACCCTTCGACAAGTATCAATCTTTTGTGGATTGAAGGCAAGAATCCGCGGGGAGGGTGTCGTTAGTATGTCATCTGTCCGGTTCAATTAGCACGTGATCTGTCCGCTGAAGGCGGCGGGGAGTTGAGGCATCCAAGAGGCCGGAGGCAGGATGCCAAAATACTCAGCGGTCGCCTG
>Ga0182030_10002188_pt1 | contig 41321 bp, 32 predicted proteins | sample 812S3MmetaG_FD_121299 | JGI IMG/M metagenome (GOLD analysis project Ga0182030, IMG submission 121299) | Permafrost microbial communities from Stordalen Mire, Sweden - 812S3M metaG (Illumina Assembly) | ecosystem: Environmental > Terrestrial > Soil > Wetlands > Permafrost | place: Sweden...
ATTTCCGCGGGGTCAAGCGCAAAATGAGCAATTTTCCGCTCCGACCCAGACAAAGTATTCCCCTGCCTCCGATCAACATCCGAAAAGCAATTAGAATACTTAAGTGAACAGTATTAGGGCTAGAGCCCACATCTCATCTTGCGGCTTTTGCGGCACGATAAAGTCATGCCCTGTTACAAAGCTCATGCGAAACGAGTTTTTCCGCAGCCCGTGTAAGCCAAGGCCGCCCAGGCGGGCCGGATAAATAGATACTATCCACTCTTCACTTACAACTGATCGCTGACAACTGAAAACCGATCACTGGATCGCCTTGCCGTTCAGGTCCACGGGGGCCGGTTGAAGGAGAGTTCCTTTCTCGTCGACCGCAGCCGGGTGGGCGTCCTTCACAATCACCAGCGAAGCGGGGACATGCGCGGCCTTGAGCAGCTTGCCCTTGGGGTCGAAGGTCATGGTCCACTCCATGGGCCGGGGAATCGCGGAAATGTCGGTAAAGCGGATGACGGCGCCGCCCTGGTTGGGAATCGTCAACAGCGCAAGGGGAGCAATGGGCAGCTTCTGAATCTGGTCCGTATCGGCTGGTTGCGCGGCCTCGGGATGCGCTCCCGCGAGGGCGGCGTAGCAGAGGCCTGTGGTCAACCAGTCGGGCGCCTGATCGGAATGTTCCTCGGCCCGGATGTGATTGAAGGCGGAGATGGTCAGAGCGTTGATGGGGGCGGGCGAAAACAGCGAGTAGCCGCGGCGCTGAATGGGAATGATGCGCACCCGTCCGTCGCCCAGGCGCGGAATGGACGCCGAAAACACGCTCACGTCGCCCCGGCCGTTGTTGAGTGTGAACTGCAGGAAGAGATGACGGGGCAGGGCCGGGCAGACCACCTGCTGATAGCTCCACTTGCCCTGATTGAACTCCAAGCCGTCGAAGCCGGCGCGTTCGCGGATGGAGGACTCTGCGTCGGCCTCCACATCGCGATCCCTCTCGGTCATCTTGTCGGGGGAGCGGAACTCGATGGAGCGGAGAGGCACGGTGAGTTCGTTGCCGGGAGCGAACGGCATGGGGCGCTCGGCGGTCTTCCGGCTGGAACGGGACTCGGGAGCATCCCGCTCGGTTTGAGACCGGGCAGGCGCGTAGGCCAAGGCCAGAGCGGCAAAAGACAGGACGAAGGGGAGGAGTCTGGATGGTTCCATGCTGCCCCTAGACTACCACTGCCCAGGGCAAACCTCCCGCGCCGGCGTTTGCCTGGAAGGACAAAAAGGGCAGCCTGAGACAGGCTGCCCTCGGTGATACCAGGAGCTGGGTGTTGCGCGCCGACCCGTTGCCGGATGCGGCGCGATGAATCGTTCAGGCGGGCCCGCGGGTTATTCCCCCGCGTGGTGGCCGGCCGCAGGCTTGTGGGGCGCGACGACCTTCTTCTTCTCCGCTGCCTGAATGGTGCCGTCGCTGAGCATGATCTGCGCCGACTGAGCCGCTGTGGCGGTAGCCGGAATCTGAGTATAGGTGGCGTAGGTGCCATCCAACTCGGCTTGCCCCTTGGAGTGAAGCCCGTACTCGAAACCAACCGCGGGAACGTCCTTGTCATCCAGGGGCTTTTTCAGGGTGACGATGAAGTCGGCAAACTTGGCCGCCTTGGCGTCATCGCTGACGGCGACCTTGATCACCGTGGTCGAAGCCTCAATGACGATTCCGGGGACCGGGGTCGGCTGGTCTTTGAGGACGGCCCACATCTGGTCGGCGTCTTCCTTGGTGCCGTTGGCGAGAATGAACTCCTTGTCGCCGAGGTTCAGGCTGGGCAGGTTGCCGCCGGCCACCACACCGTGAGCAATCTCAGCTGGCGTTGCGGCGGCCTTGATCTGCGGCGCGCCTCCCGCAGGGAAGAGGCCGGCCGCCGTCTGGGCCTTGATGTCGTCCAGGCCGTCCATGGCGCCGTGGTATTTCTTGTACCAGTAATCGAGCTTCTTTTCGATCACAGGCTTGTAGCTGTCGGGCGCGAAGGCCAGGGCGCGGGCATAGAACCAGACCGCATTGACGGCGTCGGGAGGCGTGAGCTTGGCATAGGCTTCGCCAAGCTGGAGGGTATCCACCAGACCGGTTCCGCTCTTGGTGGCGTCGACCGGGAACAGCATCAGTTCCTGGCGATACTCATCGATTCCGGCCTTGACGTCCTTCTTGGAGATGATGTCATCCAGGGCAATGGCGGAGTGGAAGACCGGATAGGTGGCGCTGGTCTGCTTCTTCCAGTCGTCGTCGGAGGTCTTGGCCGGCTTGGGCGTGGCCAAGCCCTTGCGGGCCAGCGCGGCGGCATCGTCGAGGGTCTGCGCATCACCTGTCCTGCCGCCCTGTTTCTTCTTGATGACCACGGAAAGATAGATGGCTTCCATGTTGTTCGGATCTTCCTGAAGAAGCCGGGTGGCCGCGCCGAGGGCCTTGTCGTCGTCGTTCAGGGTTCCGTAGGTATCCACAAGCATGCCAAGGACCGCCTTCTTGACGACGCTCTGCGGATAGGAAGTCAAGAAGCTTTCCAGGGCCGAAGCCTTGGCCTTGGGATCGCTCTGGGTAGTAGCCATTTGATAGGCGTTAAACTCGGACGGGTCCTTGATGGAAATGGTGTCCGAATCCTGGGCTCGAAGCGTGGGTGCGTAAACGAGGCTAATGCTCGCCATTGCCATGACAGACGCAAAGACAAACTTCTTCATTCAGTGCTCCTGGGAATTGCGAAATGGAGATCAATATTCAAGCACTCGCTCGCGGAATGTGCAACCGTTCATGTTGGCGGTTGAGTGCCGGGGTAACGGGTAAACGATACCACGGCTTCCCATGCGGTGTTGGAAGGATTATAGAAAGCCCTGCCGTCTGTGACAAGCGGAGTTCCGATAGAAAGCCGCAATGACCTTGGCAAGGCATGCCGTGACGCCCCCACGGCACGGTTCCCGAGACTTATTTCCGGTTCTGGATTGGCTGACTGGCCCCCACCCTTGAGCAAACGTGTGCTCGACAAGGTTGCCCGTGGCCCAGTTTCCGTGCTTGCAGTGTCACTCAAGGGCATATCGGCTTAGACACCCGAACGGGTAAAACTGTTCCCGGAATTACTGTAGCAGCCTGACCAGTTCAGTTTGTTCGGCAAGAAAGGCATCGTGGCCATGGTCGGAGGTCATAAGGCGGAAATCAATGTGGACCCCGGTTGCCCGAATTGTCTCGGCAAAGTGACGGACTGACTCGGCGGGAAAGAGCCAGTCCGAACTGATGCCGACAAAACTGATCTTGGCGCGGATGGAGGCGAAGGCCTCCTCCGCCGAGGCATGGCCGCGCAGGGGGTCCCAGGTGTCCATGGTGCGGAGAATGGCCAGGTAGGAATTGGCGTCGAAGCGCTCGATGAAACGCTCTCCCTGGTGGTCCAGGTAGCCGGCAATATCGAAGCGACCGCCGATCAGGCCGCCGCCCTGGTTGTCGAGGCCCCAGGGGTCCTCGCCGTTGCGGTTGGGCTTGCGTCCGAAGCGCTCGTCGAACAGTACGGTGGACTTGTAGCTGAGCATGGCGATCTGGCGGGCCAAGGCCAGGCCCCGGCGGGGAGGGCGCTGGGGCAGATAGTGGCCTCCGGCCCACTCCGGATCGTGCTGGATGGCCTGGCGCTGAAGGTGGTTGAGGGCCAACCCCATGGCGGTCAGCGGGGCGACGCCCACCACCAGCGCGCGCTCCACCCGCTGGGGGTCGTGGATGGTCCAATCCAGGGCCTGCATGCCCCCGATGGAGCCGCCGAGGACCAGCCGCAGCTTGCGAATAGCGAGGGAGTCGAGGAGTTTGGACTGCGCCCGGACGTTGTCGCGGATCGAAACCAGTGGAAAGTCCGGGCCGTAGATCTGGCCGGTTTGCGGGTCCACCGTTCCCGGGCCCGTGGAGCCATAACAAGAGCCCAGCATATTGATGCAGATGACAAAATCGTGTTCCAGGGAGAGAACCGCGCCGGGAGAGAAAATCTCCGGCCACCAGGAGCCCACCAGCGCCGAGCCGGTGAGCGCATGACACACCAGCACGGCGTTATCGCGGGCCGCGTTGAGCCGGCCATACACCGCGTAATGCAGGGTAAGGCCGGCCAGGGTGCGGCCGCACTCCAGCAACATGTGCTCGTCGAGCACAAAGTCACCCTCGTAGGTGGGGGACAGAACGGCACTGCCGGGCGGCGCCGTTCCAATCCCGGATCGGGATTCGGTCATGATACTTATTGTGCAGCAACGCGCTCGGTTTCCGCAGCGCCCTTTGCAGCCTGCCCGTTGGCCGCCTCAATGGCCTGGTCCAGGTCGGCGAGGATGTCGCGAATATCCTCGATGCCCACCGACAGCCGCACCAGTTCGGGAGTGGTGCCGGTCTCGGCCTGCTCGGCGACGGAAAGCTGCTGGTGGGTGGTCGAAGCCGGGTGGATGACCAGCGACTTGGCGTCGCCGATGTTGGCCACCAGGGAGAAGAGTTCCAGGCTGTCGATCAGCTTTTTCCCCGCCTCGTATCCTCCCTTGATGCCGAATGTCACCAGGCCGCCTTGTCCGTTGGGCAGATACTTCTGGGCCCGCTCGTAATAGGCGCTCGACTTCAGGCCAGGGTAATTGACCCACTCGACGCCGGGATGCTGCTCCAGGTGACGGGCCACGGCCAGGGCGTTCTGGGAGTGGCGTTCGAGGCGCAGGTGGAGTGTTTCGACGCCTTGCAGCAGCAGGAAGGCGCTGAAGGGCGATAGAGCCGCCCCGGTGTCGCGCAGCCCCTGTACCCGGGCCTTGAGAATGAAGGCCAGCGGCCCGAAGGCTTCGGTATAGGAAAGGCCATGGTAAGAGGGGTCGGGCTCGGTAAAGCTCTTGAACCGGCCCGAGGCCGCCCAGTCGAACTTGCCGGCGTCCACGATGATCCCGCCGATGGTGGTTCCGTGCCCCCCCAGGAACTTGGTGGCGGAGTTGAGCACGATGTCGGCGCCCCACTCGATGGGCCGCACCAGCGCGGGCGAAGCCGAGGTATTGTCGATGACCAGCGGCAGGCTATGCTCGTGGGCGATGGCGGCGATTCTCTCGATGTCCACGACGTCCAGCTTGGGGTTGCCCAGCGTCTCGGTGTAGATGGCGCGGGTTTTGTCGTTGATGGCCGCTCGTAGCCCGTCGAAGTCGTCGGCGTCGACGAAGCGCACCGTGATGCCAAGGCGCGGGAAGGTGTAGTGGAAGAGGTTGTAGGTGCCTCCGTAGAGGGAGGTGGTGGAGACAATCTCTTCTCCGGCCGAGGCCAGGGTGGTGAGCGTGAGCGTTTCGGCCGCCTGGCCGGAGGCCGTGGCCAGCCCAGCCGCGCCGCCCTCCAGAGCCGCAATCCGCTTCTCGAAAACGTCGGTGGTGGGGTTCATGATGCGGGTGTAGATGTTTCCGAATTCCTTGAGCGCGAAGAGGCGGCCGGCGTGGCCGGCATCCTGGAACTGGTACGAGGTGGTCTGGTAGATGGGCACGGCGAGAGCGCCGGTGGCCGGGTCGGGCGATTGGCCTGCGTGAACTGCGATGGTGGCAAACTGGCGCTGCTTCGATTCGGACATGGACGACTCCTTCAGTTTTTTGGGTTATTTGACTTCTGGGAGCGGCCCGGGCAGGTCGCGGGCCGCGCCGAAAATCAAAAACGGCCCGCATCCTCGCTGGGACCGGGCCGCCTGCTTCAAGATCGGTTGCGCTTAACGCATGAGCCGCTCAAGAACCGCACGGGCAGGTCCGCATGCCAGACAGCAGCACATCGCCATGACCGCGGTTCCGTATTTTCTTGAGTTCGGCATTGAAGGCAGTATCGACCGCGGCGCGGATGCGTGTCAAATAGAAATCGAATTCGGAAGGCCTCTGGAACCGCCGTCTTCTCTGGTAAAGTGGGGCGTGTCTTGCTCGGCCAACTGTCTGGCCTTCCCCGCATGACTCAAAAACGGTAGATTCTCAATTGAAAAGGAGGGTTCGAATGAAGATTGCCGCGGCGATTGCGCAGTACCTGATGGGCCTGGCGTTTGTGGTGTTCGGACTGAACATGTTCCTGGACTTCATTCCCTCGGGGCCACGGCCGACGGGGCCAGCCGGGGCGTTCTTCGAGGTGATGTTTTCCACGCACTATATGCGCGCCGTCGGGGTGGTGATGCTGGTTTCGGGGATTCTGTTCCTGTTGAACCGCTTTGTGGCGCTGGGGCTGACGCTGCTGGGCCCGGTGCTGGTGAATATCCTGCTGTTCCACCTGTTCATGCAGCCCAGGGGAATCTGGATGGGCGTCCTTGTGTCGCTCTTGTGGGTGCTGATGGCCTGGCGGCACAGGGCCGCGTTCGCGGGAACCTTCCAGGCCAAGCTCCAGGAGTGAATCGTCTCAACGCCCGCAGGGCTGTTCCCTAGTCCCTATTCCCTGTTCCCTGTCCTTCAGCCTTCCATACATACGCGCCCGGCTGCGGCAGCCCGATGTGGGCCAGCACCCGGCAGACGAACTGGCGCGCCATCTCGGTCGAATCGACGGGGTGGCTATAGAACGCTGGAATCACCGGGAAGATGACCGCGCCGGCTTCTGCGGCCAGCGTCATGTTGCGCAGATGAATGCGATTGAAGGGCGCCTCGCGGACACAGAGCAGGAGTGGCCGGCGCTCCTTGAGGGTGACGTCGGCGGCGCGGGCAATGAGCGAGTTGGCCAAGCCGTTCGCGATGGCCGCGAGTGTGCCCATGGAACAAGGGAGGACAATCATTCCGCTGGAGGGGTAGCTGCCCGAGGCGATGGCCGCGCCGATGTCAGTGTCGGAGTGCTGCACGGTCTTGACCGGCGTGCCGTCGAGCAGTTTTTCGAGGCACTGCGTGCGGCCGCTCACTCCCAGTTCCTCGGCCAGCACGCGCAGCGAGTTTTCCGACGCGACAAAGTGAACGCGGGCCACGCGCTCATCGGCCTCCAACGCGCGCAGCAACTCACGGCCAAAGACCGCGCCGGATGCACCGGTGATTGCGACGGTGAGATTCATTATTCAGCTCTCAATTTTCAGCTTTCAGATCTCAGCAATCTTCGGGTGGATTCGTACTATCCATGGTCCCAACCAGACATCGAGCAACGGTCAACGGGCGATTTCTACCAAAGCTGGTGTAGATAGAACAGCACAAGTGCGAATGCAATTCCGAAAACCAGAATTGAAAGGTACCCTGCCCAATTCACACACAGATAGAGGGATCCCCTACACTTTACGCGCCGTGATTGCTTCGGAGACATCTGTTCGCGCACCGCGTCTTCAACCTGCGTCATTGTTTCATCATTTGTCGGTGACGTCGTCATCTGAGCAAGTGATGCTGCTCTGGTGAATAATATCCATTGGAATTGGGATTCGGAGATGGCTACATCCAACTTTGCAACTTGTGCGGCCAAGAAGTTGTGGAAGATTGCAAGAAGGAATGATGCTCCCAGAAAATCGGCGATTAGGATAAGGTCATGAACAGCCATTCGGGTCGAGCCAGAATGAATATCAGATTTTCCGGAAATTGCCAGAATTGCTGAAGCACAAACGGCCATCGACCCCGCACTCAATGCAGTTATCTTTTCAAAAAAACCTGCATTGATTTCTATGCCTCTGCGCCTCTCGCTTTCATGCTCCTTATACGGCTCCTTAATATCTACTTCAAATTGCTTCATCTGCTCTCGTGTGAGTAGTGGATCGTCGCTGTTCATGGTAGTTCACCTCATTCTTCTCGAAGACCCTTCGACGATTACTGTCTTCCATTCGGTTCACGCGATCCGTGCAGGCTAACGCGTGTCCCAGGCCGCGAAGAGGCCTCGGACAACAAAAGCTATGCTCCCAAGACTCTCCTGAAGATCGCTTCCACATTTCCTAACTGTCGCGTGTAATCGAAGGTCTTTTCCAGCTTCTCCGGACTGAGCAGCGAAGTTATCGCTGCATCCTTTGCCACCTCGTCGCGGAAGATCAGGTCTTCTTTCCACGACTGCATGGCATGCGACTGGACCAGCCGATACGCGTCCTCGCGCATCATGCCGGCTTCGGCCAGGTCCAGCAGCAACTGGCCGCTGAAGATGAGGCCTCCGGTCGATTCGAGGTTCTTCTTCATGCGTTCGGGGTAGACCAGCAGGCGGTCGATGAGGTCGGTCGTCTTGGCCAGCAGATAATCCACCAGGATGGTCGAGTCGGGAAAGATGATCCGCTCGACGGAGGAGTGCGAGATGTCGCGCTCGTGCCACAAGGCAATGTCTTCAAATGCCGCCTGGGCATTGCCGCGAAGGACGCGGGCCAGGCCGCTGATCTGCTCCGAGGTAATCGGGTTCTTCTTGTGCGGCATGGCCGAGGAGCCCTTCTGCTTTTCGCTGAAGTACTCCTGCGCCTCGCGCACCTCGGTCCGCTGCAGGTGGCGCACCTCGATGGCGATCTTGTCGAGGGTGCTGGCGACGATGGCCAGAGTGGAAATGTCGGCGGCGTGGCGGTCGCGCTGGATGACCTGCGTGGCGACCGGCGCCGGTTCCAGGCCCAGGCGCGCGCAGATGCGCTCTTCATGCTCCGGCTTCAAGTGACCAAAGGTGCCAACTGCGCCCGAGAGCTTGCCCACCCGCATGTCCTCGGCGGCGGCGTCGAAGCGAACCAGGTTGCGCTCCATCTCGGCGTACCAGTTGAGCAGTTTGAGACCGAAGGTGGTGGGCTCGGCGTGGATGCCGTGGGTGCGGCCGATGGTGGGTGTGTTCTTGAACTCCAGGGCGCGGCGCTTCAGCACCGCCATCAGGCCGGTGAGCCCGGCGCGGAGCAGCGCGGATGCTTCTTTTACCTGGAGCGCCTGGGCGGTATCGACAACGTCGTTCGAGGTGAGCCCGTAGTGCAGCCAGCGGGACTGCTCTGCGAGCCCTTGATCTTTGAGATGTTCCGCAACAGCCGTCGTGAAGGCGATGACGTCGTGCTTCACCTCGGCTTCGATGGCCTGAATGCGGGCCACGCTGAAGCCGGCCTTGGTGGCGATGGCCTCGGCTGCCGCGACGGGAATGACGCCGTCCTCGGCCAGCACGGTGCTGGCCGCCGACTCCACCTGGAGCCAGCAGCGGTACTTGTTCTCTTCGGTCCAGATGCGGCCCATCGCGGGACGGGTATAGCGGTCAATCACGGGGAACTCCTCGCCAGGCTCGCATCAGGCGGCCTGTGCCAACTCCTGATTGTACGAGGGGAACGGCGTCAAGCGCGAGGAATCCCCAGGCGCTGGTGCAACTCATCGAAGAGCAGGCCGCGTCCCGGCTTGTAGGGCTGGAACCACTGGCCGTCGATGACCAGTTGCGGGATGGCCCGCTTGCCCACGTGGCGCAGCACTTGGTCCGAAGCGGCGGGATCGGTGTCCACGTCGATCTCTGAATAGACGATGCCGTGGGAGTCGAGGAACTGCTTTGCTGCCCGGCAGTCGCGGCACCAGGCAGAGGTATAAACCTGCACTTTCATGCGTCCATTTTATCGCGTTTTGGCGGGCAAGAGCTGGCTGGCAGGTTCGGGCTGGTAACATCGGGGACGTGACCGCCGGCGAAATCAAGACCCTGCTGAACCTGAAGCCGCATCCGATCGAGGGCGGCTCGTTCCGCCGCACTTACGCCTCCGAAGGCACGGTGGAGTTGGCGCGCGGCCTGCGGCATCTGGGCACGGCCATTTACTATCTTCTGGAGCCGGGAACCTTTTCCGAGATGCATGTGCTGGACTCGGACGAGATTTTTCACTTCTATCTCGGCGACCCTGTGGAGATGCTGCAACTTTATCCGGACGGGCGCTCGGCGGTTTTCATTCTGGGGCCGGATTTGCGGGCTGGGCAGCAGGTCCAACTGGTCGTGCGGGCGGGGGTGTGGCAGGGGACGCGGCTGATTGGAGACGGAACGGCAGCCCTGCTGGGCTGCACCGTGACGCCGGGATTCGATTTTGCGGATTACCGCGGCGGGAGTTATGCGGAGTTAGCTGAAGAGTGGCCCGCGGAGGCCGAGCGGATCAGGGCTTTGACACGGAGTTAAGACGATCGCCGCTGGCGAAAGAAACTGCGCAGAAGCGCGGCCGACTCATCGGCCAGAATCCCCTGATCGACCTGCATCTGGTGGTTCAGTTGGGGATGGTTGAGCACGGAAAGGACGGAGCCCGCGGCCCCTGTCTTGGGATCGGCGGCGGCAAAGACCAGGCGTGCAAGGCGGGCATGAATCATGGCTCCGGCGCACATGGCGCAGGGCTCGAGCGTGACGTAAAGCGTGCAGCCGTTGAGCCGGTAGTTGCCCTGAGCGGCGGAGGCGGCGCGGAGCGCCAGGATTTCGGCGTGGGCCGTGGGGTCCAGATCGCGCAGCACGCGATTCTGGCCGCTGGCGATCACTTCCCCCTCGCGGACGATGACCGCGCCGATGGGCACCTCGCCAGCTTCACCGGCAAGACGAGCCTCAGCGAGTGCGGCTTGCATGGCTTCGAGATCGTCGATCATGGTCACAATTCCAGAGTCGCCGGCTGCTGTTGCGTCATGCAATGCAGGGTGCCAAGGCCCCAGACCAGATCGACCGAGTGGATGCCGACGACTTCGCGGCCGGGAAAGAGCCCGGCAAGAATGTTCAGGGCCACGCGGTCGTTGGGGTCGTTGAAGGTGGGGACCAGCACAAGGCCATTCGCGATGTAGAAGTTAGCGTAACTTGCCGGAAGGCGCTGGCCGCCGAAAAACACCGAGCTCGGCAGCGGCAGCTCGACCAGATCGAACGGCTTGCCATCGAGGGTGCGCGCGGCCTTGAGCCGTTCGAGATTTTCGACCAGTGGCGCGTGGTTCGGGTCGTTCGCATGGGGCTCGACGGCGGCGACAATGGTCGAGACGCCGACAAAGCGGGTGATGTCGTCCACGTGGCCGTGGGTATCGTCGCCCGCGATGCCACGGTTGAGCCAGATGACCTGATCGATGCCTAGAAAATCGTGGAACGCGCGCTCCAGTTGCTCGCGGCTGACGCTGGGATTGCGCTGCTGCACTTGGCTGAGCAGGCACTCCTCGGTGGTGAGCAGAATTCCCTGGCCGTTGGTGTCGATCGATCCGCCTTCGAGCACCAAGCGGTGCTTCGCACCGTCCTCGATTTCAAGTGTCGGCTGCCAAGAAGCCAGACCGAGCAACTCGGTCACGCGTCCCGGGAGCTGATCGTCGAGCTGCCAGTCGGAGTACTTGGCCCAGGCGTTGAAATGCCAGTTGGTGATGCCGACCTGGCCCTCGCGGTTGCGCACGAAAATGGGCCCCGAGTCGCGCGTCCAGACGCGATTCGTCGGCCAGTCGTGAAAGCTCACGCGGTCAAGACTTGCGCCGGCGCGAGTCAGGATTCGCTCGGCGCGCTGCCGCGCCTTCTCGTCTTCGACCAGGATGTGAACCTGTTCGCGCGGGGAGAGCAGGCGCACGATCTCCGCATAGACCCAGGGGATGGGCTGAAACTTGCCGGGCCAGTCCTGGGCGTTGTGCGGCCAGGCGAGCCAGGTGGCCTGGTGCTGCTCCCACTCGGCGGGCATGCGGTAGCCGAGGGCGCGCGGGGTTGATGCGGGCGAAAGGCGATCGGTCATGGCTACTTGGAATCTCCGTTGGCCGGCCATGCGCTGACTGAATCGCGAAACTGCTCGGTCATGGGCGCATAGGCATCGATGCGGCGGTCGCGCAGAAAGGGCCAGTTGCGGCGAGTGTCTTCAAGAAGTCCAAGGTCGATTTCGCCGAGCAGGATTTCTTCCTCATCGTGCGAGGCCTTGGCGACGACGCGGCCGAAGGGATCGGCCAGGAAGCTGCCGCCCCAGAACTCGAGGCCCGGCCCTGGGGAGCGGTTGCCGAGGATGTCGCCGTGTTCCTTGCCAACGCGATTGACGCCGGCCACATAGACGCCGTTGGCGATGGCGTGTGCTCTCTGAATCGTCTGCCAGGCATCGTACTGCGCCGCGCCGAACTCGTCCTTCTCGGCCGGATGCCAGCCGATGGCGGTGGGATAGAAGAGCACCTCGGCGCCTTCCAGAGCGGTGAGACGCGCGGCTTCGGGGAACCACTGATCCCAGCAGACCAGCGTGCCCACGCGACCGAACGCTGTGTCGACGGCATGAAAGCCAAGGTCGCCCGGCGTGAAGTAGAACTTCTCGTAGTAGAGAGGGTCGTCGGGAATATGCATCTTGCGATAGACGCCGGCGATGGCCCCATCGGCGTTCAACGTAACTGCCGTGTTGTGATAAAGCCCCGGCGCACGGCGCTCGAACAGCGAGGCCACAATGGCCACCCGCGCCTCGCGCGCCACCTCGGCCAGCCGCGCCGTCGAGGGGCCTGGAATGGGCTCGGCCAGGTCGAAGAGGCGAATGTCCTCGCGCTGGCAGAAGTACTGCGCGCGAAACAGTTCCGGCAGGCAAACGATGTTGGCGCCCAGTTGCGCCGCCTCGCGGATCTTCACCACGGCGGAGGCGAAATTGGCCTCCGGGTCGGAGCCCATGCTCATCTGCACGAGTCCTACGATGTACTTTCTTGCGTTTGTCATGGTTGGCCGGTCCATCCTATTTTGTCCGACACAGCGAGGCCAACCCCGCCCCCGGGCGAGATTGGCCTTTTAGGTCGGCTGGATTGAATTCCTACTCTTCTAGAATCAGCACGGCCGCGGCAATGGTGGTGGTCCACTTGCCGTTCTTTTCACCAACGGCCGACTGGGTCACGTTGCTGGTGCGAACGATCTTGTTGGAGATGCGGTAAATCTCCTTCTTCTCATCCCAGCTTGTATCCGGATCGAAGTCCACATCGAGGGTGGTGGCCAGCATCTCGGCGGCCAGTTCCTCGGCGTAGTCCCCAGCCTGATCTTCGGTTTCGCCGAAGCTGTGGTGCTCGCTGAGGTAGCCGTAGGTGTTGCGGTCGGCGGGAATGGCCACGCCGATGCTTGAAACCAGCAGCCGGTGCGGCTCGCGCGTCGAGTTCTCCGCAATCACGGCAAAAACGACTTCGCCGGGGTTCAGGTAGGTTAGCCCTTCCTTGCGCGTTATGACCTTGCAACGCGGGGGGAAGATGGAAGAGACGCGCACCAGATTCTGCGAGGCGATCCCCGCATCCCGAAGAGCCAGCTCAAAGGAGGTCAAGCGTTCCTTGTGTTTGCCAACGCCCTTGGTGAAGAAGATCTTCTGCGGGACCATACTTTTTCCCAATTTCTATGTGTCCTCCGTGGTTTTGAAGATGAGCAGATTTGTTGGACGTACCCGCATGAGTTTATCGCATTTGGCCGCGTGGGGACAGAACCGCCGATGTTTTCATGCGGTGTTTACAGGGCGCGAGCGCTCACTGGGGCAGGAGAGCCAATCCGCTCCAAGGTTCCGTGGGCCCGGCTGTGGTCATTCCATTCAACTTTCATGGCGAAGGGGGTAACTTTTTGCCGCGGACCGCGTTCAAAAGGATATGAAGAAGAGTTTGCTTGCCGCTATCCCTGTTCTGAGCGCTGGACTGACTTGTGCCGTGGCGCTGGCCCAATTGCACCCGCAACCAGTTGAACGGGATGGCGCGGCTGCCGCGGGCGCTGGTCGTGTGGAGTCCGGCCCGGTGGTCCTGGACTGGACGCCCGCGGCGCTGGAGCAACTGAGCTCGCAGGCGGCCATGAAGTCCAGCTTCTCGCTGGACCGAACCCTGCTCGCCGCAGCTGCCGGCATGACGCCGGATTCGGAGCCCGAGACGCGCCAGGCCATCAACAAACTGGACGGCGTCAGCGTTCGCGTGCTGCGCTTCGGCGCCGGCGGCATGGCCGACGAGTCGCAGGTGGAAGCGGTGCGCGAGGCCTATCATCTGCGCGGCTGGAAGCGTTTGGCGACCACTTCTGACACCAGCAAGAGCGGCCTGCACAACGGAAGGACGGATTTGTGGCTGGTGGTGGACGGGGTGACCGTTCGCGGCGCGGTAGCGCTGGTGGAGACGCCAATGAGCCTGACGCTGGTGACTCTGAAGGGGGATCTAAGCCCTGCGGACCTGTTCCATTTGAGGGGTCACTTTGGGATTCCCCGTTGAGAGGGAGACGCGTCCAGAGGCGGCAGGGATCGATAGATTCCTCTCCATAGAGTGAGTTGAATGTGGTATGTTAGCGATACGTATCCTCGAATAGTGGACCGTGATAGTGCTCCTCCGGGCGTTTTCCCGCCTAGATTCCTCACCTACGAAAAGCGACATCCGTCAATCCATATGGGAACTAAACGCCAAGTCGGGACATTAAGAATGTACTTAGGCCGTCGTTCGGTGGCAATTCTCTGGCTCTTGGTTCTGACTACTACAATCGTGATGTCCATGGCACTCCCCTTCGCCGGGGATGCCAAGGTCTATGAAAACACTGTAAAGGAAGTACAATCCGGCACCTCTCCGTATGCCTCCGGTATCGCGCGTTTACAACTCAACAATGCGCGCAACAGCAGAGACCGGACGATGAACTATATTTATCCTCCGATGACGCTGCCGCTGGTGCGTGCAATTGGATTGCTGCCCGCGTGGCTCCGTATCTCCGCTTTCTGTCTGTTCTATTTGTCAGCCGCATGGCTTCTGTTGCGGACCGAGGAGAACTTCCTCGAACCAGGCGAGCGGAAATTCCTTCTTTGGCTTTCTCCGCTGTGCATATTCTTTCCTGGACTGCTGAACGACGATTTTTTCCTGGCCGGCAACATCGCTCCGATCCTCTACGGCCTTGTCTGCGCGGCGGCCCTATGGGATTGGAAACAGCGCCAGTGGAAGTGGTTTTACCTGGCCGTGCTGTTTGCCTTTGTCTTCAAGGCTCCCATGCTTACCTTGCTGGCGATCCCGGTGCTGACCAGGGCGGGAGAGTGGCTGAAGGTGGCGATTACGGGATTCATCGCGTGTGCGTTGATGCTCCTGCAGGGATGGATATGGCCGGGGCCCATGAATACCTATCTTCACATGATGGATATGGAGTTCGTCTACAATCGGCAATTTGGCTTTGGCCCTACCGGGCTCCTGGGAAAGGCGCTCCTCGACCACGGACTTCCTTACCTTGGAGGCTGCGCCGTCTTTTACGTTTTCTCTTCACTGGCGATTTTTCTGCTTTTGCGCACTTACTCACGGCATTATCTGGCTGGACGTCTTTCGATGCGTGAATGGATGCCGGTTCTGCTGATCGGAGTCATTCTTCTGAGTCCACGCATCAAGCAGTACGACGCCGAGGCGGTGACACTTCCTTTGGCGATCGTCGCGTGGCGAGGCCTGGTGGACCGAACAACCGGAAAGAAGCAGGCTGTCTGGTTTGCCATTGCATTGTTAGTGGCCGGCAACGTACTGGCTTCGGTTGCCAATTCCTGGGACCTTATAGAGATGCTGCTGATGGTGACACTCTTCGGCCACGCACTCTGGAGCCTGCAGGAGAAAGTCGTATGCGCGGAAGAAGAGGCACTGGCGATTGCCGTGCTGCAAGACGCTTAAGGCTCAAGACCCAGACGCATACGTTGGTTTTCAGCTCCGCCATTGCCACCCCCGATTTCAAGGTGTTAGCCTCTTCGTGACCGTACGCGGAGAAGGGACACCACCAAAGCCATGCAGAAGACCTACAACGGACTGGAATTGCCCAGCAACGGCCAGCCGATCAAGTATGAGAACGGGCAGTTTAAAGTGCCCGACCACCCCCTGATCCCCTTCATCGAAGGCGACGGCACGGGCCGCGATATCTGGAAGGCCGCGCAGAGGGTGTTCGACGCGGCGGTCGAAAAGGCCTACGGCGGGAAACGCGCCATCCGCTGGTTTGAGATCTTCGCCGGCGAAAAGGCCTATCGCAAATTCAATAGCTGGCTGCCCGACGACTCCGTGGCCGCGGCGCGGGACTTGAGAGTCTCGATCAAGGGACCGCTGACCACGCCGGTCGGCGGCGGCATCCGCTCGCTGAACGTAGCCCTGCGCCAGCTTCTGGACCTCTACGCCTGCGTACGGCCGGTGAAGTATTACCAGGGCGTGCCCAGCCCGGTGAAGCATCCGGAGAAGCTGGACATCGTCATCTACCGCGAAAACACCGAGGACGTGTACGCGGGCATCGAGTTCAAAGAGGGCTCGGCGGACGCCAAGCGGCTGATTGAGTTCTTGAATAACGATCTGCTCAAGGGCGGCAAGAAAAAGGTGCGCGAGGACTCCGGGGTGGGCATCAAGCCGATCTCCATCTTCGGCACCAAGCGCCTGGTGCGCTACGCCATTCGCGCGGCCATCGAGCAGGGCCGCAAGACCGTCACCCTGGTGCACAAGGGGAACATCCAGAAGTTCACCGAGGGGGCGTTTCGCGAGTGGGGCTACGAGGTTGCGGTTGAGGAGTTTCGGGACGAGACGGTCACCGAGCGGGAAAGCTGGATCCTGGGCAATGCGGACGCCAACCCCGGCCTGACCGTCGAAGACAACGCTACGCTGATCGAGCCCGGCCTGGAATTCGGATCGCAGGCATTTCGCGATGCAGTTTGCGCGGAGATCAAGGGGGTGCTCTGCTCCATCGGCCAAAGCCATGGCAATGGGGCCTGGAAGTCGAAGATCCTGGTCAACGACCGCATCGCCGACTCCATTTTTCAGCAGATCATCATTCGCCCCGCCGACTATAGCGTCCTGGCCACCACGAACCTCAACGGCGACTACATCTCCGACGCCGCCGCGGCGCAGGTGGGCGGCCTTGGCATCGCTCCCGGCGCCAACATCGGCGACGGCTACGCGGTGTTTGAGGCCACCCACGGCACCGCGCCCAAGTATGCCGACAAGGACATGATCAACCCCGGCTCGGTGATTCTTTCGGGCGTGATGCTGCTGGACTTCATCGGCTGGAAGGAAGCCGCCAAGCTGATCGAAGTGTCGCTCGAAAAGACCATTCTCAAGAAGTTCGTGACCTATGACTTTGAGCGGCAGACGGCCGGCGCCACCAAGGTAGGCACCAGCGAATTTGCGACGAGGATCATCGGCAATATGTAGTTAGGCAGGGACTAGGGAATAGGGACTAGGGACTGGTTTTTCCCGCCAGTTCCTTGCTTTCTATTCCCTGGTCCCTGTTTCAAAGATTCCCCCGAGGAGAGAAGAAATGCGAAAGAAAGTAAGCATTGTGGGCGCAGGAAATGTGGGCGCTACGTCGGCGCACTGGATTGCGGCCAAGGAACTGGCCGATGTGGTCTTGATCGACGTGGTGGAGGGCATACCGCAGGGCAAGGCTCTCGACTTGCAGGAGGCCATGCCCATTGAGAAGCTCGATGTGCATGTGACCGGCTCCAACGACTATGCGGCCACGGCCAACTCCGACATTGTAATCATTACCGCGGGCATTCCCCGCAAGCCCGGCATGAGCCGCGACGACCTGCTGCACACCAACTACAAGATCATGTCCGACGTGGTGGCGAAAGTGGTTGCGCAGTCGCCGGAGTCGATTCTGATTATCGTCTCGAACCCCCTGGACGCCATGGCGCAGGCCGCTTATCGCCAGGCCGGCTTCAACCGCGAGCGGGTGATCGGCATGGCCGGCGTGCTGGATTCGGCGCGCTTCCGCACCTTCATCGCCCAGGAACTGAACGTCAGCGTGGATAACGTGAACTCGTTTGTGCTGGGCGGCCATGGCGACACCATGGTGCCGCTGATCCGCTACTCAACGGTGGCCGGCATTCCTCTCAGCGAGCTTCTTTCCCAGGAACGGATCGACGCCATCGTGCAGCGCACGCGGGACGGCGGCGCGGAGATCGTGAAGCACCTCAAGACGGGCAGCGCTTTCTATGCGCCTTCGGCCGCGGCGGTGGAGATGGTGGAGGCCATTCTGAAGGACAAGAAGAAGATTCTGCCCTGCGCAGCCTATCTGCAAGGCGAGTACGGCATTGAGGGCTACTACATCGGGGTTCCCTGCAAGCTGGGGGCCGGGGGACTGGAGCAGATCATCGAGATCAAGCTCACAGAAGAAGAAGACGCAGCGCTGAAGAAAAGCGCCGCCGCGGTGAAGGAACTCTGCGCGGTCATCGGCGTGTAAGCATCGCCGCTACTGAACCCTGGGTTCTCCCAAGTCTCGCTGTATGGGACTTGGGAGAACCTTTGACCGCCAGCCGCCTGCTTTTCCCTGGACGCCCGCTTCCGTTTTTCAATGCCTCACATCTGAAAAGCGCTGACTTCCGCGTGAGGCGCGTGCGGATTCGGAGTTCGCTCAGCCCTTTGCCGGGGGCTTCAATCCCAGTTCGCGCATGGCAATCTGCAAGTCGGCCCAGGCTTCTTTTTTCTGGCGGGGGTCGCGCAGCAGGTAGGCGGGGTGATAGGTGACGATGAGTTGTGTGCCGCGGACCGAGTGGACCCTGCCGCGCAGCCCGGCGAGAGGCTGGCGCTGGCCCAGCAGCCAGGTGGCGGCAGTGGCGCCGAGGGCGACCAGGACCTGGGGCCGCACCACGTCGATCTGGCGGAAGAGGAACGGCGAGCAGGTGGCGCCTTCTTCGGGCTCCGGCACGCGGTTGCCGGGCGGCCGGCACTTGACCACGTTGGCGATGTAGACCTCTTCGCGCTTGAGACCCATGGCGGCGATCATGTTGTTGAGCAGTTGGCCAGCCTTGCCGACAAAGGGCAGGCCCTGCGCATCCTCGTCCGCGCCCGGGCCCTCGCCGACGAACATCAGCCGGGCCGAAGGCGAGCCGTCGCCGAAGACCAGCTTGTTGCGGCCGACGTGGAGCGGGCAGCGGGTACAGTCGCCGATTTCGTCGCGAATGAGTTGCAGGGCGGCAGCGCGGTCGGCGGCGGGAACGATGGCGGCGATTGCCGGGGGAGCGGGCATTGACTTGCGGGGCGGAATGAGGTGTTCCTCCTGGGAGTGGGGCGGGGCGTTGACCCCCCAGTTCGCGGCCGGAACCGCAAATGAATTCTGGAAACCGGATGCCGGTTGAGTGGGGTGATTTTCCGCCTGATTCGCAAAAGAGAGCGGCGAGGCTGGGGCGGCCGGAGCCGGTTCGGCGGCAGCGGGTTGCTGGGGCTCGGCAGACAACTGGGCCAGCAGGGCCGGGTCCACGGGACGCCGGTAGAGTTCGGTGAGGCCGAGATCGCGGTAGAAACGGACGCGGGCCAACAAGGCATTGCGGGTTGCGGAATCGAGCGTTCGCGCCAAGTTGGCTTACTCCACGATCAGTTGCCGGCGGGAAGCGGCGGGCGGAAGAGTGTCGTTGAGGACCTGATCCTGGCGCGATTGCAGATCCTGATGCTCGTCGAATTCGAGGACCAGGGAGCGGGGGCGTCGCAGGGTGAGAATCTCGTCGAGGATGCGGTCGGCGAGCTTGCGCTTGGGCATCTCGGGCAGCTCGATGGCGGTGGTGAGAGTGAGGAAGGTGGCGGCGTTGAAGTCCGAGTCGAACCCGATGCCCTCGGCGTTCACGTCGTTGACCACGATGGCGTCGGCACCCTTGCGGAGCAGCTTGGCGCGGCCGTTTTCCATGCGGTTCTCGGTCTCGGCGGCAAAACCGACAATGAGTTGGCCGGGGCGGCGCTGGCGGACCACTTCGGCCAGGATGTCCTCGGTCGGCGCCAGTTCCAGGGTCAGCGGGCCGCTGCGCTTGAGCTTTTGGGGAGAGACGATGATGGGCCGGTAGTCGGCCACGGCGGCGGCCTTGACGATGAGCGTGGCCTCTTTCATCCGCTCCAGCACGGCCTCGCGCATCTGGTCGGCGGTGGTGACGTGGATCAGTTCGCAGTGCGGCGGCGGATGGAGGGCCGAGGGCCCGCTGACGAGGATGACTTTTGCGCCGCGGCTCTGCGCCGCCTCGGCCAGCGCGTAGCCCATCTTGCCGCTGGAGCGGTTGCCGAGAAAGCGGACCGGGTCCAGGGCTTCGCGGGTGCCCCCGGCGGTGAGCAGCACAACTTCGCCGGCCAGGTCGTGGCGGCGGCCCAAGGCGCCCAGTACGGCTTCCGCAATGGCTTCGGGCTCGGCCATGCGGCCGGCGCCCACCATGCCGCAGGCCAGCTCGCCGGTTCCCGGTTCGATGACCCGGACACCGCGCTGGCGCAGAATGTCGAGATTCGCCTGGGTGGCGGGGTGCTCCCACATGTTGACGTTCATGGCCGGAGCCACCAGCACCGGCGCCTGGGTGGCAAGGTACATAGTGGAGAGGAAATCGTCGGCGATGCCGTGTGCAAACTTGGCCAGGATGTTGGCCGTGGCCGGAGCCACCACCAGGGCCTCGGTCCATTGCGCCTCGCCGATGTGCTCGATGCCGTTCTGCGCCCCCGATGCACCGTAGGAGCTTTCGCCCGCGCCGGTGTCGTCCCACAGGCCGGTAACGACTTTATGGCCGGAGAGGGCGGCAAAAGTGAGCGGCTGGACGAATTTCTGTGCGGCCTCGGTCATGACCACGTGGACTTCGAGGGCCTGACGCTGCAAAGCGCGAACCAGTTCGGCCGCCTTGTACGCGGCAATTCCGCCCGAGACTCCCACGGTTACTCTCATGTCTGGATTGTAGACGGTTTGGATTGGGAAAGGCGCGAGCGGGAAGGACGGCCGCGAGTGCCGTTCCGAGGCCGCGCGGAAATGCGGGTCCACTTTTGCGCTGCACAGGGCCGCTCAGGATGACAAGTCATTTGTGATGGAATAAAGGCCCACCACGCTAGCTGGGAAGGATCGGGACGCCGGACTCCGCCACCAGCGGCTTGACCACCGGCACGTCGGCCTTGACGTAGGCGATCTTGCCGGCATCGATCTCGTCCTGGGCGATGCGGCAGGCCTTGGTGGACTGGGTGGAAACAAGGGCATGAGAACCGCTCTGCAACTGGCGTGCGCGGCGGGCGGCCACCAACACCTTGCGGTAGTTGGAGTCGAAACCGGTTTCAATCGTCATCGGAGTCCTCTTCAAACAGCAGTTCCTGCTGGCCTGGGGGGTTGAGAATCCCGAAGGCCTCGAGCACGGGTTTGAGACGTTCCTGCGAGTTGACCTGCAGGCAGCCTGCAGCCACCTCCAACACCCGGCGCGAACGGAAGGCGATGGGCTCGTCGTTGCGGTAGAACCGCTCCGCCTGCACTATGGCTTCCAGTTGCGCGACCGCGCGGTCCAAAATGTCGTTGACCAAAATATAGCCGTACTCGCGATAATTCTCAATCTCCTTGCAAGCTTCGCTCAAGCGGCGATAGACTTCCTTTTCGTTGACCACGCCCTCGGCGCGGCTGCGGTTGCGCAGACGGGTGCGCAGCACGGTGGGATTGGGCGGCAGGACAAAGATGCTGACCGCCTCGGGCATGGAAGCCCTTACCTGCGCGGCGCCCTGCACGTCGATGTCCAGGACCAGGTCGTGACCATCGCGGCGGGCCTGTTCGAGCGACTGGCGGGCGGTGCCGTAATAGTTGTCGAATACCTCGGCATGCTCCAGGAACTGGCCTTCGGCGAGCATGCGCTCGAACAGCTCGCGGGTGGTGAAGTGGTATTCGCGCCCGTCCTGCTCGGAGCCGCGTGGGGCGCGTGTGGTATAGGAAACCGAGAACTCGATCCCGCTCAACTGCTTGCGCACCTCGTTGACCAGGGTGCTTTTGCCCGATCCCGAGGGCGCCGAAATGATGAAGAGAATGCCTGCCACGGTGCGTTTGTCCTTCTTGGCTGTTCCATTGAGGTTTCCGCTTGCGCGGTCCAGCTATTCGACGTTCTGAATCTGTTCGCGGGCTTTTTCGATCTCGGCCTTCATGGCCAGTCCCAGCTCGGTGATGCGGGTTCCCTTGCCGCCCACGCCGCCGGTTTTGGACAGCAGGGTGTTGGCTTCCCGATTCATCTCCTGGAGCAGGAAGTCGAGCTTCTTGCCGACTTCTCCGCCCGCTGTGAGCAGTTCGCGGAAGTGGCCGATGTGGGTGGTCATCCGTGTGAGTTCCTCGGCAATGTCGGAGCGCTCCACCAGCACGGCCACTTCCTCGAGCAGGCGCTGGCGGTTGAAATCCGGGCCGGTGGCGGTGATGAGCCGCTGGGCGAGCCTCTCGTGGTAGCGCTGCTCGACCTCGGGACGCAAAGTTGCTATGCCCTCGTTGGCCACCGCCAGCCGGTCGAGAGTGCCATGCAGGATGGCCTCAAGAGACTCGCCTTCGCGCGCCCGCATGATCTTCAACTGTTCGAGCAGCGGTTCGATCTCGCGCTGAACGCTGGCCGAAAGAGCGTCCAGGTCATCGTCGCCGTTGGAGCGGTTTTCGCTCAGAAATGCGCCGGGCAGACGCAGCGCGGAATTCAGGTCCGGCTGGCCGCCGAGGCCATGCTCCTCGCAGGCCGCGGCGTAGGCGGCGACATAGCCGGCCACCAGTTCGCGGTTGTAGCCGACCCTCTGCTGGCTGGAGCGGTCGACCGACAGGGCGAGGTCCACGTGTCCGCGCACCAGGTTGTCCTTGAGCGCCTTGCGCAGTTCCATCTCCAGGGCGTCGAGGCCCGAAGGCAGGCGCAACTGCACGTCGAGAAAGCGGTGGTTCACGGTCTTCACACTGAGCGTGTAGCTGAGCTGGCCCTCGTTGGGGAGCGGCACGCGAACCTGGACGCGCGCAAACCCGGTCATCGAATAAATCGGCATTGTCTTCCTTTGCTCCCTGTTCCCTAATTCCCTGTTTCCTGCTCTTCCGGCACTTCCATGAACTGCAACTGATAGAGCCGCTGATAGGTGGGCGAGGTAGTCAGCAACTCCTCATGGGAGCCGATGGCGGTGATGCGCCCGTCCTCGAGCACGGCGATGCGGTTGGCGCGACGAATGGTTCCCAGGCGGTGGGCTATGACCACCACGGTGCGATTCTGCATCAAGTTGGCGAGAGCCTCCTGCACCAGGTTTTCGCTCTCGGCGTCGAGCGAGGAAGTGGCCTCGTCGAGAATCAGAATGGGCGCGTCTTTCAGGATGGCCCGGGCAATGGCCAAGCGCTGGCGTTCGCCGCCGGAGAGCCGGAAGCCCTTTTCGCCGATCACCGTATCGTAGCCCTGCGGCATGCGCAGGATGAATTCATGGGCCAAGGCGTTCTTTGCGGCCTGCTTGACCAGTTTCAGGTTCACGTCGGGCCGGCCGTAGGCGATGTTGTTGCGCACCGTGTCGTTGAACAGGACGGTCTCTTGCGTGACCTGGGCCACCTGGCGGCGGAGCGAACCCAACGAAAGGTCGCGCAGGTCGTGGCCGTCGATGAGGATGCGCCCGAAGGTGACGTCGAAGAAGCGCGGAATCAGATTCACGAGCGTAGACTTGCCGGCTCCGCTGGGACCGACCAGCGCCAGCACTTCGCCGGGCTCGACGCTCAGATCTACGTGGTGCAGAATCTGGTGCTCGCCTTCCTCGGTGGAGTAGGAGAAGCCCACATTCTCAAATCGGATGGAATTCTTGAAGCCCTTGAGCACGATGGGGTGCGCCCGCTCCTTCACGTCGTCCTTGGTGTCGAAGAAGCCGAAGATGGAGGTGGATGCGCCCATGGCCTGCTGGAAGCTGTTGTAGAAGTAGGCGAACTTGCGCACCGGATCGTAAAGCTTGAACAGCGCCAGGATGAAGGTGGCGAAGATGCCGATGGTCATGCGCCCGTGCTTGATCTCATCGCGGCCGATGTAGAGAAACATGGCGATGGCGACGGCGCCGATCGAGTCCATCAGAGGCGAGCTGATGGATTGAATGCGGACGCTGCGCAGGTTGGCGCGAAACAGCCGTGTAGCCGCCCTCTTGAAGCGAAGGATTTCCCAAATTTCTGTATTGAAGGCCTTGACGATGCGATTGCCGGTCACCGTTTCATGCAGGATGTTTTGAATTTCCGCCAGCTTGTCCTGCCCGGTGCGGGTGCGGGTGCGCACATTGCGGCCAATCTTGCGCGCCGAAATCACCACCACGGGAACAAACAGGAAGAGCGCCAGGCTGAGATGGCCGCCGTAGTAGATCACCACCGCCAGGCCGCCCAGGAAGGTGAAGAACTGCTGCAGGAACTCGCCGACCACCGAGCTGACCGCGTTCTGCACCCGGTCCACGTCGTTGATGAGCGTGGAAAGGATGGTTCCAGTGGCGTGCTTGTGAAAGAAGCTGGAGGAGCGGCGCAGCGTGGTCTCGTAGAGGTCGTTGCGCAGATCGGTGATCATGCCGAAGCCAGCGTAGTTCACCAGGTACGTGCCGGTGTAATCGCAAATCCCCTTGAGCAGCGTGGAGGCGATCAGCGCAAAGGCCACCACCGACCAGTCGTTGTGCAGGTGCAGGTAGGAGAAGATCACGGTCTTCATGCCGCTGTACCAGGCGGCTTTGCCGCCGATGGCAGTGAGCGCGTTGCCTGCCGCGCCGGGATGCAGCACATCGTCGAAGATGGGCACAAACAGCAGTAGCCGGAAGTTGTCCAGCAAGCCGACCATGGCCAGCAAAAACACGCCGGGCAGCGCCTGGAGCCAGTAGGGGAACCCATAGCGCAGAAGCCGCAGAAATCCCTTCATGCCGGTTTACCCGCTTGAGGGATAGTGAAGCGCGCGACAAGCCGCGGGCGCTGGGTGCAAAACTCCATCCCCGTATTGTATCCGGCTCCGCATGGGCTAGTGATCAGACTGCATGATTTGGTCATCCTCGCCGGACAAGCGCGGGCAGGGATGCCGGCGCTACAGCCGGCCAGGAGGCCGGCGCTACAGCCCTTCCATTACCAATTCATGCGGTCATGGTGCTAGTAGGCGCGCAGGTCGACGATGGCCTTGAGGATCGAGTCGGGCTGGGGCAGGATGGCGTCTTCGAGGACCGGCTGGTACGCCACAAAGGTGTCCATGGAGCCGATGCGTTTTACCGGCGCGTCGAGGTCGTCGAAGAGTTCCTCGCCAATGCGGGCGGCAATCTCGGCCCCGTAGCCCCAACTGAGCATGTCCTCGTGGGCCACGATCACCCGGCTGGTCTTCCGCACCGAAGTGGCGATGGCCTCCCAGTCGTAGGGATTCAGAGTCCGCAGGTCGAGGATTTCGACTTCGATGGCGTGCTCGCGATGGGCGCGGTCGGCGGCCTGCAGGGCACGGGGCACCAGAGCACCGTAAGTGACCAGGGTGATATCGGAGCCGGGGCGCACAATCCTGGCTTTGCCGAAGGGGATGGCATAGTCCGGGCCGGGGTAGGGCGCGCGGCCATAGGTCTCGCGGTATAGCCGCTTATGTTCCAGAAACAAGACCGGGTCGTCGCAGCGGATGGCGGTGCGCAGCAGGCCGTTGGCGTCCAGGGCGTTCGACGGGAAGACCACGCGCAGGCCGGGAATATGGGTGAAGACGCTTTCGCCCGATTGCGAGTGGTAGATGGAGCCGCCGGTCAAGTAGCCGCCGATGGGCACGCGGATGACGGCTGGCGAGGCCCAGACGCCGTGGGAGCGCCAGCGCATGAGCGCGAGTTCATTGTGGATCTGGTGATAGGCAGGCCAGATGTAGTCGAAGAACTGGATTTCGACTACCGGTTTCATGCCCCGCGCGGCGTAGCCCACAGCGCGGCCGACGATGTTGGCCTCGCTGAGCGGTGAGTTGAAGACCCGCTCGGAGCCGAATTCCGATTGCAGGCCGGCGGTGAGCTTGAAGACTCCGCCCTTGCCCTTGACCTCGGCCAGGGCGGCTTCGCGGCTGGCATCGGCGACGTCTTCGCCGTAGACGACGATGCGCGGGTCGCGGCGCATTTCGTCGTGCAGGCAGGCGTTGATGAGGTCGGCCATGGTGCGCGGGCCGCTGCCCTTGGCGCTGGCCGATTTTCCCGGCGCGGAGCCGGCCTCCTGGACCTGCTCGGTGGCGAAAGCGGAGCTGGTGGGGTCCAGGTCTTCGGAGTAGATGTGGGCAGCGATTCCCTCGACTTTGGGCAGCGGAGCCGCGAGGGCGCGGTCGGCTGCTTGGGCGGCCTCGGCGTCGAGCGAGTGCTCGAGCGCGTTGATTTCTTCCGCGGTGAGGATGCCCTCGCGCAGCAGGCGCATCTGCAGCTTGGTGAGCGGATCGCGCAGGGCGTCGGCCTCGCGCTCGGCAGCCGAGCGGTAGAGGCGGTCATCGTCGGAGAGCGAATGGGAGTAGGGCCGGATGCAGTGGCCATGGACAAAGGCCGGTCCCAGGCCCGCCCGGCAGTGCGCAACGGCGGCCTGAAATGCCCTCAGGCAGGCCTCGGGATCGGTGCCGTCCACCTCTTCGAAGTGGAAATTCGGGAAGTTGGCGACCAGCCGGGAGATGTTGCCCCCCGGCGTGTTGACCTCGACCGGGACGCTGATGGCGTAGCCGTTGTCTTCGACGCAGAAGATGACCGGCAGCTTCTGGTTCGAAGCCGTATTGAGCGCCTCCCAGAACTCGCCCTGGGAGGTGGATCCCTCGCCCAGGGAGGTGAAAACCACCTCGTCGCCGTTGAATTTGACGTCGCGGAAGGCGCGGTAGTCGCCCATGGCCCTGGCAGCAGCCTGGGGATGGCGGCTGAAGTAGCGGCCGGCTTCGGCGCAGCCCACGGCGTGGAGCAGTTGCGTGGTGGTGGACGAAGAGGTGCTGACGATGTTGAGCGCGCGGCTGCTCCAATGGGTGGGCATCTGACGTCCGCCGCTGGCCGGATCGGTCGCGGCGCCCACGGCCTGCAGCAGCATGTCGGTGACGGTGACGCCCAGTCCCAGGCACAATGCGCGATCGCGGTAATAGGGGAAGAACCAGTCGTAGCCGGGGCGCATGGCCAGGGCCGCGCCGAGTTGCAGGGCCTCGTGGCCGGCTCCGGAGATCTGGAAGAAGATCTTTTGTTGCCGCTTGAGCAGGATTTCGCGGTCGTCCACGCGGCGGGAAAGGTACATCAGCCGGTAGATTTGCACCATCTGCTGAGGGTTAAGGCCGCCTGATGCGGCAGAGGTCGCGGGCTCGCCAGCCCTGGGCACTGCCAGTTCCATTCCCGTCCCCCCAGAATGTGTGGTTTTTCTTTCTAAATCAACCCTGATTGTACCAACCGGGCCCGATCCGGGACAGTGGAAACGCCACCATGTGGTCCGGCGCCGGAGGCGGGAATCGTCGTGGCTATCGGATGGGCTATCGAACGATCAATGGAGGAGTGAAAGGGTGCTGGTAGCTCGGCGCGCCCTGTTCGGGATAGCTCATCTTGTCTTTCACGTTGTGCGCCAGCTTCTCAATCTCGGCCAGCTTGCGAAGTTGGAACGGGGAAAGCGAATCGGGGCCGGTGCGGGCGATTTCTTCGTCCAGTTCGCGCGCCAGGCGGAGCAGTTTGTTGGTGTCGGCGACAATCGACTTCTGCCGCATGGCGTTGAGTTCCCGCAACTGCTTAGTCTTCTGGAAGACATCGCCTTCCGCCGGGTCGTTCTGCGGGCTCAGCGAGCGCTGGCCGATTGACTGCTGCAACGTTCCCCGCGTGGAGTTCTGCGCGCCGCCCGCGATGGTCAGCAGCAGGGCCAGGCCCAGAGCCCAATGCATGGACGCCCGGCGCATGGAGAGAGGATGCGCGCGGCTGGTTGGGCGGTTTGGCCATTGAGGGCGCGATTCGTTGCGGGCATCGCCGATGGGAGCCAAGCTCACCTCCGGCGCGGCGCTGGGGCTGGCAGCCATCTTCAGTCGGCTCCTACCGTGAGCTTCATTTTTTCCTTGACGCTGTGGGCCAGGCGCTCAATCTCGTCGGCCTTGCGAACCACGTTCAGCGAGAGCGTGTCTTTGGTGGTTTTGTCCACCTCGGCTTTGAGATCGGTGGCCAGCTTGAGCAGTTTGGCGCTGTCTTCGGAAATCTGCTTCTTCCGCTCGGCGTTGGCCACCTCGAAGTTCCGCTTTTTGGTTTGCTGGTCGTTGATGTCGTTGACCTGGTTGTTGTCGGGGATGCGAGTCATTTCCGGGGGAATATGGGGATAGGAGTTTTGCCGCATCCCCTCGCCGGCCATCGGAGCAAAAGCAAAGGCGGCCAAACCGGCGAGGAGGCAGGCCCAAGGCAGCCGGGCCCGAGGCGGGCGCGGAGTCACGGCGGGGCGCGCTTGCTCCGCTTTCATGGCATGACCTCCTGGGTTGTCGCTGGAAGGTGCGGGAAGGGTGGTCAGAATATCGCAATGAAAGCCAAGCCGCTTCCCGGACTTTCCTGGGCACAGTCTAGTCTAGAAAGAGGAGTTTGGGATGTGTCCTTTTTTGCTTGCGGTACGACCCGGCTGGTTTGCCGAAGGCCGGTTTCTTGGCAAGGTGCTCGACGAATGGGCGGTCGATGCCCAGGAATTCGTACGCCTGAGGCTTCCGCACCTGCTGCTGGTGGCGATTATCGCCTTTCTTCTCAGCCGCTTGCTGCGCCTGATCACGACCAGGATGATCCATGTCGCCGAGCAGCACGCGCCGGGACCGGTCCGTGTCTCGCAGGTCAAGACCCTGGCCGGGGTGATCCGCACCACCGGCCTGGCGGTGATCGGGCTGATCACCGGCCTGCAGATTCTGGACGCCGTGGGCGTGAATCTGGCCCCGCTTCTGGCCTCGGCCGGAGTGGCGGGGATCGCCATCGGCCTGGCCGCGCAGAACATCGTCAAGGATGTTCTGAACGGCATTCTCATCCTCATCGAGGACCAGTTCAATGTGGGCGACACGGTGCGTCTGGCGGGCCTGGCTGGAACCGTCGAGGCCATGACCCTGCGCAAGACAACGGTCCGCGACGCCGACGGCACGCTCTATGTGATTCCCAATTCGCAGATCGGCACAGTGGCCAATCTCAGCGTGGGCTACTCGGTGGCCACGGTCAACGTCAGCGTGGACTTTTCGGCCAATCCCGACCAGGTGCTCGAACTGCTGACCAGCATTGCCATGAACATCCGCAACAGTGAGGAGTTCCGCCCGGTGTTCGTCGCCGACCCGCAAATCCTCGGGGTGGATGCCGTGAAGGGGTCCGAGGTGATCTTCCCGGTGGTGTTCAAGACCCTGGCCACCCGGCAATACGCTCCGGTGCGCGAATTCCGCCGCCAGGTGCGGCTAGCCCTGGAGCAGCATCACCTACTGCCCGGCGACCCCAACCGCGTCTTCAACACATTCATGTCCGGGGCCGGCAGCGGGCACAGCCGCGTCGCCGCTGCCGAGCCGCCCGCGCACGACCCAACGCTGCTGAAGCCGCAGGACGGAAACCCGTTTTCCGGGGGATAAGGGGGCTCCAGCGGGGAATGGGGCGTTCAAGAGTCTGTCAAAATCGCTTTCTGGCGCGCGGTCTAGCCGGGGCTGACAGGTTGCGAAGCGGCTTATTGGTTTGAGAAGGCGCGGCTACTGGCACGCACCCACGCTGACGGCGGATTGGAGAACCATACGATTGCGGCCAGCGGCTTTGGCCACATAGAGGGCCTGGTCGGCGACAGCAAGGAGGGATTCGGCCGTGCTGAGTTCCTTGCAGGGGTCAAAAACCACGGCTCCCATGCTGCAGTTGAGCTGGAACTGCGAGCCGCGCGCCTGGATTTCGAGGTTGGAGATGGAGGCATGGAGATCGATGAGCCTCTGTTCGGCCGCGAGGCGCGGAATCTCGGTAAGAACCAGCAGGAATTCCTCGCCGCCGTATCGTCCGGCGTGGTCGTAGGCGCGGATGGCTGCGCCCACCGCGACGCCGAACCAGCGCAGCGCCTCGTCGCCGGCCAGGTGGCCGTAAGCATCGTTGATTCGCTTGAAGTTATCCAGGTCCACCAGGGCCACTACGACGGTACGGCTCTCCCGCCGGGCGCGTTCCATCTCCGCCCCGAGAGCGCGCAGAATGGCGGTGCGATTGAGCATTCCAGTGAGCCCGTCGTGGGCAGCCTGGATGCGCAACTGTTCGCGGCTCTCCTCCAGTTCCCTGGTGCGCTCGTGGACCAGGCACTCCAGTTCCCTGCCCCTGGCGCGCAGATGCCGCGCGTAGAGCCGATTGAGGGAAGTCAGGAGGAGCAGCAGGGCCAGACCGCAGAGCGCATAAGACCAGTTGCTTCTCCACCATGGAGGGAGAATGCGGACCGACACCTGGACCGGCGCGGAATAGGCGCCCAAGCCCTCATTGGAAGCCTTAGCCTCAAAGACATAGTCGCCCGGCGGCAGATTGGAAAAGACCGCTGCGCCATCCTGGGATTCAATCCAGTCCGGATGCAGGCCGACCATCCAGAATTTGAACGCGAGTTCGCTGCGGTTGCGCGTGGCCGGGGACGCTACCTGGAAGGTCAACGGCAGGTGGGCCCAGGGGAGCGTAATCCGGGGCGCAAACGGGTAGTGGTGGTCTCCCCGCCCCATATCCGTGACCGACACCGCAAGGGGAACCGTTTCGAAGACATGCTCGGGATGGAGCAGGTGAGACAGGCCGCCGCTGGTTCCAATCCACAGCGAGCCATCGGGACTGGTCTGGAGCGCGCCTTGATCGATGTCGTTCCAGATGAGGCCGGTCTCCTGGGTCAGGTGGCGCCAGTTGCGTCCGTTCCAGACCGCCAGGCCGAGATCGGTTCCCAGCCAGACCCAGCCCCGCCGATCCACCAGGATGGCCAGGGGCGTCAGCGAGCTCAGGTCGGCGGGCAGAGCCAAGCGCCAGGCCTGCAGGCGGCCGCTTCCCGGGGTCAGCCGCCATGTGCCGGACTGTTCGCCGGTTACCCAGAGCGCTCCATCCGGGGCGCACGAGAGGGCCAGCAGCGAGCCGCGCAACCGAGGCAGTCCGTCGATGGGCGGTTCGGACCACTGGTCGTCCTTGAGGCGCAGGAGGCGGTTGTTGGCGAGAAACCAGAGTTCGCCGCCGGGGGCCGCACAAGCCGCCTCAACCCGGTTGGGCAGACCGAGCAGGGCATCGACCGCCGCGACCCGGTGGGTCAGGACGGGCGACGAGGCATCTTTGCCTTGGGCCGACGGCCTTTTCCTGATAGCGGAGGGGTCCAGAACATACATTCCCTGCTTGGTGGCGAGAAAGACCCGGCCGGTGGAATCAGGGAGGGCTTTGATGATGAATGCCGGCACTTTTGCCGTCTGTTCGGCATGACCGGTGATGGTATCGATGCGGACGATGGCCCCGGAGAAGGTCCCTGCGAAGAGGGAGCCGCGGCGGTCGAAGAACATGGTGGAGATCTGGCCATAGGTCCAGGCGGTCCCCGAGGAAAGCAGGCCGGCCGCGCCGGTGCGCGGGTCGATCCATGCGGGCCCGGCCTCGGTACCGATAAAGGCGCGCTCCTGGCGCGATGGAACGATGGCCCAAACGGCGGCCGACGGCAAGCGCTGGCGGTCGTTCCAGCCCTCCCAGTCTTCATAGCCGGCCCAACTGTAGAGGCCTTGACCGCGGCTGGCCAGCCACAGGTCGCCCGCCGCATCGATGGCCATGCCGGCGATGCGGCTGGTGCGTTCCAGTCCATTGTCCCGGCCGATCATCCGCCAGGCGGCGCCGTCCCAGCGGGCGATTCCGCCTTCGGCGGGGGCCAGTATCCGGCCCTCCCGGTCTTCGATCAGGGGCGCGTGCCCGGAGACGTTGCCGGGGTCGGAACTGGGGATGTTGCGATCCCAGAAGCGCGCCGACCCGCGGGGCAGGGCAGCCACGCGACTCTGTCCCGCGGCCCACAGTGTGCCAGAGCGGTCCAGAAGGACAGCTTCCCAGTTGTCCGCGGCCAGCCCTTTGTCCTTGCCCCATTCAGCGACCGCGCCGTCACGGGGTTGCGTCGCGCCGGTGGAGGGCGAGCCGGCCAGGGAGTAGAGCTTGCCTCCCCCTCCCATCCAGATGCGCAGCCCCCGCGGGGCCTCGCGGACCACGCTGACGCTGACGATCTGGCTCAGGCCGGGAGCGGCTGCCGCCATGCGGTCGGAAACCACCGGCAGGTAGGAGAGCGTGCGGCCCGCTCGATCATGCTCCAGCCGGTAGAGCCGGGCGCCATCCACCACCAGCAGGTGGCTGGCATCTTCGACCGCCATGCGCTGCGGCCCCCGGACGTGAACTGGACGATCTCCGGCAGGGGAAAATCGCTGGCCGTCCCAGCGGTAGACATTCTCACCTGTCCCCACCCAGACCGCGCCGTCCAAGTCGGCGACCACGTCGTGAGTATCCACTTCCCCGATCCCCTGTTCCGGCCCGAACCTCTGGAAGGTGGAACCGAGAAAACGGTAGACGCCGTTCTCCGTGGCCAGCCAGAGAAACCCGTCGCGGTCGGCGGTCATGGCATTGACGGCAAGGTTCTTAAGCCCTTCGGTCTGGCGGTAGGCGCGGAAAACATACTGTTGCGCCGGGCTTGCGGCCGACAGCGCCAGCCAGCAAGCCAAAACCCGAATTGCACCGATGCGTCCCAAACTAGCCCCTGGGCGGAACAAACCCCCGCACCAGGAGTATCGGCAGTTTGGGGCAGAAACTAGACTTTTTCTTATTGAAATTCAATTCGGAAACCATTCCGGGGAAACACATTATCCTCAGCCTGCACGGTTTAGCACGTGGCACGATGAGGGAGCGGCTTGGGGGGGGGTGGTCAGACCGCCTGCTCCAGGGCGTCAAGCAGGGCCTCGGCGCCGGTGATGGGCGGCAGGCAGGTGTGTCCGCGGCAAATGATGGCCCAGACCTCAGCGCCGGGTGGGGCCGGAACCCGCAGCAGCATCTCGGCCAGCGCCTCGGGAATGCCGCCAGGGACGAGCCGGAAAGGCGCGATGCGCATGACGGTTTTGTTGACGGCGTAGCGGGCCACGGCCAGAGCCTCGAGCCGCGCGGCCTCGGGCCCGGAGCCCACCACCACCACTTGCACCGGGTCGAGCAGCAGGCGCTCCAGGGCCAGCCCGTAGCTGCCCGCGTAGAGGCCGAAATGCTCTACAACCCCGGCAAAGGAGCTGAGAGTGTCCTCGGCAATCTCGCGATAGAGCTGACGCCCGCTGAGGGCCTCCAGGCGGAGCAGGGCCGAGGCGGCGGTGGGATTGCCGGCCGGGGTGGGCGAGTCCTGCATGGGCTTGCGCCGCGCCGCCAGGGCGCCCAGAGGAAGAGACCCGTCCAGAGGCAGCGCCGCATCGTAAAAGGCCCCGCCCGAGCGGTCGTAGAAGCGGGCAATCAGGGCATCGGCCAGCCTCACGGCGGCATGGTAGTACTCCATCTTGCCGCTGGCCAGCCAGGCGTCGATGGAGGCGTGGATGTAAAGGCATAGTCGTCGAGCGTGCCGGGCACTTTTTCCCGCGGCCGCGTTTCCGGTTCGGGCCCGTCTCCGTAAGCGACCACGTGACCGAGGACTTGAGCGCCGTCCCAGGCCTCGGCATAGATACGGTTGAGGGTGCGCAAGGCGAAGTCGCGGGCGGGCTCCATGCGCAATACCCTGGCTGCCTCAAGGTAGGCGGTGACAGCCATGGCATTCCAGCCGGTGTAGATGGTTCGGTCGATGAAGGGGGTTGGCCGCTCGGCGCGCGAGGCCAGCAGCCTGCGCCGCGCCGCGTCCAGCAGCGGGCGCAGACGGTCCAGGGGCAGTCCGGCCTCGGCCGCGAGTTCCCCGAGCGTACGCTTCACATGCAGCACGTTACGGGCGGGGTTGTGGTGCATGTCGCCCAGTTCGCCGATGTCCCAGTAACGCAGCACCAGGTCCAGCTCCTCCGGGGCGAGGCGGGCCGGTTCCAGGGCCTGCCGCGCTTCGGCCACGGTCCAGGTGAAGTAATCGCCGTCGTCTTCGAGGTCGATGTCGGCGTCCTGGGAGGCAAAAAAGCCGCCGCGTTGGCGGTCGGTCATCGAGTCGTCGAGCCAGCCAATGATTTCCAGAGCGGTGGTGAGAAAATTCTCCCGGACCAAGCTTTGAAAGCCATGCAGATAGTTGCGCAGCAGCTCGGTGTTGTCGTAGAGCATCTTCTCGAAGTGCGGCACCACCCAGCGCTCGTCCACGCTGTAGCGGTGAAAGCCTCCGGCCAGTTGGTCGTAGACGCCGCCCTGGGACATCTTCTCCAGGGTGACCGAAAAGGCCTCGCCGGCCGGCCCGTTGTCGCGGTTCATGGCGACTTCCAAGAGCAGGTCGAGCGCCGCGGGGTGGGGAAACTTGGGCTGTGCGCCGAAGCCTCCGTTGCGAGGGTCGAACTGCTTGACCACCGCGGCAGCGATCTTGTCCACCAGTCCGAGGGTCAGGTCCGAACCGCGGCCGGAAAAGGTCTCGTTGTGCTCGATGGCGGCCATGACGCTCAAAGCCGACTCCAGCGCCTCGTCACGCCGCTCCCGCCACACCTGGGCCATGGCGGTGAGCACCCGTCCGAACCCCGGCCTTCCATAGCGGTCGTCGCGGGGGAAGTAGGTGCCGCCGAAGTAGGGCCGTCCATCGGGGGTGAGAAACGCGGTGAGGGGCCAGCCGCCCTGGCCACTGATGGCGGAAACCGCGGCCTGGTAGCGCGCGTCGACCTCGGGCCGCTCGTCGCGATCGACCTTCACCGCCACGTAGTTGCGGTTGATGATCTTGGCCATCTCCGGGTCCTCGTAGGACTCGCGGTCCATCACATGGCACCAGTGGCACCAGACCGCGCCGATGTCAAGCAGGATGGGCTTGTCCTCGGCCTGGGCGCGGGCAAAAGCAGCCTCACCCCACGCCTGCCACAGCACGGGTTGATGGCGCGCGGAACGCAGGTAGGAAGAGGCAGAATGCTGCAACTGATTGGTGACGCCGGGCGTTGGGGAGACGTCCTTGTGCATGGGCTGAGAATACATCGCCCACGCCCCGGACGGCCAGTGAGAGGGGAACCGGGCCCCAGGGCGTGTTTCGCGATGGGAGAGGCTAGGTCTTCGCCAGTTCCGTCTCGATGGCGGCGACCAGGGCAGGCGCTTCGGGCTCGGTATCCGGAGCGAACCGCTCCACCACTTGGCCCGAGCGGCTGACCAGGAACTTCTCAAAATTCCACAGCAATTCGGGCTCCGGGTTGGGCTCGATGCCGTAGCCCTTGAGCTTTTCGCTCCACGGCACATCGGAGACGCTCACCGCCTTGGGCTGGGCTGCGATCAAAGCCGCGTAGAGCGGATGCTTGTGGGGGCCGACCACGGCGATCTTGTCGAACAAGGGGAACTCGACGCCGAAGTTGGTGGTGCAGAAGGTCTGAATCTCTTCGTTGGTGCCCGGCTCCTGGCCGGCAAAGTCGTTGGCCGGGAAGCCGGCGACCACCAACCCCTGGTCGTGATAGTGCTTGTAGAGCTTCTCCAGCCCCTCATACTGCTTGGTCAGCCCGCACTTCGAGGCCACGTTGACCAGCAGCAGGACCTGGCCCTTGAATTCGGCCAGCGACGTGTCCGCGCCGGTAATCTTGCGAACCGGAATGTCATAGATCGATGCGCTCATGGCGATTTTTCCCTCCGACTTTCCCCATCATATAAGCCTGGAGCGCGGGGGCGGCAAGCGCGAAGCGAATGGCGCGGCGAGCGAGAGCCCGAGGGCGACGACGCGATTCGCGCGCACCAGCAAGCCCGCTTCAGAAGCTTCATTTCACAGCATTCTCGCCAGCCATTTTCCGGTGTGCGAGAGCAGGTTAGCCGCGATCTCCTCGGGCGGGCCTTCGGCCACAATCCGGCCGCCGGCTTCGCCGCCTTCAGGGCCCAGATCGATGACCCAGTCGGCGCATTTGATCACGTCCAGGTTGTGTTCGATGACGATCAGCGAGCCGCCGCCGTCGATGAGTTTGCGGAAAGCGGTGAGGAGCTTGGAGACGTCGTCGAAGTGCAGGCCGGTGGTGGGCTCGTCGAGGATGTAGAGGACGCGGCTGGCCTGGGAGGGCTTGGCGTTGGCATTGGCGGCGCGCACCTGTGCCAGGTGGGCGGCCAGCTTGACACGCTGCGCCTCGCCGCCGGACAGCGTGGTCGCGGACTGGCCCAGCCGCAGGTAGCCGAGGCCGATCTCGTCCAGCACGGCGAGCTTTTCCAGCAGGCGCGTCTGACCGGCAAAGAAGCGCAGAGCCTCCTTCACGGTCATCTGCAGCACCTGGTGAATATTCTTGCCCTTGTACTCGACACCGAGGATTTTCGATTGGTAGCGGGTGCCGTTGCAATCCTCGCAGGGCAGCTCGACATCGGCGAGGAACTGCATTTCGACGGTCACCGTGCCGTCGCCCTCGCAGGTGTTGCAGCGGCCGCCGGGCACGTTGAAGGAGAAATGCCCTGGGGTGAGCGAAAGCCGCTTGGCCTCAGGCTGCGCGGCAAACAGTTCGCGGACCAGGTCGAAGCCCTTGATGTAGGTGATGGGGTTGGAGCGTGGGGTGCGGCCGATGGGCGTCTGGTCCACCAGCACCACATCATTGAGCCGCTCGACTCCGGTGAGCGACTTGTAGACGCTGGAGGGGTCGGCGCCGTCGGACTGGCCGAGGGCGCGCGCCACGGCCCGGTAGAGCACCTGGTGGACCAGCGTGGACTTGCCGGAGCCCGAGACCCCGGTGATGGCCACCAGCATACCGAGCGGAATCTCCACGTCGAGGCCGTGGAGGTTGTTGGCCGTGGCGCCCTTGAGCACCAGCCTCTCCTTGCCCGGGGAGCGCCGCCGCGTGGGGACGGGGATGGATATCTGGCCGGAGAGATAGCGGCCGGTGAGGGAATTAGGGTTGGCCTCGATCTCGGCCAGTACGCCCTCGGCCAGGAGCTTGCCGCCAAACTCGCCCGCGCCGGGGCCGAGGTCGAGCAGGTGGTCGGCGGCGCGGAGCACGTCGGCGTCGTGCTCGACGACGATGATGGTGTTGCCCAGGTCGCGCAGTTCCTCAAGAATGTGAATCAGCCGCGCGGTATCGCGGGTGTGGAGGCCGATGGAGGGCTCATCCAGGACGTAGAGCGCTCCCACCAGCCGCGAGCCCAGCGAAGTGGCCAACTGGATGCGCTGGGCCTCTCCGCCGGAGAGCGTGGAGGCCAGACGGTCGAGGGTGATGTATTCCAGGCCCACGGCGTCGAGGAAACTGAGCCGCTGTCGCACCTCTTCGAGGATGGGCCCGGCAATCTCCTCCTGCATGGGGGAAAGCTTCAGCGCGGCGAAGAACTCGACCGCCTGGGCGATGGTGAGCGCGGTGGCCTGGCAGATGTTCTGCCCGTTGATGCGCACCGAGCGGGCTTCGGCGCGGAGCCGCTGGCCGCGGCAGTCGGGGCACTCGGCATAGCCGCGGTACTTGCTCAGCATGACCCGCACGTGGAGCTTGTACTTTTTCTTCTCCATCTGGGCAAAGAAGCCGAAGACGCCCTCGAAGCTGCCCTTTCCGCGCAGCACGATTTCGCGGGCCGCCTCGGGCAACTCGCGCCAGGGGACGTCCAACGGGACGCCTAGGCCGGGGGCCTGTTTGCGCAGCTCCGTGAACCAGGGCCGGTACTTGGGCCGGTTCCAGGGGTCGATGGCGCCGTCGGCCAGGCTGAGGCCCTTGTCGGGGATGACCAGGCTGAGGTCGAAGTCCACGGTGTTGCCGAAGCCCTGGCAGCGGGGGCAGGCACCGAAGGGATTGTTGAAGCTGAAGAGGCGCGGCTCCGGCTCCTTGCCGGGCCGGTGGCAGCTCTTGCACTCGTAGGCTGCGGAGAAGCGGTGTCGCTTGCGATCGGCGGTCTCGTCGCGCGGGACTTCCTCGAAGATGACCTCGCCGGCCTCGCGGTAGGCGATCTCGGCGGCATCGACGATGAGGGCGCGGTTCTCGGCGCTGACCACGACGCGGTCCAGGAGGATGAAGACCGGAAGCGTGAAGTCCAGGTCCAGGAGCGACTCGGGAGTGGAGAACTCGAAGATGCGGCCCTGTTGATAGAGGCGGTTGAAGCCGGAGCCGCGCAGCTCGATCAGGCGGGCTTTTAGGGATTCAGTGAGCGTGGATTCGACGGACGGTTTGGCGGCGGGCTTGGCGGTCTTGCGGACGGGCTTGGCTTCGGCGGCGGGGGGCGCGGGCTCGGCGTTGCGCACCGGGAACAGCGCGTTGAGGCGCGTGCCCTCATCCAAGGCCAGCGTGGCTTCGGCGACCTCGTCGATGGAGTCGCGCTTGACCAGGCCGTCGCAGTGGACGCAATGGACCGTGCCGCAGCGGGCGTAGAGCAGGCGCAGGTAGTCGTAAATCTCGGTGGCCGTGGCGACGGTCGAGCGTGGATTGCGCGTGGAGTTCTTCTGTTTGATGGCGATGGCCGGAGCGAGTCCGTCGATGAGGTCCACGTCGGGCTTCTCGATGCGTTCCAGGAACTGGCGCGCGTAGGCCGAAAGCGACTCGACATAGCGCCGCTGCCCCTCGGCATAGATGGTGTCGAAGGCCAGCGAACTCTTGCCCGACCCCGAGACGCCGCTGACCACCGTCAGCTTGCCGTGCGGGATGTCGCAGGAGATGTTCTTCAGGTTGTGCGTCCGCGCGCCGCGGATGACGATGAAGTCGTTCGATGAGATCAAAGGGAAGGCACCGGGAAGAATTTGGCCTGCCGCGACCCAGTCCCCTCAGCGGGGCTCAGAGCGCAAACAGCCATTCTTCATTATAAGGCGTTCGAAAAGGCTCGCTTTTTGGACAAGAAAGGGCACTTTTTGGCCGAAAAATGGGGGTTTTGGGGGCAAAATAGGGGCAAAATACGGGGTTTCCAGTCACCGAAACGTCAATATGTAAAAATTACAAGTTATTTATAAACAGCCACTTATTGTCATGGAAGGGGGTGAAAAAGGCCTCAAATTGGGTAGGGGGGTGGGGGTCTGGCTGGAAAAACAGGGGTCAGGGAACAGGGATCAGGGGTCAGGGACCGGGGAACAGGGGCAGAAATGGCTGGTTGGTGGAGGCTTGGCATGGAACCAGTGTGCGCTTTCGGGGCTGAATTTTCGGCAAGAGAGGCTGGACACCGGGCGAGAACCCCTCCGGCGGCCTGTTTGCCGCTGGAGGGGTTCGCCGCATCCGGGATCAGAAGGTCAGCTTGAGCGCCAATTGAATCAGGCGCGGATTGTTGACGGTGGAATTGACGGCGCCGAAACCGCTCGCACTGATATCGGCCACGGGCATGCCGTACTCCGGGTGGTTGAAGAGGTTGAAGAACTCGGCGCGGAAGTTCAAGCCCATCTCTCTGCGAGGCAGGTTGAACTGCTTGATGAGGGAGAAGTCGGTGTTGACGAAGTCGGGCCCCACGACCGGCACGCGCGGAGCATTCCCCAACTCGCCGCCGACAACCACCACGCCGTTGCTGTCCTTTACTTGTGCCTGAGGCGTTGTAAAGCAGGCCTTGTTGATCCACTGGTACTTGCCGTGGTCGGCGGCGTAAGGGTTGCAGTTGGCGACCTGATCGGGCCGGTTGTAGTTGAAGCCGTCGCCTCCGGTATTGAAGGTTGTGCCCGACTGGTTCGTGCTGTCGATCAAGGGAACGGGGAACCCGGACGAGACCCTTTCGATCAGCGTGGCCTGCCAGTCGCCGAGAATCGCGTTGGCCACAGGGCTCCAGTTGTTGGCGAAGGCCTTTCCCTTTCCGAACGGCAGGTCGTAGATGACGCTCGCGGTGAAGCTGTTGTCGAGATTGATCTGCGAGAGGGACCAGTCGAGATTTTGCCAGTTGGGCAGCCCGAAATAGGGAGCGCTCAGTTCCGAGCCGAGGCCGTCGGATAGACCGTTGTCGTAGGTCTTCGAATAGGTGTAGGCAACCAGCGCGTAGAGTCCGTATTTAGGCGTCTTGGTCTCTGCTTTGAGCTGCATGGAGTTGTAGTGCGTTTTGCCCACATCGCCGTACATCAGGACGTTGTTGAAATTTGCGTCATTGTTGTAAAAGGTGAAGGTGCTGGTATACGAGTAAGGAGCGCCGCCTGACAGGCAGCCGATGGTGTAGCCGGAGACCATGCCGCAGGCCGAAGGGCTGCTGGTATTGAGGGCGTTGCCGATGACCAGCAGGTGGCCGCCGACCGAACCGGCGTATCCGGCGGTGAGCAGAACATTGCCGGGCAACTGGCGTTCGACGTTGGCGTTATATTGGTGAACTCTGCCGGGCTGGAAGTTGGTGGGCTGGTAGACGTAGGTGCCGACGAAGCTGGCCACATTTTGCGGTGTGGAGAGTTGGGGAAAGCCGCCGGTGGTGGTAGCGGGGGAATACTGCGCATCAAACTCGCCGAGCGTGACGGCGCAGTATGAAGTCGCATAGGGGCAGCCACCGTTGAATGTATCGGACTCGCCGAGGTTGGGCGGATTTTGCCACAGGCCCTGCGCGCCCTGATTCCAGGACGAATCGTGAAACATGCCAAAGCCGAGGCGGAGAACGGTCTTGTCGCTGCCCAGAATCTTCCAGGTAGCGCCGAGGCGGGGTTCGTATGCGCCCCAGAACATCTTGATGCCCGCCGAGTTGCTGACTCCGTTCTGGCCCGCAACCAGCAACGTTCCTCCCGTTAATGAAGGGACATAGTCCGCCATGCGGTTATGGGCTTCGGTGATGGGAGTGGTCATATCCCAGGCCAGGCCGAGGTTGAGGGTGAGCGACGGGGTAACGCGCCAGTCGTCCTCGACGAAGGGCCTGTAGATCTTCCAGCGGCGGCCGGTGGTGGCGCCATTGTAGGTCTGGTCGTGGATGGCTCCTCCGACAATTCCCATCAGCAGGTCCGCCTCGGGATTGCCGGGGACGACGGCTGCGCCGACGGTTGCGCCGGTGAAGTTTCCGACGGTGCCGACGAGCCAGTAGCCGGATCCAAAGGCGGCTGTGCCGACGTTCATCTGGTTGCCGCGGAAGTCGATGCCGGCGTGGATTTCATGCTTGCCGCGGATCAGGTCGAGGTCGTCCTTGAAGGAATAGATGTTGGTCCCACCCTGGAAGGGAGAGTAGCCGCGATCGCCGAGGGCCCAATAGCCGCTGGTAAATTGAGTGGAAACCAAGCCTTCACTGTATGAAGCGCTGGAGTTAGAGGTACCGCCGGCAGAGCAGCCGAGATCGGCGTTGGGAATTCCCAGAATGGCCGATTCGCAGGTGTAGTTGCCCAGTGAGGCAATGTAGTCGAAGATGCGATCGTAGCCCACTGTGGCCTGATTGAGCGCGCGGGGGGAAAACACGTGGCTCCAGCCGACGCCGATGTTGCGCCCGTGATTGATGAGGTTCTCATTGCTGCCGAAGGAGCTGGCCTCGGCAAGCCCATAGAACACGCCAGACTTGGGCGCGCCGCCGGGGACATAGGAGGATGCCTGGTCGTAGCTGTACCGCGCGAAGAGGTTGTCGGACGCGCCGAGCGTTTGGTCCAGCCGGACATCGAATTTCGTTTCGTTCAGGGTGCGGACCGGTTCGCTGACGTAGTTATAACTCGCGTTGGGATTGCCCTGGTTGACGAGGTTGGTGGGGTAGATGCCGATCATCGTCTGCCCGGCCTTGTCGAACAGGTTGGAGGGAATCTTGGCGCAGTTGACTCCCGGGTCCTGGCTCCCGTCAGCTTTGGCGGTTTCTGCGTCGCCGGTGGAGGGGTCGCACTGGAAGTAGGGATTCGCCGCCCCTAACATGTTGGGGTTGACAATGGGAATGGGCACAACATTGCCATTGGGATCGAGCACCGGAGTGCCGAACGGGTTGTCTGTGAAATCTCCGCCGCGCATGGCCAGCGAAGGAAGCACGCCGGTGAAGGTAATTCCCTGGCGCTGAAACTTCTGTTCGCCGTCCACGAAGAG
>Ga0182030_10002189_pt1 | contig 41320 bp, 30 predicted proteins | sample 812S3MmetaG_FD_121299 | JGI IMG/M metagenome (GOLD analysis project Ga0182030, IMG submission 121299) | Permafrost microbial communities from Stordalen Mire, Sweden - 812S3M metaG (Illumina Assembly) | ecosystem: Environmental > Terrestrial > Soil > Wetlands > Permafrost | place: Sweden...
GCCCGCGGTGGATCCGTCCGTTCCCACCACCCTCACCACACCATCCAGTCAGCCGGCCGTGGCGCCCCTGAAACTCGAACGCTGGGTGGATGTCAAGAACTTCGAGTTCTCGACGCGCTATCGCAGTACAGCGGACGCGAATGGATTCCACTTTTTCGACTTCGGTCAGCAGCGCAGCATTGTGGACGGGCGCTTCAAGTTCGACCCGAAAGGGAATTACACCGTCAACGTTCATGCCTCCAGCGGAAAGTACTTCAACTGGGCATATTCAGATGTGTGGGGCGGGTCCTTCGGCGACCGCGCGTCTATGTCGCTGGGGTTTCTCACACCCGCGGAATCGGCGGCAGCCGGAGCGGCCATTGCGACCGATCCATTTTTCTGGGTCATACAAGCTCACCTGAACTCCCGCGGATGGGGCATGTCGGTGCGCCAGCTCTATGCGAGCGCCACTCCCATCAAGCAGCTTACCGCGGAGTTCGGCGGCCTCGGCATCGAGCGCGGCGTGAACACCGAGATGACCTCGTACGATGACGACGGCTACATGACTGGCGAACGCATCCGTTTCAACGACCCGAAGCACGCTTACTTCGATCAGGTTGCAGTCACTTATGGGTATCTCGGCGACATCTACTTTCCCAGCATCTTCGATCGTGGCGATCGTTTCAAGCAGAGCAACTACCACCAGTTCCTGCTGGAGAAAAAGTTTGCCAAGAGGCTCGATGCTTCGGCCGACTACACCTGGCACCTAGGAACCGACACCATGCGCGAGGCGGTCAACGTCAACGTTCCCGAGATTCACGCATTCGACAAAGTCAGGGTCGAGGCCTACCAACGGCTTAACGACATCACCCTACAGGGAGCGGACATCGCTTCCGGGTCCGGATTTGGCGTAACGCTTGAGAAGCGGCTGCCCGGCAAGATCAAGATGGAGGCAGGCTTTGCGAGCGTCGACAAGAACTATCCGGTCTACACGGGCAGCCGGTTCATGGTCGCGGTAGGTCATCCGATCAATGGGGACCAGTACGCTATCGGAAACCGCTTCTTCACGCGCGCCAACTTCGATGTAACGCCCAGCTTCCGGATCTTCGGCTCCTACACGCACATCGTCGATACCAATTTCTACACGCTGAATAAGGAGGGATACACCGGGGGCGGAAACTATGAGTTTTCAAACCTGTTCCACAAGGATAAGAGCGTCCACTAGAAGGCTGTAAGACCGCGCTACAGTTGCGATTCGCAGCCACAACGGGCCGTTTGGTATCTGGCCGCGGGCACGGACAAAGAGGGGAGGGTCGCCTCTCCTCTTCGCCGTGCGCCAGCACGCCTATTTCGCTTTTCCTTGCATTGCGCGGCTTCGAGCGAAACTCCTAGAATCTATCAAGAAGCAATCTAAATACGGCTCCAATGGTCCCCATTCCCGAGTCCCCAGTTCATATCTCAGAATAGTTTGGAGTCTTAGCCGTCGGGGCTTCGGAGCTGCTGAGAAGTCCTCGGAATTCGCGGTTTTCCCAGCCAAATAGCTCTTGCCGCGATCAGGATCGGATCAAGGCACATCCCCATAACCAGTCTGAACGTAGACGGCGCAAATGCCGATAGAACTTGCTCGGACGCTTACCGCACATTCCTTTTGGAGGCGCGGTGATGAGAAATGCGGGCCGTGAACAAGAGAGGGATCATGGAGAACCTGAGCGCGGAAGACCAGGAGATGATTAGGGAGTTTCTGGTCGAATGTGATGAGAATCTCTCACGTCTGGACCAGGACCTTGTCGAACTCGAGAAACGTCCTCGGGACAAGGATCTGCTCAGCAGCATCTTCCGCACCATTCACACCATCAAGGGAGCGTGCGGCTTCCTGGCATTTACAACGCTAGAGAAAATCACGCACCAGGCCGAGACCCTTCTCAGCCAACTGCGCGACGGCAAGCGGGAACTGAATCCCGCCCTCGTGTCGCTGATCTTGGAGACGGTGGACGCCACGCGCAAGGTTCTGGCTGCGATTGAAGCGGACGGGAAGGAAGGCCCGGCCCGCTTTGACGACCTGACGGAACGCTTGCGCTTGGCAGCGCAATTGCCGAGCAGCGTTGAGCCAAAACCGGCACCCGTCGCGGCAGCCCCGATCGCGGTTGCAGCGCCTGTGGCCGCACCTCCAGTCGTCAAAGAAGTTGTCGCGCCGGTTGAAGTCAAGCAACCTGAAAAGCCCGTGGTGGAAGAGCGCCGCCAGGGCGAAGACAGAAGGCAAGACGAGGACAGAAGGAAAGAGGAAGACCGGAGAAAGGACCCGGAGAAGAAGGAAGAAGATGTCACGCGGCACTCCGCAGCCGCAGACGCTAACATCCGTGTCGGCGTCGGCCTTCTCGATAAGCTCATGGATCTTGTCGGCGAGTTGGTGCTCACCCGGAACCAGATCCTCCAGTTCAACACCGAACGTGAAGACGTAGCTCTCAACGCCACTTCGCAGCGGCTGAACCTTATCACGACCGAGTTGCAGGAAGGCGTCATGAAGACGCGCATGCAGCCCATCGGCGTGGTGTGGAACAAGCTCCCGCGCGTTGTACGCGACATGGCCATTTCCCTCGGCAAGCAGATTCAACTCGAGATGGACGGAGCTGAAACAGAGCTCGATCGTACCATCATCGAAGCCATCAAGGATCCGCTCATGCACCTCATTCGCAACTCCTGCGATCACGGCATCGAAATGCCGGACGTGCGTGTGCGAGCCGGCAAGCCTGCGGAAGGAAGACTGACTCTGCGCGCCTTCCACGAGGGCGGCCAGGTCAACATCGAGATCATTGACGATGGAGCCGGCATCGATGCGGGCCGAGTCAAGGCGAAGGCCGTCGAGAAGGGGCTGTTGCGGCCTGAACAGGCGGAGAAGCTCAGCGATCGCGAAGCCCATAACCTCATCTTCCTGCCTGGATTCTCAACTGCGGCGGCAGTGACCAATATCTCCGGCCGCGGCGTGGGCATGGATGTGGTGAAATCCCACATCGAAAAAATCGGTGGCGTTGTCGATCTCTTCAGCCGCCCCGGCGAAGGTGCCACTGTAAAGATCAAGATCCCTCTCACGCTGGCCATCATTCCCGGCCTGGTCATCACCAGCGGCGGCGAACGGTTCGTCATCCCGCAGGTAAGCCTGCTTGAACTCATCCGCATCGAGGCGGACTCCAAGGAAAAGCACATTGAATATGTGCATGGCACGCCTGTGTACCGCCGGCGCGGAAGCCTTCTTCCCATCGCGTACCTGAACGAGGTGCTCAGCCTGCATTCGTCCGCAGGAGACGAAGCGATCAGCGTGGTCGTCCTGCAGGTGGACGACAGGCAGTTTGGCCTGGTGGTGGACGGCATAAACGACACGCAGGAAATTGTGGTCAAGCCTCTCGGAAAGCAATTGAAGGGGCTCACTTTGTATGCCGGCGCAACCATCATGGGCGACGGCCGCGTGGCGCTCATCCTCGATGTGCAGGGCATTGGCAAGCGCTCCGGCGTGTTTGACGAGTCGCGTGAACCGGCGCGAGCGGCAAACAAACAGAAGGCGCAATCGGAAAGCGAACTACAGCGGCTCCTGTTGTTCCGGGCCGGCTCGTTCAATCGCCTGGCCATTCCACTTTCTCTTGTTGCCAGGCTTGAAGAGTTCCCGCGCTCGGGGATCGAGCATGCGGCAGGGGGGCAGGTGGTTCAGTATCGCAACCGCATTCTCCCCCTCGTGTCTCTGCAGGAAGTTCTGGAACCCGGCTATGGTGGACAGAGCGAGTTGGCAGATCCCGTGCAGGTGGTGGTGTTCAACGATGGCGACCGCAGTATTGGGATGGTGGTCGATCAGATTGTCGATGTCGTCGAAGAGGCTGCCAAGGTTCGCAAGAAGTCAGGCCGTGCAGGCCTCCTTGGATCGGCTGTGGTCGGCAAGCAAGTTACCGATTTCCTGGATCTCAATGCGGTGATTCGCGCGTCTGCCGGGAACTGGGAAGAGGGCGTTGAAAAGCAGGAAGCCGGCAAGAGCATTCTGGTCGCCGATTCTTCGGCCTTCTCGCGCGGCATGATCCGGGGCGGCTTGGAGATGGCGGGATATCTCGTCCTTGAAGCGGCCAATCTCGACGAGGCAGTTCGCAAGCTTGAGCAGCAGCCCATAGACGTTGTCGTCGCGGCGCTGGATCTAGTGCCCAAGGGTGGCGCCGCTCTGCTTGCAGCCTTGCGCCGCCGGCCGGAGTGGCATGGTATTCCGGTGCTGGCGCTTTCTGACTCGGCCGATGCATCCCGTGCATCTGCCGCACGCAAAGCAGGATTCAAGGATTGCCTCGCGAAGTTGAATCACGAACTGGTTGTTGAAGCGGTCGCGCAACTCGTTGCGCCGCCCGCTTCCTTCGACGACGAGTTGGCGTACATGGCACAGGAGATGAGCAATGGCGACTGATATGGCGACACCAGGCTCCGAATTGGTGGAAGCGAGTGGACAGTTCTCAACGTTTTTCGTAGCGGACATGTTCTTTGGCGTCGATGTTCTCCAGGTCCAGGAAGTATTGCGCGCTCAGCAAATGAGCCCCGTGCCTCAGGCCCCGGACGTCATCGAGGGGTTGATCAACCTGCGCGGTCAAATTGTGACCGCCATCGACATGCGGCGCCAACTGCTGCTGCCTCCTCGTCCAGGGGGCAAGGCGCCAATGAACATGGTGGTCCGCACCGCGGATGGCGCAGTCAGCCTGCTCGTCGACGAGATTGGCGACGTGCTGGCGATGGATGCCGCTAATTGCGAACGGCCGCCGGAGAACCTCGATCCTACTGCGCGCGAACTCATTCGCGGTGTCTACAAACTGAAGGACCAGTTGCTGCTTATTCTCGACACCGAAAGAGCCGTGGAAGTGGACTACACCAAGGCCACTCGAAGCCGGACAAATGAACCCGCACGTTCTGAAGAGGGCCCAGCCGGCAGGCGGTTGTTGCCCTCCGCCGCTGACGCCGTCGCGGACGAATCTCAGGAACCGGTTCAATCGCGGAATGCGACAAAAAAGGGAACCAAAAAAGCGCCGGCCAAAAAGGCCGCCAGCGGAACGCGCTAGCTGCATTCGAAGGCTTGGTAACAGGGCATGGCTTTGGCCCCTGAGGGAATGCCTCGCAGCGATCGAAGCAAGTTATGAAATATCCTCTGAAAAAGCCGCTCAACCGGAATTAACAAAAAACCGATTGAGCAAATAGTGGCAATGTGCCGATAACGAGTTGCAGCTCTCAACGTTGATAGGTCGTCACCCGTGAGCATCGCGGAATCGATGTTTGAGTGAGCTTGGCGAGGGCCGGGCAAATGATGGGCTGGAAGGCTTGCTGAGAAGCGCCACCCTAAGGAGCAGGAAAATGAAGTGGTTTTATGACATGAAGATCGGCACCAGACTCATCGCGGCTTTCATCATCGTGGGAGCCATCACCGCCATCGTCGGTTATATGGGCATCACAAGCATGGCCAAGATTGGTGACCTGTCAAAGACGACGTTTGAAAGGGAGACGCTTGGCATCTCCTATATCAAACAGGCCAATATCGACTTGATCGAAGTCGATAGAGACAATAAGAACGTGCAGTTGGCCGCTACCCCAGACGAGGCTGAGCAATACAAAGCCGTCATGGAAGCATCCGAACGGCGCGTTGACGAGAATCTGGAAAAGGCCAAGCAGACGATTAAGACAGAAAGCGGTCTGGCGATGCTGGCGCAGACGGTGCAGGCGTGGAAGGATAGCCGCGCGGTCAATGACAAGGATGTTGCCATGACCTTGAAAGAGCGGTATATCCAGAAAATGCCGTCGGGGTTACTTTCCGCTGGCGAACTTAAGGACAAGTTGAGCGCAACCGAGGGCTTACTCGACAAGCTGGCGTCGCACAAGGAAGATATTGCCATACAAGACAACAAAGACGAGGACCAGACATATCAAAGCAGCCGCACTATGCTGATCACCCTTGTCCTGGTGGGCATTGGGGCCGGTCTCGGACTCGGAATCTTCATCTCGCGCAGCATCTCGAAGCCGCTTAGCCTCATCGCGGAGACAGCCAAGAATATTTCTCTGGGCGACGTGAACCAGAAGGTCGAATATCGTTCGGGCGACGAAGTCGGCTCACTTGCTGACTCCTTCCGCGGTGTGATCGCCGCCGTCAACGCATTGACGCGAGACTCACTCATGCTCTCGGAAGCGGCAGTGCAGGGCAAACTCACCACGCGCGCCGATGCCACAAAGCACCAAGGCGAATTTCGCAAAATCGTCGAGGGAATGAACGCAACCCTGGACGCGGTTATCGAGCCGCTGAATCTGGCATCGGAGGCCATTACCCAGGTCGCGCAGGGCGTGATTCCAAAAGAGGTTACAAAGGAATACCCGGGCGATTACAAGGTCATCAAGAACAACATAAACACCCTCACTGTCATGCTGAAAGGCCTCATCGCCGAGGTTCAGCGGTTGATTCAGGCGGGCGTCAATGGCGAACTGCGGGTGCGGGCGGAGGTTGCCCAATATTCGGGAGGGTGGGGCGTTATCGTCCAAGGCTTCAACAGCACGCTCGACGCGGTCGTGGGCCCACTCAGTGTGGCCGCCGACTATGTGGATCGCATTGCCAAGGGCAACACCCCCGCGAAAATCGTCGACACCTATAACGGCGACTTCAACGCCATCAAGAACAACCTGAACGCCTGCATAGATGCCATCAATCAGCAGGCCACGGCGGCGCACGGGATTGCTGCTGGGGACTTATCCGTCGCGATCAATGTCCGTGGCGAGACCGATGTGGTCGCCAAGAGCCTGCAGCGGATCACGCAGTCGCTGCAGAGCCTGGTGGCGGATGCCGACATGCTCGCCAAAGCCGCTGCAAACGGCCGCGTGGGCGTACGTGCGGATGCCAGCAAGCACCAGGGAGACTACCGCAAGATCATCGATGGCGTTAACCACATTCTTGAAGCGATTTGCGAGCCGCTGCGGGCTACGTCTGAAAACGCCAGCTCGCTCGCATCCTCCTCGGAAGAACTCACAGCAGTCAGCCAGGTAATGGCCAGCACTGCGGAAGAGACCGCAGTTCAGGCCAACGTAGTGTCGGCTGCCAGCGAGCAGGTTTCAAGGAACGTTGCCTCCGTAGCAACAGCGTCTGAAGAGATGCAGGCATCCATCCGCGAAATCTCGAAGAACGCCAACGACTCCGCAAGGGTCGCCAAGAACGCGGTCAGCGTGGCCTTTACGACCAATGAGACGATGAAGCGGCTGGGCGAATCGAGCCAGGAAATCGGCAACGTGATCAAGGTGATTACTTCGATCGCGCAACAGACCAACCTGCTGGCGCTCAATGCAACCATCGAAGCGGCGCGTGCCGGAGAAGCAGGCAAGGGTTTCGCGGTTGTAGCCAACGAAGTGAAAGAACTCGCCAAGCAGACTGCCAAGGCGACGGAAGACATTGGCCAGAAGATCGAGGCCATCCAGGACGTCACCAAGGGAGCTGTCTCCGCCATCGAGGAGATCAGCGCAATCATCAACCAGATCAACGACATTTCCAATAGCATCGCTTCGGCGGTAGAAGAGCAGACTGTAACGACCAATGAAATCGGCCGTAGCGTGTCTGAGGCAGCCCAGGGCGTGAACGACATTGCCAAGAACATCGTGGGTGTAGCAACCGCGGCAAGGAATACCACACAGGGAGCCAACGACACGAAGACGGCTTCATTGGAGCTCAGCGAGATGGCAGCGCGGCTTCAGTCGGCAGTATCGAGATTCAGTTTCTAGTCCCATCGACGGCAACGGTTACTGCCCGGCGAATGAAACGCCATTTGCCGGGCAATACCTCAACATACGAAGGTAGAAGAATAATGAGCAAAGCTTTGGTTGTGGACGACTCCAAGACAATCCGGATCATTATCAAAAGAATTCTGGTTGGCCTTGGGTATGAGGTCTGCGAGGCGTGCAACGGTGTTGAGGCCCTCAAGGTGCTCGACTGTGAGCCCATGGTGAAGCTGATGCTGGCCGACTGGAACATGCCTGAGATGAATGGCCTTGATTTGGTTAAGGCCGTGCGCAAAGAGCCGGGCTACGATTCGCTGAAAGTGCTCATGGTCACCACCGAAACTGAGATGGAGCAGATGTGCCAGGCATTGGAAGCAGGAGCTAATGAGTATGTCATGAAGCCATTTACCAAAGATATCCTGCTGGAAAAGCTCGAGCTCGTTGGGATGCTTCCCGCGGCGAGGTTGTAACCGTGCCAGCCCTCAATCAGCGCCAGCTTCAGCCTGGCGAACGAATCCGCGTGATGGTCGTCGATGACTCGGTAGTCATCCGGCGATTGGTCACCCACGCCCTCGAGCAGACTCCCATTATCGAAGTCGTGGGAACTGCATCGAACGGCGCTATCGGTCTGCAGCGGATCAAGCAGTTGAGTCCGGATCTCATCACGCTGGATATCGAGATGCCGGATATGGACGGCCTGGAGATGTTGCGGCGCATTCGAGCCGAGCACTCGCAACTGCGCGTCATCATGTTCAGCACGCTCACCGAGCGCGGCGCTGCGAAAACGTTGGAAGCCTTGACTCTTGGCGCCGACGACTACGTGGCCAAAGTCTCCAATGAAGGGTCGCTCGATCGCTCGATGATTCGCCTGCGGGAAGAGATGATCCCCAAGATCATGCAGTTTTTCCGGTTGCCGGCGGCCACCAACGTTGCGGCCAAGCCGGAACCTGCTTCATTCAAGTCGACGCCGTCGGCATATCGCCCCGCGCCAGTTTTCCTGGGGGCGAAGGGCAAGTTCAAAGCAGTCGTAATAGGAGTCTCGACGGGAGGACCAACCGCGCTGGGAGCAATTCTTCCCAAGATACCGGCCGGTTTCAAGCTTCCCATCCTGGTTGTGCAGCATATGCCGCCACTCTTCACACGGCTGCTTGCGGAGCGTCTTAACAACACTTGTAATCTGATCGTCGAGGAAGCAGCCCAGGGCAGCAAAGTCGAGCCGGGAAAGATTCTGATCGCGCCCGGGGATTTTCACATGAAGATTGCCTCCAACGAGGCTGGTGTGAGCGTGTATCTGGATCAGTCGCCGCGACTGAATTCATGTCGTCCCGCGGTCGATGCTTTATTCGCCTCCGCAGGGGAAGTCTACGGTGGCGCAGTCCTCGCCGTCATTCTCACTGGTATGGGACAGGATGGTTTGCGTGGGGTTGAGATTCTCAAAGCCCAGGGAGCAACTGTCCTTGCACAGGACGAGGCATCTTGCGTTGTTTGGGGAATGCCCGGAGCCGTAGTCAATGCGGGGCTCGCCGACCGCGTGCTGCCGCTCGATGAAGTTGTGCCCGAGATTCTTCGCATTGCGGGAAGGAACTAAGAGGAAGCAGAATGGCGAGTCATACATTACCTACGGCGATTCTCCCGGAGAACTACAGGTTCCTTCAGGAGCATATCTACTCCCAGGTGGGTATCGTGCTTGAAGATAACAAGCACTATCTTTTTGAGAGCCGGCTTGGGCCAATCGTCAAACAACATTGCCTGGGCTCCATCAACGACTTATGCGCACTTCTCCATCTCCGGCGCAATACCGATATCGGCCAGGAAGTCGTTGAGGCCATGACGACCAATGAGACTTACTTCTTCCGCGACCCCAATCAGTACGACGCCATTCGAACGGTGCTTCTGCCGCGACTCAAAGAGGAGCGGCGCGACACCAGAAAGCTGCGCTTCTGGTCCGCTGCGTCTTCTACCGGACAGGAAGCGTACAGCCTGGCAATGCTCCTGATCGAGGATGGGTTGAAGGACTGGAATATTCAAATCCTCGGTACTGACTTCTCCACCAAGGTTGTTGAGCGCGCCCGCGCGGCCACCTATCAGCAGATTGAGGTAAACCGCGGTCTGCCGGCGTCCCTGCTGGTGAAGTATTTCAAGCGCTCCGGCCTGCAATGGCAACTAAGTGAGGCGGTCCGCAAGATGGTTCGCTTCGACACGATTGACCTGCGCAAGAGCATGCGCACAATTGGTCCATTCGATGTGGTGTTCTGCCGCAACGTCATGATCTACTTCGACAATGAAACCAAGCGCAACATCATGAAAGAAATTCATAGCACATTATTTCGGGGCGGCTGGCTCTTGTTAGGTGGCGCTGAAACTGTGTTTGGCCTCGATGAATGGTTTGACCGGCAAACCGTGGGAAACATGACCGCGTATGTCGCCCGATGAAAGGAAAGCTATGCTGACGGAAGTAAGTGTGGATATGGTTGCGGAGATTGTGAAATCCGTATTCCTGACAATGATGGAACTCGAAGTGGTCACCAGTGAAACTCCATCGGCCCCAACCGGCGACCGCCTGACGTCCTTCGTCCAATTAAACGGCGAATGGAATGGAGCAGTCATGTTCGAGTGCACGCGCAGCCAGGCTTGCCAGTTTGCCGGCCGCATTCTCGGCATGGAGCCACCGGAAGCCGTTGACGACGATGTCCGCGACATGCTCGGCGAACTGGCCAATATGATCGGCGGAAACATGAAGTGCACCATGGCTACCGGCGTGCGCCTTTCCATGCCCACAGTCATGGATGGCAGCGACTACGATCTCCACATCTGCAGGTCCCAGGTCCGGGACAGGCTCGAATTCCAATCGGACGAGGGCCATTTCTGGGTCACAGTACTCTCCAGCGACGCTGAAAAGTGCAAGTAATCAAAGCAAGGTCTGCGGGTTTCGCTTCAATCCTTCCCGAGGTTCAAGCACTATCTGCAAGCTACGGTCCGTCTCGTTCCCCGGCCACTATCGGCCGGCGCCCGGTTGCGTTGCGCCGCGCGAACTGGAACCGGCCGCGCGGCCAACAGGCAAAGATGTTCTGAAGTGTTTGTGAAAGTGGCGTGAATCACTATCCGGTTTTCCGGAATGTGCCGATAGAAGACGGGCAGGCGAGGAATCTTCTCCTGGTTCGGCGAACGATTGCAGCAATCGAATAAGTATGAGGCATTTGAATGGATATCCTTCTAGTTGACGACAGCAAGACGATGCGCATGATAGTCCAGCGAGCCATCCGGCAGGCTGGTTACCGCGGGCTTACCGTTGGCGAAGCCGAGAACGGTGCACAGGCTTTGGAAAAGCTCCAGGGACAAAAACCGATGCTTATTCTCTCCGACTGGAACATGCCTGAAATGTCCGGGATCGACTTTCTCCGCCAGGTTAGAGCGTCGCAGAGCGACGTCCCCTTTGGCTTCATCACTTCAGAGAGTTCAGCCGGGATCAGAGAACTCGCAATGGAGTCCGGTGCAAACTTTCTGATCTGTAAACCGTTCAGCCCGGAAGACGTACAAGAAGCTCTTTCTCCAATCCTTGGCAGGTGCTAGCAAATGTCAGAACCAACTCCATTTACGCTTTCGCAACGCTTCTCGCAACTGGTGGGCCGCAAAGTGACGTTTGTTCAGACGACCCTCACATTGGACAACAAGATCAAACAGCTTTACGGCATCTACAATGTTCTCCCCCAGGAGACTGCAATCGTAGTCAAGGCCGATCTTCCGCTGCTCGGTTCATTCGCGGGAGCGCTGGTCGGATTTCCCGATAATGTCGTCAAGGAGCACCTCAGGGTCAACCCCATGGAGGAGCTTCTGCGCGACGCAATTTACGAGGTGCTCAACATCGCCTCAGCCGCAATTTCACATGAGGGCCGGGCAGTCTTTACCAAGATGGTTTCAGATCCAGCCTACATCGATGGCGCCGCGGGTCTGGTCTTCAAGAAGCCTGGGCACAGAAGCTACTTCAATGTCTTGATCGATGGTTACCAGGGTGGCAAGTTCAGCATATTCTCCGCGCTATCTACCCCCAGCCCGGAGCGCAACCCCTTCAAGGCCCCAATCTAAAGACTTGCGCTACAGCGATCGTGAACTTTTCATGGACCCCGGCTTTGGGGTCCATTTTGCCTGTCTCATTCATATCCAAGAAGGCCTTCGAATTCCTGCCTATCTTGTTGATTTGATTGGTGGCGGAGGACGGGATCGAACCGTCGACCTATGGGTTATGAATCCATCGCTCTAACCATCTGAGCTACTCCGCCATGGCTGCCTGTAAGGCACTGGCCGTTTGGGTCGGCCGGGCTCGGCGGAACTCGATCCGCGCATACGCCCACTGTTGATGATACGGGTGGCTGGATTGCAGGTCAAACTCATGGTCTAGCACTTTCAGGGTGTGAAACGCTGAAGATGAGCCGCGCCGGTCCGCTGCTGTAGACTCGCCTGCATGAGTACGTTGCGAATCGCCGGCGTCATTCCGGCGCGTTTGAATTCCACCCGGCTGACCCGCAAAGTGCTGCGCCCCATTGCCGGCCGTCCCATGGTGGAGTGGGTGTGGCGCGCCGCAGCCGCCAGCGGGCTCATAGATCCGCTAGTGGTAGCCACCGACGCCGAGGAAGTGGCAGCGGTTTGCCGCGAGCGCGGTATTCCAGCCGTCATGACCTCCGCGGACTGCGCCAGCGGGACAGACCGTGTCCGCGAAGTGGCCCGCAAGATCGACGCAGACATCTACGTCAACATCCAGGGCGACGAGCCAACCCTGACCCCGGATTTTTTCCCGCCGCTGCTCAGCCTCTTCAATCGTCCCGAGGTTGAAGTCGCCACCCTGGCTGTCCGCTGCCCAGCACATGAGATCGCCAACCCCAATGCGGTCAAGGTTGTAACAGCCCTCGACGGCCGTGCCCTCTATTTTTCCCGTGCCACCATCCCCTTCGACCGCGACGGAACCAGCTTTGCCGGCTATCGCAAACACCTGGGGATTTACGCCTACCGCAAGGCAGCTCTTGAGCGCTTTGCGTCCCTTGAGCCCTCCTGGATTGAGCATGTCGAACGCCTTGAGCAACTGCGCCTCCTCGACAACGGAATCAACATTTACGTTGCTCCCGCCCCTCGCGACACGATCGGCGTAGATACCGAAGAAGACCTGCTGCGCGCCGAAGCAATGCTGCGGGATATTGTGAGACCGTAACCGGCGTGTCTGATTCAGCTGGAAATTCTCCGTGCCCCGTTCTTGCGCCTTTTTTCTGGCGCAAGAGCCTGCCCTGAGCGCAGTCGAAGGGGCGGGAAACCTCACCCCTTCGAGGGCTAAATCAACAAGAATTCCGAATTACGCGCAAGAACCGGATAGCCTGCCAGCCCAACAATAAGCGACGATGGTTTTCATGAACAGCAACCTCCAAATCGCAACTGGCCGCATTTCGGCGACCCTGGCTCCCATCGACCCCGACGCCGCCTGGACCCAGCTCCTGGCCCGCGATCCCGCCGCGTCCTTCTTCTACGCGGTAAAGACAACCGGTGTCTTCTGCCGCCCAAATTGTTCCAGCAAGCGCCCCCTGCGCACCAATGTCCGCTTCTTTCCATCGACTGAAGCAGCAAGCGCCGCCGGCTTTCGCGCCTGCAAGCGCTGCAAGCCTGACTCAACCACAACAAGCCCTCTGGACAAGATTCGCGCCCACATCGAGGCACATCTCGACCGTCCCGTGCCGCTGGCCGAGTTAGGCCGCATCGCAGGCCTCAGTCCCTTCACCGCACAGAGGCTCTTCAAGAAGCAACTAGGCGTCAGCCCGCTCCAATATCAGCGCGCGCTCCGGGCCTCCCGTTTGCGCAACGGGCTCAAACAAGGAGGCACCGTGACCGACGCAATCTATGAAGCCGGTTTTGGCTCATCGAGCCGCGCCTATGAGGGCTCGGCACTCGGCATGACGCCCGCGCGCTTCGCCAAAGGCGGCAAAGGCGAGCAAATCGGCTGGGCCACGGCCCGCACGCCCTTCGGCTGGATGATCGTCGGTTCGACGGAACGCGGCATGTGCTGGCTGGCTCTTGGGTCCACATCGGCCGAGGCTGAGGCCAGCCTGCGCGAGGAGTTCCCGCTGGCCACGCTACGCCCCGACCCCTCGCTTTCGCAGCTTGTGGACGCCGCCCTCGACAGCGTGCGCGATGGCTCCGATCTCGTCCATAGCCGCGCCAGGGTTGAATCGCTGGACCTGCGCGGGACGGTCTTCCAACTCCGCGTCTGGCAAGCCCTTCGCGCCATTCCTCGCGGCGAAACGCGCACCTACAGCCAGCTTGCCCGCGAAATGGGTGAACCCAAATCCACCCGCGCCGTAGCCCGCGCCTGCGCCACCAACCGCGTAGCCATTGTTGTCCCTTGCCATCGCGTAATCGGCGTCAGCGGATCGCTCACCGGCTACCGCTGGGGCGTAGACCGCAAGCGCCAAATACTAGCCGCGGAAGCCGTCTAATAGTCCACCAAGTTGGGTGCCCCATCCATTTCACAGTTTCACCGTGAAATGGATGGGAAACCACGAACCCCAACCCCCAACTCAATTCGAGGCCATCTACCCCTTGATAAACGCCAGTAGATCCGCGTTCACCCGATCCTTCAGCGTCGAGCAAAGGCCATGCGGGGCGCCCGTGTACACCTTCAGCGTCGACCCCTTCACCAGCCCCGCCGAAAGCAGAGCCGAGTCGTTGATCGGCACAATCTGGTCATCGTCGCCGTGAATAATCAGCGTAGGCACGTCAATCTTCTTCAGGTCCTCCGTAAAATCCGTCTCGGAAAACGCCTTGATGGAATCCACTGCGGCCTTCAGTCCACATTGCATTCCCTGCAGCCAGAACGAATCCCGAAAGCCTTGCAGATTCTTCGAGCCCGCCCGATTCGCCCCGTAGAATGGCCCACTCAGGTCCTTGAAAAACTGCGACCGATCCGCCAGAACCCCAGCGCGGATTCCGTCGAAGACCTCAATTCCCAACCCCAGGGGATTCGCTTCCGTCTTCACCATCAGCGGCGGAACGGCGCCAATCAGCACCGCCTTGGCCACGCGCCCCGTCCCATGACGCCCAATGTACCGCGCCACTTCGCCGCCGCCAGTGGAGTGCCCCACATGCACGGCCTCTTTCAGGTCCAGCGCCTCGGTCAACTCCGCCAAGTCGTCGGCGAACGTGTTCATATCGTTGCCGTTCCACGGCTGGCTCGATCGCCCATGCCCGCGCCGGTCATGCGCAATCGTGCGGTATCCATGCGACGAGAGAAACAGCATCTGATCTTCGAACGCGTCCGCGCTCAGAGGCCACCCGTGACTGAAGACAACAGGCTGACCCGTGCCCCAATCCTTGTAATAAAGCTTCGTTCCGTCCTTCGTTGGAAAAGTAGGCATACAGGAATCTCCTTGGTTGTTGACGATGATGGTCTGGGTGCTCCAGGCCTCGTTTTTGAGAGCTGGGAAACTACCAATCCGAACGGTCGCATTACCAGACGACTCAGGCGTTGAGGAATCCGCCGGATTGCGGTCACGTCCCTGCTAAGGCTGCTCTGCAGAATAGATGCCCGTTTTATCTGCGCGGTTGTGAATTTCTCTTTTCAATCTCCCAAAGCCAAATTCGCCGCGGAAAAGACCTCCACACTCCATAAACCCAAACCTATTTCCAGTTCGCGGAATGGGATGCCTTTCCCATCCCCGCATAAATCGCTTTGCGATGCGGCCCGTGTGTGCTCTTCTAAAGGCACCCGCCTATGCTGAAGACCCTCGAATCCTATTTTGAATTCGCGCGCCTGGGAACCAACTGGCGTACCGAGATTCTGGCCGGCGTCACTACGTTTCTGACCATGGCCTACATCGTGCTGGTCAACCCCGCCATTCTGTCGGCATCCGGCATGCCCCTCGCGGCAGTTACCGCGGCAACATGCCTGTCGGCCGCGTTTGGCTCTATCCTGATGGGCATTGTCGCTCGCTATCCCATCGCGCTGGCCCCCGGCATGGGCCTCAACGCGTACTTCACTTACACCGTCTGCCTCAAGATGCACATCCCCTGGCAAACGGCCCTGGGCGCGGTCTTTCTTTCCGGCATTATTTTTCTTGCGCTCACCGCCGCCGGCATCCGGCAAATGATTCTCCGCTCCATTCCGCATGAGCTCTATGCGGCCGTGGCCAGCGGCATTGGCCTCTTCATCGCCTTCATCGGCTTTCGCAACTCCGGCCTGGTCATCGGCGATCCAGAAACCTTCGTCAGCCTCGGCAACCTGCGCAATCCCACCACCTTCCTGGCCCTCTTCGGCCTCATTCTCATGGTGGCTCTGGAAGTGAAAAAGGTCCGCGGCGCAATTCTCCTCGGAGTCCTCACCACCACCGCGGTCTCCTGGGCCTTGGCCTTGGCCGTCCTGCACGCAGGCGTCTCATTCAACTCAATGCTGTCCACCACCACCGTCACCTGGGCACAAAATCTGGTCCACTGGGCGCCCGCCCCCGGCGGCTTCCATGCGCTTGCCGCCACAGCGTTCCAACTCGATATACGCGGCGCGCTCAACAAGGGCCTGCTTGAAATAGTCTTCGTCTTTTTCTTCGTCGACCTCTTCGACAATCTCGGCACCCTGGTCGCGGTAACCAAGCGTGCCGGCCTCATTTCCGCCGACCACTCCATCCCACGCCTCAACAAAATTCTCTTCGCCGACGCCACAGCCACCGTCTTCGGCTCCCTCACCGGCACGTCCACCGTTACCAGCTACGTCGAGTCCACGGCCGGCGTCATGGCCGGCGGCCGCAGCGGCATCACCGCCATCGTTACCGGCTTGCTCTTTCTCGGCGCAATCGGTGCGGCTCCTTTCGTAGGAATTGTCCCCCCCGCAGCCACGGCTCCTGCGCTCATCCTGGTAGGCTCGCTGATGCTTGCCACCATTACGGAGATTCGCTGGACCGACCCCCTGGTCGCTGTCCCGTCGTTCCTCACCCTCATCCTCATCCCGCTCACCTACTCCATCGCCAACGGACTGGGCTTCGGCATCATCGCCTGGGCGGTCCTCCATCTGGTCACAGGAAAGTTCCGCAAGCAGGACTGGCTGCTCTACGTGCTTGCCGCCCTTTTTCTGGCCCGCTTCATCTATCTCGGTGCGAGCTAGTGTCCTAAACCTGAAGCTCGCAACACAGCAACTTTGTCATCCTGAGCGACCGGAGCGAAGCGCAGGGAGTCGAAGGACCTGCTTTTATGATGCCCATGACACCAATTTCCCCTCTGAACAAACGCCGCGAGCACACTGCATTCAAAAGCTCCCTTCGCCTTATCGCGTTCTCATACCTCTTTCTCTTTACCTCTCTTATCGCAACAGCCCAGCTCGCCGACACCTACCAGGTAGTCCACGCCTACCCGCACGACGCCCACGCCTTCACGCAAGGCCTCGTTTACATCGATGGCCACCTATACGAAAGCACCGGAGTCTATGGTCAATCCTCCCTGCGCATGGATGACCTGGAGACCGGGAAGATTCTGCAACTCCACGACGTGCCCAGCAAGTACTTCGCCGAAGGCCTCACCGACTGGAGCAGCACGCTCATCCAACTCACCTGGCAAAACCACGTCGTGCAGGTCTACGACCGTTTCAGCTTTCGCTTTTTGCGCACCTTGCCGTACCCCGGTGAAGGCTGGGGACTCACCCAGGACGGCGTCCACCTCATCCTCTCCGACGGCTCTGCGACGCTGCATTTCCTCGACCCCGCAACCTTGCGCGAAGTCCACCACGTCACCGTCAGCGACCACGGCAAACCCGTTACCCAGCTCAATGAACTCGAGTTCATCCACGGTCAGATCTATGCCAACGTCTGGCATTCCGACCGCATCGCCCGCATCTCGCCCGCAACTGGCAAGGTACTCGGTTGGATCGATCTCAGCGGCCTGCTCCCCGGCACAGAACGATCCAGTCCGGAAGCCGTGTTAAACGGAATCGCCTACGACCAGGCACACGACCGTCTCTTCGTTACCGGCAAACTCTGGCCCAAGCTCTACGAAATTAAAGTGATTCCAGCGAAACATTAGAGCGTCACAGATGCTAGGTGCCCTGTCATTCTGAGCGAGGTCGAAGGACCTGCTTCTTGCAATTCGGTCGCAAGGGTGGGAAACCAGAACACTCCTCCGGCCCCCGCCCATAAAGCGACCCCCGTCACAGACCGGGAATCCTCCCATCGCGCTATACTCATCGCCGATGCCGCTCCCGAACTTATTCGCGTTCTCCCTCGGCAGCCAGTTGCAGGACGCTGCCACGCTGACCATCATCCTCGCCTTTGCCGGCTACCTGGTCACGTTCATGAGCACCCGCATGCTCGCCCGCCGCCAGGACAAGCTGCGCCTGGTCAACCGGCGGCTCAACCAGTTTTATGGCCCGCTGTACGTAGCCTCCCAGGCCGGCAACATTGCCTACCGTTCCCTGCTCAATAAACAGGGAAAGGAGCAGAGCGAACCCATCCGCGATGAAGACATGAAGGAGTGGGTCCTGTGGATGACGACCATCTTCATGCCCCTCAACGACACCCGCGAGAAGATCATCATCGAGAAGGCGTACTTGATCATTGAAGAGCGGATGCCCCAGTGCCTGCTCGACTTCGTCACACACGTGGTCGGCTACAAGGCGGTGCTGTCGAAGTGGGCGGACGGCGACTATAGCGAGCGCCGCTCCACCATCGGCTGGCCCCCGGAGTTCGACGTGTATGTAACCCGCTCCTACCAGGCCCTCAAAGCCGAGCAAACCAGCCTGCTGAACAATGCGCTATCCCGGCACTGGCAGCGCCTGAAGCACCGCAAGCAGAAATAAATACTGTCTCCAAAGTCCGAGCCACAATAAATCTGTCATCCTGAGCGGAGCGTACTTCAGCGGAGTCGAAGGACCTGCTGTTGGGAAACTCCCCCTCAAACCATCAAAGCCGGATTCAGCGAAGTTACCTGCGCCACAGCCTTGGTGAGCCGCGCCTCCTGCGGCCGTGCGCCCTTCATTTCCACCCGCGTGTAGATGTGTTCGATAGACTCCACCAGGTATGCGCCGGGAATAAACTCCCCATCCTCGCCAACTCCATGCCCCGGCAGAAGAACCACATCTCCCGCCTTCGGCAGCGAGTGAAGCGATTCCAGCGGAACCAGGTTAATGCAACTCCCGTCCCCGCTCACAAACTCCAGGCAGTTCGAGCTGTGTACCGCCGCGTCGCGCGCCAGCCGCGCCTCCTGCCGAGCCTTGAACGACTGGTAGTAGGTCGCAACGGTCATCGGCAATGCGATGGCAAAGCCCACGATGCTCGCATAGCGCGAAATCAACCCGGCAGTATCGATCATGACGTGCATTTCTCCAAGGAAAACTATTAGATCATCCCACGCCCCCCACGCGGACAAACAAGCACGCTTCGCCGTCACGCAACCGCAAAAAAAGCGGCCGGGTGCCCCAGAGCCTGTCCTGAGCCTGCCGAAGGGGATCTCGCTTCTGAGACCTGGGATCGCAGGATTTCCCCGCCACTACACCGTCAGTGCCGGATCGAGTCAAGCCACGTCAGCATGACCTTCGTGAGCCGGTCCACCCGCGTCATAGGAGCGCCCCGGCAGCGACAGGTTCTTCCACAGCCGGAGCGTTGGCTCGGCCTGGTTGACTGTGTAGAAGTGCAAGCCCGGCGCGCCGTTGCGCAGCAGTGTCTCGCACAGCCGAGTCACCACTTCCAACCCGAAGTCGAGCAGCGCCTGCTTCTGGTCTTGCAGTTGTTCCAATCGGAGCCGTATCCAGCGCGGCAGATCCGCGCCGCATCCGCCGCAGAATCGCACCGCGTGGGCAAAGCTCGTGATGGGCATGATGCCAGGCACCACCGGGATGTCGATGCCTGCCTTGCCACAGCGCTCCATGAAATCGAAATATGCGTCGGCGTTATAGAAGAGCTGGGTCAGAGCCGCATCCGCGCCGGCCTCGACCTTGCGCCGGAAATTCCCGAAATCCGCATCCGGGCTGGTCGCCTGGGGGTGCATCTCCGGATAGGCTGCCACCTTAATCTGGAAGCTGTCCCCGTGAGTCTGGCGGATGAAGCCGACCAACTCGTTGGCGTAATGAAAGTCGCCCGGCGCTGAGGCGCTCATGGCTGTGGCCGGAAGGTCGCCGCGCAGGGCGACAATTCGCTTCACTCCCGCGCCCTTGTAGCGATCCAGCAGCTCAGCGATGTGTGCGCGCGTTGAGCCGATGCAGGTTAGATGCGGCACCGTCTCCAGACCCGTGTGCTCCACCACTTTCACCATTGTCTCGTAGGTGCCGTTCTGTTCCGAGCCCCCGGCGCCGTACGTTACTGAAAAATAATCGGGCCCCACCGCGGCCAGCTTGGCGGCGACAGCCGGCAACTTGGCCACGCCCTCTGGCGTGCGCGGAGGGAAAAGTTCAAATGAAAAGCTCAATGACGAAGCCATACGTTCGGCACCCGGAAATCTCTGTATAGGTCATGACCGGGTGCCCCAGATCTCGCCTTTGAGACCTGGGATTCGACCAACATCAACCCGGCGGAACCTGACAACTGACAACTGCTTTAGTACCGGTAATTCTCCGCCTTGTAAGGCCCTTCCACCGGCACGCCCAGATACTCCGCCTGCTTCGCGGAGAGTGTCGTCAGCTTTACGCCAATCTTCTCCAGATGCAGCCGCGCCACTTCCTCGTCCAGCTTCTTCGGCAGCACATACACGCCAATCTTGTAGCTATCCTTCTTCGCCCATAGATCGAGCTGCGCCAGCGTCTGGTTGGCAAAGCTGTTGCTCATCACAAAGCTCGGATGCCCGGTAGCGCAACCCAGGTTCACCAGCCGCCCCTCGGCCAGCATGAAAATCTCATGCCCATCGGGAAAGATGTACTTGTCCACCTGCGGCTTGATGTTCACCTTGGTCACACCCGGCTCCGCATTCAGCGGGTCCACTTGAATTTCGTTGTCGAAGTGTCCAATGTTGCAGACAATCGCCTGGTTCTTCATCTTCTTCATGTGGTCCAGCGTGATGATGTCCACGTTCCCCGTAGTGGTCACGTAGATATCGCCGCGTCCCAGCGTGTCTTCAATCGTGGTGACCTCGTAGCCTTCCATCGCCGCTTGCAGCGCGTTGATCGGATCGATCTCGGTGATAACGCAGCGCGCACCCATCCCCCGCAGCGATTGCGCGCAGCCCTTGCCCACATCGCCGTATCCGCAGATGACCGCCACCTTGCCCGCCACCATCACGTCCGTAGCGCGCTTGATGCCGTCGGCCAGCGACTCGCGGCAGCCGTAAAGGTTGTCGAACTTGCTCTTGGTCACCGAGTCGTTCACGTTGATCGCCGGAACCAGCAGCTTGCCCTGCTCCAGCATCTTGTACAGGCGATGCACGCCCGTCGTCGTCTCTTCTGAAACGCCGCGCCACTCCGCCGCCACCTTGTGCCAATGCTGCGGATCTTCCGCATACACCTTCTTCAGCAGGTCCTTGATCACCTGCTCCTCGTGGTTGCCGCTCGGTGTATTCACCCAGCCATCGCCATCCTCCAGCTCATAGCCCTTGTGGATCAGCAGCGTCACATCGCCGCCGTCGTCCACCACCAGTTCCGGCCCTTTGCCGCCCTTGTGATTCAGAGCCTGGTATGTGCACCACCAGTACTCTTCAAGCGATTCGCCCTTCCACGCGAACACCGGCACACCCACAGCCGCAATGGCTGCCGCCGCATGGTCCTGCGTCGAGAAGATATTGCAGCTGGCCCAGCGAACGTCCGCGCCCAGGTTCACCAGCGTCTCAATCAACACCGCCGTCTGAATCGTCATGTGCAGCGAGCCGGTCACGCGCACGCCCGCCAGCGGCTTGCCCGCCGCATACTTGTTCCGGATCGAAACCAGGCCCGGCATCTCGTGCTCGGCGATGTTGATCTCTTTCCGGCCCCAGTCCGCCAGCGACATGTCCGCTACCTTGTAAGCCAGATCCGTAATTTCGAGGGTTGAGCTTGACATCCGTGTTCTCCTTTTGGAATTCCCGAGTGAAATGAATGTGTTGAAGGGGACGTGAGCAAATCTTGTCCGATCAATGCGCCCGCTGACTTGCTATCTCGCTATCCCGCGCAGCGGGGCTAACTTGCTGCACTTATTTCAAAGATCCCGTCTAGACAGTCTCTTGCATCGTCAAATCGTGATATGTTGATATGTATCAGAACCACATTCTCCGAGTCAAGACCAAACAATGCCCTCGATTGTAAAAACTTTGCGTGTGGTAGCCGATCCCAACCGGCTCCGCATCCTCCTGCTCCTCAGCGGCGAAGAGCTTTCCGTGGCGGAACTCCAGGAAATCCTAGTCATGGGCCAGAGCACCATCTCCACCCATCTCTCTCAATTGAAGCAGGCCGGCCTGGTCGAAGACCGCCGCACAGGCAAGAACAGCCTCTACCGCCTCAGTCCCGCCAACGGCACACCAATCGACCAGATTCTCAGCCGTGCCAAAAATGAAATTCCCGAAGGCGCCTCCGATCAGGCCGCCATGCGCCGCGTTCTCCGCAAGCGCCAGGACAAGATGCGCAGCTTTTTCGACTCCGTAGCCGGCCGTCTCGGCAAGGATTACGTCCCCGGCAAGTCTTGGAAGAGCATGGCCGAAGCGCTGCTCCGGCTTATGCCGCCCATGGTCATCGCCGACCTCGGCGCCGGCGAGGGAGCCTTTGCCCTCCTGCTCGCGCAACGCGCCAAAAAAGTGATAGCCGTAGACACCAGCGCCAAAATGATCGAAGTAGGCCGCGAACAGGCCCTCCGCCACGGCGTAGAAAATGTCGAGTACCGTCTCGGAGACATGGAAGAGCTACCCATCGACGATGCTGCCGTAGATCTGGTCTTCTTCTCGCAATCGCTCCATCACGCCCTGCACCCCGCGCGCGCCGTAGAAGAAGCCGCCAGAATCCTGGTCCCCGGCGGCCGCATCGTAATTCTCGATCTAATGAAGCACCGCTTCGAAGAAGCCAGAGAGTTATACGCCGACGAGTGGCTAGGCTTCAGCGAAACCGAGTTGGAGTCCATGTTAGAAAAAGCCAGCTTCAAAGAAATCCAAACCAGCGTAGTCCACAAGGAACCAGAAACACCTCAATTCCAAACCCTGTTAGCCGTAGCCAATAAGCCTACCTAATGGCCGGTTTCGGCAAAGATCCCCATAAAAAGGAACGGTCATCTGAGCAGCGCAGTCGAAGGATCTGCGGTTGCGCCGTCGGCTGTGACGCCGGCGATCGTCGCTTCGATCTGATCCAGCGGCGGCATCCCAACGCAAGCTCTTTCAAATGCGATTGCCCTGAGTCGCGAAAAGTCATTTGGCAATTTTCAATTCGGAATTGCCCTCTTCCGAAGGTCCAAGTTCGGCTCAACTCAGCCAGTCCCCTTTTTCAACTCACCTTTCTTACCTCGGCCGCAATCCGCCTGATCTCGGGCAACACGCGCCCCAGAGCGATCGGCGCCGCATCGCGGAGGCCCAGGGCGAAGTACACATCGCGATAGTGACGGTAGAGTTGCTCGTAGACGGCGGCGGATTTGGGGTCGGGTTCTACGGTGCGCAGAGGCAGACAAACCGCGGCCTGCGCTTCTTCGATTGTCTTGTATGCCCCTGCGGCCAGCAGGGCAAAAATCCCTGAGCCCAGGCTCGTCGGGATTCCGGCCGGCACCAGCACCGGCTTGTTGAGTACGTTGGCGTACACGCGGTTGAGCACTTCGCTCTTTTGCGGGATGCCCCCAGCGTTGATCACCCGATCGATGCGCACCCCATGCTCGGCCATGCGCTCCAGAATGATCCGCGTGTGGAAGGCTGTGCCTTCAATCGCGGCAAACAACTCGTCCTGCGCTGTATGGATCAAATTCCAACCCAGCGTCACGCCGCCCAATTCCGGATTGACGAGGACCGTCCTGTCGCCGTTGTCCCAACTCAGCCGCAGAAGCCCCGTCTGCCCCGCCCTGTACGCGTCCAGTCCCTCGGAGAGCTCCGCGACCGTGGTCCCAGCCCGCCGTGCCACGGCCTCAAAAATGTCTCCCGTAGCCGAAAGTCCAGCCTCGATTCCCGTGTAGCCGGGATGCACGCTTCCCGGCACCACTCCGCACACACCGGGCACGAGTTCCGCCTCCCGCGCCATTGCGATGATGCAGGTCGAGGTGCCGACTACATTGACCGCATCGCCCTCGCGGATATTCGAGCCGATCGCATCCCAATGCGCGTCGAATGCTCCCACGGGAATCGGAATCCCCGCCCGCAGCCCCAACGCCTCCGCCCACTTTTCCGACAGATGGCCGGCGATGTGATCGCTGGTCAGGTATTCGCCGCCCAGCTTGGCGCGCACGCCTGCCAGCAGCGGGTCGACGGCGGCGAGGAATTCTTCCGGTGGCAAGCCTCCCCATTTGGGATTCCACATCCACTTGTGGCCCATGGCGCAGACGCTGCGCTTGAGTTCGCCGACAGTCTTGATGCCGCTCAATGTTGCGGCAACCATGTCGCAATGTTCGAGGGCGGTGACAAACTGCGAACGCTTCTCCGGATTGTGACGCAGCCAGTGAAGCAGCTTGGAAAACCCCCATTCGTGGGAGTAGACGCCTCCGCACCACTGGATGCCTTCAAAGCCCAGCGCATGGGCCTTGGCGGTGATCTCTTCGGCTTCCGCGAAACCACGGTGGTCGCACCAGAGGTAGTATTCGTCTAGCGGTTCCAACCCCGCGCCAACGGGAATCACGCTGGAGCCGGTGGTATCGAGAGCGATCGCGGCAATCGCGCTTCCATCCACGCCTGTGCATCGCAATGCCTCGCGCGTGGCGGCGGCCAATCCCGCCATCTGATCGGCGTGGGACTGGGTGGCAAAATTGGGATCTTCGCGGCGCCGATGAAGCGGATAAGTGGCCGATGCGGTGCCAATCGGTCCCTTATTGCTGTCAACGAGAGTAACGCGAACGCTGAGTGTTCCGAAGTCAACACCGGCAACGATAGTCATGGGAAGAGCAACCTCGCAGTAAACGCTTTCTTGTCCGCAGACAAGAGTACACCATTCCCGCCCCTTGCGTTTCACAACTTGCCACTCCATGCCCGTTCCAAGTGGTATGAATCGTTATTTCCTGGCGCCTGGCAACATGCTCTTGAGTCTATCCAGCAGACCGGGCTTGGCAGCCGGTGTTCCAGCGGAGGGCTTGGCCGCGGCGGGGACCGGAGCCGCCGGTTTGGAGGGAGCCACAAGTTGAACTGCGGCAGGTTGGGGGGACGGCTCTGCCCCCGCGGTCGCGGTCTGCGGTTTCAGCTCACCTGCCGCCGTCTTCGGCTTCACGGGTGGCGCCCCCGGCAGCGGCGTAGATCCGTCCACAACGCCGGCCGCGGAGACAGTCGGAACCGACTCGTTATCGTTCCTCACAAGGATCGAAATCCTGCGGTTGGAGGGGTCGGTGGGATTGCCTTTTACCCGCAGCATCTGATCGGCGTATCCCCGCACCTGGGTCACCTGGTTGGTGCGTACGCCGTCCTGCTGCAGCAGCCGCCTGGCGGAGTTGGCACGATCGGCTGAAAGATCCCAGTTGCTGTATCCGTTGTCGTCTGAATAGGGAGTGGAATCGGTGTGACCTTCAATCAGCAGCGAATTAGGCAGGGTCTTCAACGCTGTTCCCAGCAGGGATAGCAATTCCTGCCCGCTCGCGCTCAGTCGTGCGCTGCCGATCTCGTAGAAGGTTCCGTCCTTGCCCTCCAGCAGTTCAATGCGCAACCCCTCAGGCGTGATCGTGATCTCAATCTGTTTGGACAGCTTTTCCAGGTCCTTTCTCTCCTTGATCTCCTGCTCGAGTTTATCTTTCAGTTTCTGCAGATCGTTGGTGCTGACATCCTGCACAGTTACGCCAGTCCCAGTCATGGTTGTGCCCAGCAGGCTGCCGGTCCCCTTGGGGTCGTTGAAGTATCCGGCCACGGCCTTCTTGACCTTTTCGCTCGAACCCATCAGCCACAGCACAATAAACAGCGACATCATGGCGGTCACAAAGTCGGCGTAGGCAACCTTCCAGGCGCCTCCGTGGTGGCCCCCGTGGCCGCCCTTTTTCTTGATCACGATGATAGGTTGCGTCTTGGCTGCCATGATGCTGCATCTTTCTCAACAGGTGATTGAAACGCCTATGCGGCCGCTGCTTCCGCGCCGCCGCCCTTGCAGTTCTTTTCCATCTCGTCGAAGCTGGGACGCACATGCGCGGGAATGGCGCGCCGGCCCAATTCGATGGCAATCATGGGGGCGGCGCCCTTCAGGAATGAAAGCATCAGCACCCGCAGAACATGAAGGTATTCGTTGTGTTCGTCCGCGGTCTTGCCCATATTCGAGCTGAGCGGGCCTGCCACGCCGTAGCAAAGCAGGATGCCGAGGAACGTGCCCACCAGCGCCGCGGCTACCTTTTCGCCAATCTCCTCCGGTGGGCCGCCCAGCGAACCCATGGTGATCACCACCCCCAGCACCGCGGCCACAATTCCCAGGCCGGGCAATGCATCGGCCACCGTGGTCAAAGCATTCACCGGCTGCATTGAGGCGTGATGGTGTACCTCCATATCCAGCTCCATCATCTGGTCCATGTCGAACGGCTCCACCCCTCCGGTAATGGCCGTGCGCAGCGTGTCGCAGACAAAGTCTCGTGCATGATGGTCGCCGAGAAACTCCGGATAGTTCTTGAAGATGGAACTTTCCTTCGGCTTTTCAACGTCCATCTCGACGCTGAGCAAGCCCTCTTTGCGCACCTTGTTCAGAAACTGGTACATCATCTTCAGCGTGTTGAGGTAGTGCTTCTTGTCCAACTTCGAGCCCTTGAGCACGCCCAACAGTCCCGCAACCACCCCTTTGATGATGTGCATGGGATTTGCTACCAGGAGCGTGCCGATGGCCGCGCCAACCAGGATCAGCAATTCGGCCGGCTGCACCAGAACGGCAATGTGTCCCTTCTCCATGAGGAATCCGCCGATGACTGCTCCGAAGACGATGACGATGCCTATGATGGCGAACATGAATGCCCCTCCGGCGCGGCTGTTATTTGATTGCCGCCCGCATGAAAACTGGAAAACATGGCGGCCTTCGCTCTTTCCAGCAGATCCACCAGGGTCTCGGAACTGCCCGCCTGCGCGGCGCCGATACTCACAGTGAGCGAAACGCGATCGCCCCACCAGCGGAAGTCCGCGGTTCTCGCAAACCCCGCCAGCACTTGCGCATGAATCGCCAGCATGGCCGGCGTGCGCTCATGCGAGACTACGAGGAATTCGTCTTCGCCCCAGCGGCCCAGGTGCTCGGCCGGCCGCAGACCCTGCCCAAGCGCGCGCTCCACCTTGTCAAACATCGCTTCGCAGGCGCCGGCGCCGTGGGTCTTGCGCAAGTCGTGCGCCTGGTCGACAGTGATCCACAGAACGCCGAAGGTCAACCCGCCATGAGTAAAGTCATCGAAGAGCGATTCGAGCCGGTCCGTGAGATCGGTCTGGCTGGACTCCACCTTTTCGTCTTCACCGGTAACGCCGTGCGGCAGCGCGTCAAGGCATTCAGCCGGATGAAACAGAACCGCCGTCCCGATAAGCCTGCCCAGACCATCGCGCAGTGCTCGAATCCGTACCATCGTTGCCACATCGTGGCCCAACTTGTGGTGTGCGTGAACAAGAAAACCGTGGCCTCGCTCGGGGCCGGCGTCATGGCTCGGACAGGGTTCCGCGTTGCCATGCTCATCGCACCACTCCAACAGCGGCCGCAAAGGCTCCGGTGTCGGCCGTCCCACCATGGCCAGTGCGGCGTATCCGGTAATGGCCTGCGCAGCCTGGTTCCAGAACATCACACGGCAGTCCTCGCCAAGCAGGGCAACGCCCTCCGGCAGACTATCCAGTGTCGCTTCCAGAAGCTCGGCTCGATCGGTCATCCACACTCCCCTACTTGCTCAATCGGCAGAGCGCGGATCAACTTGATTTCCTTGACGGTGGGAAAAGTGGATTGGAGTTTGCTGATTACACTAAGGAACCTCTGCATAAGCCGCGGCCTTGAAGGGTACGGGCTTTACAGGTTGCGGAAAAACTCGATATAACTCGGACTTTCGATGGCTTTGTAACAGGGCGTGACTTCAGTCGTGCCGCAAATAGCTGAAAATAAAGGTGGGCTTTAGCCCCTGGGGAAGGGGAGATCGATCGGATAGACCTTGTACAGAGGTACCTGAGGCCTTGGCACGCCGGCATTCGAAATTCGCCGGAACCTGCGCTCAATGCCCAGGCAGTACGCAGTTCCCGCAATCGGCAGGCACTTTCAGCGGCAGCCGCACAACGAACCGTGTGTTTCCCGGTTCGGACTGCACTTCGATAGCGCCACCGAATTTCTGCGTCACAATGCGATGCACGATCTCCAGGCCCAGTCCCGTCCCTGAGCCTTGCGGTTTGGTGGTGAAGAACGCCTCGAAGATGCGCGGAAGCGCTTCCGGTGGAATTCCCGCGCCGTGATCTTCGATGCTCACCGCCAGGCGGTCCGCTCCGTCTTGCGCAGCACCATTCCCAGTTTCAATCCACGTGGCAATCTTGATCTTCGCGTTCGACGGCGACGCGTCCAGCGCATTGTCAATGAGGTTGGTCCACACCTGGCTCAGCGAGGAGCCGCGTGTGTGAATGAGAGCCGGGTTGGCCGCGAACTCCTTCTCAACCTGTATTCCCTTGATGCGCAGCTTGTGCCCGAGAATGGTGAGGGTGCTTTGCAGGCTGTCGTGTACATCGATTTCCCTGGCAGGCGACTTTTCGTCGTATGCAAATTTCTTGACGGCCATCACCAGGTCGGAGATGCGGGTGATGCTCTCCTCGATCGTACAAACCAGGGTGACGCTGGACACCAGGGCTTCAAGCCAGTTCAATGTGTCGGAGAAGCTGGCGGCCTTGAAGGCATCTTTGGCGCAGGCCAGTTCCTCCTGTCCCAGCCCGATTCCAACCAGCGCGGGAGCGATGGAGTAAGCGTTCTCTACTCCGGACGCAGCCAGCCACCCGGCCATTGCCTCTTCCGCATCCGACTGCTCGATGGTGCTCATTGCCGGCGCGTGGCAGCCCTTCACCGTATGCTCCAGCAGGCTGCGCATGCACTCCAGTTGGATCGGCGTCTTGGGTTCTCTGCTGGAGCGCAAGCTCAGTTGTTGCAACCGCAACAGGTTCACCCGCAGTTGCGACGATGCGCGCTTTGCCGCCGAGCCGGGGTTATGTAGCTCGTGCATCAGGCCGGCCGCGAGAGTACCCAACGAGATCAGCTTTTCCCGGTGCAGCGCCTCAACCTGGTAAGCCTGCAATCGCTGCGCCGCGTTGGCCAGCACCACTTTGCGCGCCGATGGGCAGCAGCCGAGCAAAGCCCAGAAGCCATCCTCGCTGAAACGCACCAGCACTGAATCCTTTACTGCCTGAAGCAGGAAGGGTGAATGGGTCTTGCCGGTGAGCAAAGGCGCTTCGCCAAAGCCTTCTCCGGTGCGCGCAAATCCAACCGGGGTTCGCGATCCATCCGGCTCCGGCCGGTCGGCGCGGATTTCACCGTCGAGCACCACCCAGTATGCACGGGCAGAATCCCATGGTTCCACCAGAATTGCGCCCGCCGGGGCCGTCACGCGATGCACCGGTCCCAGGTTGCCGAGATCGTCGAAGTTGGTCCCAATAAAAGGAAGAGTCCCGCGCAGTTCCTCGCCAACCTCCTGCAGCGAAACCGCTTCGGCCACGATTTTTTGTTCGCCCTGGTTCATCTCCGCTTTCTTTTAGAACCCCGCCAAATACTGGTGCGCAAACTGCACCGCAATCGATCCTTCGCCCACCGCCGAGGCTACCCGCTTGATGGAACCGTGCCGTACATCTCCGGCCACAAAAACACCCGGCACGCTGGACTCCAGCAAAAACGGCTCACGCGCCTCTTTCCACCCCTCGGGGTGCCTGCCTTCAAAGCGTAAATCCGGCCCTGCCAGCAGGAACCCATTTTCGTCGCGCAAAATACTTGCCGGAAGCCACTTGGTACCCGGCGCCGCGCCAATAAACACGAAAAGCGACGATGCCGGCACGCGCCGCTCTCCCTTCGGCCCCTTCAACTTCAGCTCTTCCAGCCGCTCTTCGCCGAAGACTTCGGTCACGTGCGTGTGCGCCTCCAACACAATATTGGATGTGCGTGCGATCTCATCGATCAAATATTTCGACATGGTGGCCGCGAGGCCGGGTCCGCGCACCAGCATCGTCACCTTGGTAGCATACCGGGCAAAGTGCAGAGCTGCCTGGCCGGCAGAGTTCGCGCCACCCACGATATAGACCTCTTCGCCCTTGCAACTGACCGCCTCAACCAGGGCTGCTCCGTAGTAAATGCCGCGCCCGGTAAGGAGGTCGGCGCCAGGTATGTCGAGCTTGCGGTAGTTCACCCCCAGGGCCAGCAACACCACGTGGCTTGAGACCTCGCGGCCATCGGCCAGCTGAATGAACCGGTATTGCCCGTCGATGCGCAGACCGGTTGCTCTCTGGGTCACGAACTCGGCGCCAAAGCGCGTTGCCTGAATATGGGCACGGCGTCCCAGATCGGCGCCAGTGACGCCGGCGGGGAATCCGAGGTAATTCTCGATCTTCGAGCTCGATCCGGCCTGCCCGCCGGGCGCCTGGGGCTCAATTACCAGCGTGCGCAGTCCTTCGCTGGCTCCATAAACTGCCGCGGCCAGACCGGCGGGGCCCGCGCCGACCACAATAATGTCATAGAAATCCTGCGTAGCCTGAATGCTCAGGCCTACCCGCTTCGCCAGAGCGGCAGGCTCGGGGTCCACCAGCGCGCTCCCGTCCTGGAACAACACCACCGGAAGCTGGTCGGGATCGAGTTGCTGCTCCTTCAGCAGGTTGAGCGCTTCGTCGCTCGCGGCTACGTCCATCCAGCGGTAGGGAACATGATTGCTCGATAAAAAAGTACGCACCTTGTGGTCTTTCAGCGACCAGCGGTGCCCGATCACACGAAGCCCCTCAAACGGCGGCTGGTAGCCGGCGTGCCAGTCTTCCAGCAGGTCGCTCAGCACCGGATAGAGCTTTTCCTCCGGAGGATCCCACGGCTTGTTCAGGTAATAGTGGATGCGTGCGGTATTGATAGCCTGAATGGCCGCCTCGGTATCGGCATAGGCCGTGAGCAGCACCCTGCGGGACTCGGGATAAATCTCCCGGGAGCGTTCCAGGAACTCAACGCCGGTGATGCCCGGCATCCGCTGGTCGCTGCAGATCAGGGCAACGGGCTCCTGGCGGGTCTTCAACTGCGCCAGGGTATCCAGCGCCGCCTGCCCGCTGGCCGCCCGCATGATCCGGTACGTGGCCCCGTACTGCCGGCGCAGGTCCTGGACCACGGCTTCCAGCACGTTTACGTCGTCGTCTACCGCCAGCAGAATCGGCCTCGCCATATATCCTCAGTGTAGAGCAGGGTGCGGCACATGCCACGAAACGGGGATTGACAGGGCGGGAATGCCCGCCCAGAGTGGTCATGGTTAAGCAACCTGTGGCGGAAGTCCCATTTTGAAAGGGCACGACCGGGGCACCGGGGTACCGGGGTACCCTCTGGGTCGGGGTCGGGGTCGGGCCGCGTGCCGCAAAGCTTCAGGAATCGATGCGGCTTTAGCCCCCGAGGGATGTACTCTTTGAATCTCGACTCTTGCCACAGGCTGTTGACGATATAAGCAGGTTGACCTGGGTTTCTGAGAGGAGTCGCCGCCGCAAACGTGCCCTGAACGGCAGCCTGGCAACCGGAGAATGGGAGCAATTCCCAGTGTCGCGAATGGGGTCAATTGCAAGACTCTGCGCTTCTTGCCGATAGTGGCAATGTATAGGCAGAAAAAGTTGCCTGATCTCAAGCTGCCCGGTTCCCGCGGACAGGACTGAGCTGCAGCAAAATTGTTCGTTCCGGGATTCGACGCAGATGAGGCACAAATCATGAACAAGATCATCCTGGCCGATTCGCAGGCAATCTTCCGCGCAGGCACCGCCAAAGTGCTCGCAACGGACGAAGATATGCGGATTATTGCTCAATGCTCAGACCTTGACCGTATGCACCACGCCATTACCACGTTTCCTGGGTCCATTGTCTTATTTGCCGCTTCGCTGCGGCCTGACCTGGTCCGGCTGCGTATGCTGCTTGAAACAACCGGTGGACGGGGCATCGTCATTGCTGAGAACAACGACACCGCGAGCGCCTATCTGCACCAGGGCTTTCGCGGCGTCGTGTTTCGCAGCGTCAACGGGCCGTCGCTGGTAGAGTGCGTGCGCCGCGTGGCCGCAGGTGACACCTGGTTGCCTCCCCAGCTCGTTCAGGCCGAGTCGCCCGAAGAAGATTTGGTTGGAACCCGCGTCCGCGACAGGCTGACGCCGAAGGAAATGCGTATCGTCGCCCTCATCGTTCAGGGTTGCAAGAACCGCGAGATCGCCATCCGGCTCAAGACTACCGAGCAGGTGATCAAGAATTATCTGCGCTCCATCTACGACAAAACGGGCGTGAGCGACCGCCTGGAACTGGCCTTATTCACCATTCACCACCGCGTGCTTGCCGCTGCCGCAGCCGAGGTAGGCAGCAGACTCGAGATCGAGGAACGTACCGCTCCCTCGGCCGTGGCCTAACACTTTTCCGGCACGATTCAATGCGAACAAGAAAGGGGACGGCTCCAATCCGTCCCCTTTCCGCATTTTCAATCCTGCTCATCTCCCTTACGGGACTGTAATCACTACCTTGCCAACCTGCTGGTTCGATTCCAGAAACCGGTAGGCAGCCACCGTCTCGTCGAATGGGAATGTCCGCGCAATCTTCGGCACGAAGCGTCCATCCGCCAGCCGGTCGAAAACATATTTCTTAGCGCTCTCCGCGACGCCCGGATTCAGAGTGATCTCCATCAGAGAGTAGCCGCGAATACTCAAAGCGTGCCCCAACGCAAGCAATACCGGAAACGGTGTAGGCATCATCGACAGCACGCCATACTCGAAGATGATTCCACCTTGGGCGGCCCCGGCGGCCAGAGTCTCAATGAATGGCCCCGCCACTGGGTCGAACGTGAGGCGCGCACCAATACCGCTGCTGATCTCCATCACTCGTTTCGCATAGTCTTCTTCCTCGCTGGCGATGACGTGGCTCGCTCCGAGGGCGAGCAATTCCGCGCGCTTTGCCGATGTGCGCGTCACCGCAATCGCCGTCGCTCCCGCATCGCGCACAATCTGGATCGCGGCCAGCCCAACACTCGACGATGCGGCTGGGATGGAGACGAAATCGCCCGCCTTCACACCGCCAATATGCACCAGGGCCCCGTATGCCGTCAGGTATTGCATCCAGATTGCTGAAGCCTGTGCGGGTGAAAGATTGGCCGGATACTCGCCGAGCGCCGCGACGGGCACCACCGCCTCTTCACCCAAGGTGCCGTAGCGGTTCATGGAAAAACTGGGAACAGTGGCAACCGGCTTCCCAATCCAGCCTGCGTCGACACCCTCGCCTACCGCATCCACAACGCCTGCTACCTCATAGCCCAGGCGGCCCGGCAGCTTGGGCTCTTCAACATATTGGCCGTGGTAAAACATTGACTCGGCGCGATTCAGGCCCGCCGCCCGCACCTTCAAACGGACTTCGCCTTTGCCGGGCTGCTGCAACGGTTCTTCTTCGATGCGAAGATTCTCTGGACCGCCTAACTGATGGAACCGAACAATTCTGGGCATGGACATTCCTCCACGCCTTGGATGACGGGAAGGGGGCAGAAGTTGCGAATCTCCGAATCGCGGATCATTGGGTCTGGTAGACAGTCTTGCGGTCGGTCTTGAAGCTGAATGCGTCCCCAGGAAGCGGCTGATTGATCCTGAAGTTGGAGTATTTGCCAACCCAGGTGCTGGTGGCGCTGAGCGTGAATACCTGCTTGAGGCTGACGGCGCGCTCGGGGTCCACCCAGATAGTGACCTTGGAAAACGTCTTGCGAACGGCAGGGTCTTTCGCCACCAATTCGAGTTCGGCGGTCTTCACCATGCCTTTGCCGTCGGAGAGCATTTCCGCGCCCAGATACTTGATATCCCACTTTGCCTCGAGTTCCTTGCCGCTGGCGCCGAAGCCAAGGATGACGTAGCTCTGGTATTTACCCGCCCCGCTGTGTGTCGTCACCTGGTTGACCCCAGGCTCAAAGAGCTTGAACGTTCCGCCGACGTAGGTATAGGCCTTCCCCGAGGGCTTTCCGTTGTGCATGTCGAAGTGTACTCCCGCATTGACAGCGTCATTCTTGCGCTCGAAGTAGAAGACGCCCTTCTGCACATCTGTATCGGGAACGGGATCGGTTTCGACACTGTCGTATTCCACCTCAGCCGATGCGGAGTGGAAATTCTCAGCCGTCACGTTCAGCCGATCCAGAACGCTCTTCAGATCGTCCTGCGGTGCGGCCAACGCGGCACTCGCAGGGAAAAACGCGAGCGCGAAAGCCGCCATAAAGACATATTTGAATCTCAATTGCATGACCTTCCTTTAGTGAATCTCCGATTAAGTTTACGGTTCGCCGTTTTGAAAGGGCACGGCTCTCACCGCAATGGTTTCACCGGCTTTGAAAGGGCACGGCTTTAGCCGTGCCGCCTGACGCCCCCAATTTGCTGGGCTTTAGCCCCTGAGGGATGCTCGCTGACGGCTATAGCCGTTCTCCAATTGCCGTACGCCAAGAGCAGGATGTTAACCTGCTTTTCGTCAAGAAAAGTTCGCCTTGCATGCAACTCGTCAGGGCACATGAGTTGGAGAACTGCTCTAGACGTTCACTCCATCGGACCTCTCCTCTGGATGTTCGACGCGCAGCCGGGCCTGTCAGGAGCAACGAAAAGTGTTACCGATGCGCCCAGACCTTCCAAACTGCATTCCCCTGGGCGTCGGTTGCGGTTTCCCAATGCTGTATAAACACGTCGTCGCCGGTGACCGGTTCGATGGCTTTGCGCAGGGCCTTTTTTACTACCGGATAGGGTGCGGCGGTTCGCAAATCCAGGCTTACATCCGATGCCGGAACCATCACAATTACGCCCTGTCCGTCGTTGCCGATCACCTGGATGGGATGCGGTGGTCCGCCCATCGGGGAGGGCTTGTCGCCGTAGTTCCAGCCCCGAATCTGCGGCGTCAGGAAAATGAAAAGCAGGATCGCCGTCACCATCACGTCATAGTGGAAGCTGCCCCGCGAGTAGGTCCAATAGAAATAGCTCAGCAGAATCTGCCTCACGGTGCGGCGGGCCGGCGGGTTCGGTGCAATTGGGCTTTGCGGTGTCATCGGGATTCCTTCACTCCCCGCGGCTCCGGCACAATCTTTTCCATACCGCCCATGTAGGGCCGCAGGGCCGTAGGAACAACAACGGAGCCATCGGCTTGCTGGTAGTTTTCGAGGATGGCCAGCCAGGTTCGCCCCACGGCCAGACCGCTGCCGTTGATGGTGTGTACAAACTCCGGCTTGGCCTTGGCGCCCTGGCTCACGGGCCGATAGCGAATGTTTGCCCTCCGCGCCTGGAAGGCTTCGAAGTTCGAGCAGGAGGAGATTTCGCGGTAAAGCTGCTGACCGGGCAGCCAGACTTCCAGGTCGAATGTCTTTGCGGATGAGAAGCCCGTGTCGCCCGTGCAGAGCAGCACGCGCCGATAAGGCAGCCCCAGCGCTTCGAGAATCTCTTCGGCGTCGCGGGTCAGCCGTTCGTGCTCGTTATCGGACTCCTCAGGCCGCGTAAACTTCACCAGCTCCACCTTCTGGAACTGGTGCTGGCGAATGATGCCGCGCGTGTCCTTGCCCGCCGCTCCCGCCTCGGCACGGAAGCACGGCGTGTAAGCGGTGAGGCAGATGGGCAGCCGTGCCTCATCGAGAATCTCGTCGCGGTAAAGATTGGTGACAGGCACTTCGGCTGTCGGAATCAACCAGTGGTCGCTGTCCTTGAACTCGCCTCGTGCAACGGCCTCCGCGTCTGCATCGGAGCAGCGGAACAGGTCCTCGGCAAACTTGGGCAACTGCCCGGTGCCGAAGAGGCTCTTCGAATTCACCATGAACGGCGGCAACACTTCGATATATCCATGCTGCGCGGTATGCAGGTCGAGCATGAAGCTGACGAGCGCCCGCTCCATCCGCGCTCCCGCACCCATGTAGACAGCAAACCGCGCACCGGAAAGCTTGGCTGCCCGTTCCAGGTCCAGAATGCCCAGCGCTTCGCCCAGTTCCCAATGCGGCTTGGGCGTGAAGTCCCACGTCCGTTGCGCTGCATCGGCGAGATGGGTTTTCACCACCACGTTGTCCGCTTCAGATCTTCCGGCGGGCACTTCACCGCGGGTAAGGTTGGGAATGCTCGCCAGCGAAAGCCGCAGTTGCTCGTCGAGCGAACTGGCCTTTTTGTCGAGTTCTTCCAGCATTCCTTTCAGGTCGCGAATCTCTTCCATCAGTGCAGTGGCGTCCTGGCCGGACTTTTTCAGCGTCCCCACTTGCTGCGAAAGTTCATTACGTCGCGCCTTGGACTGCTCGGCCAGCGTGATCGCCTCCCGGCGAGCCTGATCCAAGGCGCGAAAGTCCCCCAGCAGCGCCGCCGGGTCAGCCCCGCGGGCGCGCAGTTTCTCTTCCACAAGTTCCAGGTTGGAGCGTACAAATCCCAAGTCGAGCATCGCTCTATCAGTTTAACCGACAGAAGCACAACTTCCATCCGCAGGTGTCCCGTCTCTGATGTTCGCACCAAAAGAGCTCTGTCATCCTGAGCAGCCTGACTCGCGGTGTCGAGTTACGACCAGGCGATGAACCCGTGTCGGTTGCGCCAAAACTGTTCCGTGCCCAATCCTTGCGAGTTTTTTCTCTCGCAAGGGTGGGAAACCTCAACTCTCGACCAGCCCGTTCATGAGGAGCAGCCTGACTCGCCGTCGAAAGTTACGCCAGGAATGAACTCGCGCCGGTTGCGCCAAAACTGCTCCGTGCCCCGTTCTTGCGATTTTTTCTATCGCAAGGGCGGGAAACCTCAACCCTAAACCAGCCTTGTTCATAGGGAGCGACCGCAGCGAAGCGCCGGGAGTCGAAGGACCTGCGTCTTCAACGCCCGGCAATTGTCACGAACTTTCAGAATCCCAACACTAGCTCTTAGCTTCGACCCGCCGCCGCCCACCCTGCAAGTTGCCGGGGCTTCGCCACAGTTTTGTATGCAGGCCGCCCGGACTCCACCAGACGTATTAACACCCCTGCCTAAACCCGATGGGAAAAGGGGATGCTTGACCTTCGCTCTATCTAAGCAACAACGCTGATTTCGTGCGACCCTCCGTTTTCTCGGTGATTCGTTCTTTCCCCCTGCCAAGGCGGACAGCAATTTCCTTCCAGCAGTCGAGTCGCTTCCCGAGGTGGGCATCTGCCGTCTTTTTCCGGTCTGTGGACCCTGGAGGCACCGACTGGCCTATCGAGTCCGGCTGATTGCAGGAGTTGGCCCTTCATGGCAGGAAACGGCACTTGCTCACGAGGTAATTCGGGCCTGATTATCGCAACTGCCAGAATGTGTGGCAACTCCTGAACAACGAGGCACTTCCGACGGTAAAGCCGGGCGAGGGCGGTAGCGAATCGCCGGGCTTTCGTGCCGCAAACGCCTACTTTTTCGGCACAAATATTCTTTTCTCCTTGCACTCTACCTCAGGAGCCGTATAGACGCCGGGATGTTGGATCGAAAAAGGATATTCCTGCGCAAAGACTTTTATTTCAATGAGTTTACTTTCTGCCTGTGCTTTGTTCTACGGTCAGGCGTCGATGAACCAACAACCCGCTCATGCAAACAGGCTGAGGCATTTTCCCGAAGATTGGCGCGATCCACAGCAGGAGCTTCCAGATGAACGCAAAAGCCTCACTCCGCAGCGGCTCTGCGCCGGTCCTTGTCTCGATGTGTGCCGCCGCCATTGCCGATACACGGCGCAAGCCGCTTCCCCCAGGAGCAGCGCCGTCACGTTTTCGCTCAGGTTCGCAACCGTCAGGCGGTGCATCGTTCTGCGGATTTCTCCTTTTTCCCTCAACTAAGAGTTTCCCGGAGGTCGTTTCGTGATCGTGACCCGGCTCATTTCCTTCCATGTGCGTTTTGCCTCTACCTGCCGCGGCGTCGCACTCTCGCTGCGCCTAGCCACAACTGTTCTTCTCGTGGGTATTGCCCTGAGCTCTGCCGTGCGGGCGCAGACCGCGCCGGCGACTGCAAGACCAGAGCTTCAGCAGTTGGCGCCGGGAGAATGGACCTGGTTCGACGGAAGCAGCACGGTTGGGACCGCCTGCGAATCGTTCGACGGAGGCATTATGACCGGTTTCTGCGGCCAGCCTGGCGTCTACGGCACTCTGGGCACAATCGCACTGGGGAATGTTCCCGGAAGCCGCTTCGCAGCCACCCGCTGGACGGACGCCAACGGGCATTTCTGGCTCTTTGGTGGCTACGGCATCGATGCGAATGGCAACTACGGCCCGCTCAACGACCTTTGGGAGTCGGACACGCTCGGGAACGCCTGGGGCTGGGTGGGCGGCATCAGCATGCTTACCAGCAGCGCGGGCCAGCCCGGAGTCTACGGCACACTTGGCACTCCATCCACCGCCAACATCCCCGGAGGCCGGCAGGGCGCAGTGAGCTGGACCGACAGCAGCGGCAATCTATGGCTCTTTGGCGGCAACGGCATCGACGCCAACGGTACCCCCGCGGGATTAGAGAATGACCTTTGGAGATTCAATCCAACCACAACCCAATGGACGTGGATGAGCGGCAGCCAGACAGTTCCCGCCGTTTATTCGGGTCAACCAGGCGTGTATGGGACGCTGGGCACACCAGCGCCCGGCAACACTCCGGGCGGGCGAGAGAACGCCACTGCGTGGACAGACAGCAGCGGGAACCTGTGGCTCTTTGGAGGCGTTGGCTTCGATGTAAACGGCAGCGAGGGAGTACTCAACGATCTCTGGGAATTCAGCTCCTCCACCAATGAATGGACCTGGATCGGCGGAAGCAATACCTCCGGTCCCTCCGGAGCCTATGGAACATTGGGCAGTGGCGCTTCAGGGAACGTCCCTGGTGGCCGGCAAGAGGCCGCCAGTTGGACCGACAGCAGCGGCAATTTCTGGCTCTTTGGGGGAGGCGGGATCGATTCCGCCGGCAGCGCCGGGGATCTGAACGACCTCTGGGAGTTCAACTTCAGTTCAAAGCAATGGGCCTGGATGGGCGGACCCAGCACATTCACGACCTGCGGAGTCTCCGTTCCCGATGGCTGCAACCAGCCGGGCGTGTATGGCACATTGGGTACTGCGGCTTCCGCGAACATCCCAGGGGGGCGTGTAACCAGCGAAACCTGGATCGACTCTCAGGGGAATCTGTGGCTCCTTGGCGGGCTCGGTGACGATTCGACCGGCAATTTTGCCTATCTGAACGACCTCTGGAAATTCAGCCCCGGCACCAGCGAATGGACATGGATGGGTGGAAGCAGCACGATTCCAACGCCCTGCACCGCGTCTGCCTGCGGCCAGCCTGGCGTATACGGCAGTTTGGGTTCACCCGGAGCAGGGAACATTCCAGGCGCACGTCAGCAGGCGGTTTCCTGGACCGACGAGAGCGGTAACTTCTGGCTTTTTGGGGGAAAGGGTGTCGACGCCAACGGGGCTCCAGCTTACTTGAACGACATGTGGGAGTTTCAGCTTCCAACCTCCGCCTTGCCGACCGCCGCCGCGCCAACGTTCAGCGTGACGCCAGGCACTTATATCACGGTGCAAAACGTAATTATCAGCGACACCACCCCTGGCGCAATCATCTACTACACCACCAACGGAACCACGCCGACGGCGGGTTCGTCCTTGTACGACGGAGCCATCCCAGTCTCGTCCACCGAGACGCTGGAAGCGATTGCCGTGGCGGGCGGCTACTATAACAGCGCGGTGGCAACCGCGGCTTACACCGTCAATCTGCCCGCAGCCGCTGCGCCAACCTTCAGTGTGGCGGCAGGCACGTATGCCACGGCGCAGAGTGTAACTATCAGCGACACCGCCCCTGGGGCAACCATCTACTACACCACCAACGGAACCACGCCGACTACCAGCTCGACCGTCTACAGCGGTGCAATCACCGTCTCATCGACGGAAACGCTTGAAGCGATCGCCACCGCCTTCGGCTACTCCACCAGCGCCGTGGTTACCGCCGCTTACACCATCACGCCTTCAGCCAGCGGCGGCTCAAACGAATGGATCTGGATGGGCGGAAGCAACACGGTCGGCAGCAATGGAGCCCAACCCGGAGTGAATGGCACGTTGGGAACTCCCGCTGCCGGAAACATCCCCGCAGGACGCCAGTATGCCTCAACATGGACCGACAGCAGCGGCAATCTCTGGGTCTTTGGAGGCAACTCCGTTGGACTTAGCGGCAACGGCACCCTTCTCAATGACCTTTGGAAGTTCAATCCCGCCACCAACCAATGGGCCTGGATCAGCGGAGGCGAAGGCGAAGGCGCAAGCATCTATACTGCGGCCTACTATGCGGGAGTATACGGCACAATGGGTGTGCCCGCTGCCGGGAACACCCCTGGAGGCCGCAATAGCGCTGCAACCTGGATCGACAATAGCGGCAATCTCTGGCTCTTCGGGGGCAACGGCACCGATATCTGGGGAAATCAAGTTGGCGCCCTCAGTGACCTCTGGGAGTTCAATCCTTCCACCAGCCTATGGACCTGGATGGGAGGAAGCGACAACCTCATCTACCCTCTTCCCGCTGTGTACGGCACGTTGGGTGTGGCCAGTTCCACAAACTTTCCCGGAGCCCGCCAGGGCGCGACGACATGGACCGATAGCAGCGGCAACTTCTGGCTCTTTGGAGGCTCTGGCCTCAACGACCTTTGGAAGTACAATCCTTCCGCAAACCAATGGACATGGATGACCGGAAGCAGCGCGTTCGGGCCAGGGAACTGCTTCTCAACCCAGACTTATTCTCTCTGCGGCATCCCGGGAGTGTTCGGCACGCTGGGAACCCCTGCGGCGGGCAATACTCCCGGAAGCAGCCAGTATCCCTCAGCCTGGACAGACAGCAGCGGTAATCTCTGGCTCTTTGGCGGCTATGGGACCGACTCCAGAAACCTTACTGGCGATCTCAACGACCTATGGGAGTTCAATCCCTCCACCAACGAATGGGCATGGATGGGCGGAAGCCAACTTGGGCCCTGGGACCATGGCACGCCTGCGGTGTACGGCACCTTGGGAACATTTGCGGCGTCGAACCTTCCCGGTGGGCGCCAGGGGGGCGCGAGCTGGACAGACAGCAGCGGAAACTTCTGGCTCTTTGGGGGCAATGGCCTCGATGTGAGCGCAGCCGTGACTGCCACGGGAGGTTCCGGCGATCTCAACGATCTTTGGGAGTACAGCCCAAGCAAAGGCTACTGGGCATGGATGGGCGGAAGTAACTCGGTTGGAACAACTGGAGGAGGCCAGCCCGGAGTCTATGGCACCCTGGGGACGGCCGCTGCCGGAAATGTCCCCGGTGGCCGCGAGTATTTTGCAAGCTTAACCGACAAGAGCGGTAACTTTTGGCTCTTTGGGGGCGCGGGCTACGATTCCACTGACACTGCAGGCTACCTGAATGACGTTTGGGAACTTCAGAACCCAGCGGGAGCGACAACCACCCTGTCGCCGGC